>Ga0247843_1001674_pt1 | contig 43605 bp, 50 predicted proteins | sample LaCruzMarch2017__FD_192420 | JGI IMG/M metagenome (GOLD analysis project Ga0247843, IMG submission 192420) | Freshwater microbial communities from meromictic Lake La Cruz, Castile-La Mancha, Spain - LaCruzMarch2017_8m | ecosystem: Environmental > Aquatic > Freshwater > Lake | place: Spain...
AGCTCGCCCAGGTGCACGATGGCGATGTCGATGTCTTGGTCGGCACGCAAATGGTGGCCAAGGGCCACGACTTTCGCCGCGTCACCCTCGTGGCGGCCCTGAACCCCGATGGCGCTTTGTTCTCGGCCGACTTTCGCGCCCCCGAGCGCTTGTTTGCTTTGTTGATGCAAGCCGCTGGCCGCGCCGGGCGTGATGCCTCGATGGCCAGCGAACAGCCTTGCGAGATCTGGGTGCAAACCTTCCACCCAGCACACCCGCTGTTTGAAACCTTGAAGCAACACGACTTCGCCGCCTTTGCCGACCAACAGCTGCGCGAGCGCGAGCAAGCGGGTTTGCCGCCTTTCAGCTTCCAAGCGCTGGTGCGGGCCGAGGCGCGCAGCCAAGCTGCCGCGCAAGACTTTTTGAATGCCGCGCGCAGCGCAGGTGAGGCCTGGCTGGCCGAGACGGGCATGTCCGTCACGGTCTACCCCGCGGTGCCCATGGCCATGCAGCGCGTGGCCAATGTCGAACGCGCGCAAATGCTGATCGAGTCGGGCTCGCGCCGCGCCTTGCAGCATTTCCTGCAGTCTTGGCAACCCGCCTTGCAAGCCGCGCGCAGCCAACACAAAACCGTGTTGCGCTGGGCGATCGATGTCGATCCTTTGGCGATATAGCCGCCACCATCTCGGCCGGCCAAACCCGCGCTCGTTAAGATCAACAGGTATACCGCCGTCACCGTTTACTTGCCCCCTATGTCCACTGACCTGAACCTACCGCAACTCGAAGCGGTTCACCATGTGCAAGGCCCTTGCCTGGTGCTGGCGGGTGCAGGCTCTGGCAAAACCCGGGTAATCACTCACAAGATCGGCCACCTGATCCAACTCGGCTTGGCCCCCGATCGGATAGCGGCCATCACCTTCACCAACAAAGCCGCGGCAGAAATGCGCGAACGCGCCAAGCAGTTGGTCGGGCGCGAAGCGCAAAAGGTGTTGATCTGCACCTTCCATGCGCTGGGTGTGCGCATGTTGCGGCAAAGCGGTGAAGCCCTGGGCTTGAAGAAAAACTTCAGCATCATGGACACGGACGACGTCACCTCGATCTTGAAAGACGCGGGTGGCACCACCGACGCGGCCACCGCACGCCAATGGCAATGGGCGATCAGCTTATGGAAAAACCAAGGCTTGAATGCCGCCATGGCCGAGGCGCAAGCCAGCAACGACAACGAACGCATCACCGCGCGGATCATGGCGCGTTACGAAGAACGCTTGAGCGCTTACCAAAGCGTGGACTTTGACGACCTGATCGGCTTGCCCTTGAAGTTGTTGCAGCAACACGCCGAGGTGCGCGAGCAGTGGCAAGCGCAAATGGGCCATGTGTTGCTCGACGAATACCAAGACACCAATGCCACACAATACGAGGTCTTGAAGCTGTTGGTTGGCGAACGCGCCCGCTTCACCGCGGTGGGCGATGATGACCAATCCATCTACGGCTGGCGTGGTGCCACCTTGGACAATTTGCAGCGCTTACCGCAAGACTTTCCCGCGCTGAAGGTGGTCAAGCTCGAGCAAAACTACCGCTCCACCTCTGCCATTTTGCAAGCGGCCAACAACGTGATCGGGCCCAACCCCAAGCTGTTTCCGAAAACACTTTTTTCAGAATTGGGCGCAGGCGAACCGTTGCGGGTGATCGACGCAGACAACGAGGAGCACGAGGCCGAGCGCCTGGTCAACCGCATCCAAAGCCTGCGGGCGGGCAATGACACCGGTGAAGGCGTGAGCCCATTCCGCGCTTGGAAAGACTTCGCGGTGCTCTACCGTGCCAACCACCAATCGCGCAGCTTAGAGAAGGCATTTCGGCAAGCCGCGATTCCCTACAAGGTCTCAGGCGGTCAAAGCTTTTTTGACCGCGCTGAAATCCGCGACCTGTGCGCTTGGCTGCGCTTGTGGGTGAACAACGACGACGACCCGGCGTTTTTGCGCTGTGTCACCACGCCCAAACGCGGCATTGGTCACACCAGCTTGCAAAAGCTCGGTGAGTTTGCCAACCAGTACCGCATCAGTTTGTTCGAGGCAGTGTTCAGCCATTCGCTGGGCGCGGCCTTGCCCACCAAAGCGGTGGACAGCTTGAAAGCCTTTGGCGACGAGATCAACGATGTGCAGTTCCGCGCCCGCCATACCCAAGGCAGCCAAGCTGCGCTGGCTTTGTTGACCCAGTGGCTCAAAGACATCGACTATGAAAAGCACCTCTACGACAACGAGGAGAGCGAAAAACTCGCGGCGGCCAAGTGGAGCAACGTGGTGGACTTCATCGACTGGATGGCCAAGCGCTGCGGCGGTGAGGTGGACGATACGGCAGGCGTGAGCTTGGTCAGCGAGTCCAAGAGCCTGTTGGATGTGGCGCAAACCATCGCCTTGTTGTCCACGCTGTCTGAGCGCGAGAAGGACCAGGACGTGGTCACCCTCTCCACCTTGCACGCGGCCAAAGGCTTGGAGTGGCCGCATGTGATGATGGCCGGGGTCAACGAGGGCTTGTTGCCTTTCAAGCCCGAGGAGGACGGCATGAGCTTGCAGCAAGATGCCTTGAACCTGACCCGCATTCAAGAAGAGCGGCGGCTGATGTATGTGGGCATCACCCGCGCCCAGCGCAGCCTGGTGGTGAGTTGGTGCCGCAAACGCAAAAAAGGCCGCGAGGTGGTGAGCAGCCTGCCCAGCCGTTTCATTGCCGAGATGGCCTTGGACCTGGCGACCACCAAAGAAGACCCGATGGCCAGGCTGCGGGCGTTGCGGGCCGAGTTTGCCAAGAAAGTGGAAGAGGAAAAGGCGCTGGAGAAGCCCTGAGCCGGCTTGGCGGGCAGCGGTGTCGAACCTGTTCGATCTGTCTGCGCAAGCCATTTGTTTTGTCATCAATGCCACATGTCAACCTTGAAAGCACACCCATGAAAACACCTGTCAACACTTTCAAACAAGCGCTGCAACAAGGCCAGGCGCAAATCGGTTTTTGGATGTGCATGGCAAGCGCCGAAGCTTCTGAAATATCTGCGCTGGCGGGTTTCGATTGGCTGGTGGTCGATGGCGAACACGCCACCAACGACCTGCGTAGCATCCAAACCCAGCTGCAAATCTTGAACGCCTACCCAAGCAGCCACCCGGTGGTGCGCCCGCCCGTGGGCGACACCGCGCTGATCAAACAATACCTCGACTTGGGTGCCACCACCCTGCTGGTGCCGATGGTCGACACCCCTGCACAAGCAGCGCAATTGGTGCAAGCCTGTCGCTACCCGCAAGCCGATGGCCAAGGCGGCGTGCGAGGCATGGCTGGCGCACGGGCGTCGCGTTGGGGCCATGTCGAGGACTATTTCACCGCAGCGAATGCGCAGGTGTGTTTGCTGGTGCAGGTGGAGACAATGCAAGGCATGAACAACCTAGACACGATCGCTGCGACACCAGGCGTCGATGGCGTGTTCTTGGGGCCTGCCGATTTGTCCGCCGCCATGGGGTATGTGGGGCAACCCAGCCACCCTGCTGTGAAAGCCAGGATCGAGGACGGCATCCAACGCATCTTGAATGCGGGCAAAGCGCCTGGCGTGCTGGCGACCGAGCCCAGCCTGGCGCAGCACTACCTGGACTGCGGCGCCTTGTTCGTGGCGGTGGGCATCGATGTGCAGGTGTTGATGCGCCAAAGCCGTGATCTCGCGGGACTGTTCAAGGGCCGCGTCACAGCGAGCAAGGGCAACAGTGGAGCCTATTGAGACCTTGGCAGGCTTGGCTGATTCACAAGCCGATCACGCCGCCGTTCTTTTTGCGGATTGCCACGGTCGCTGAACGTGGCCGGTTTTCATCCACATAGTCTGGCCAGTTGGAATATTTAGACGGTTCTTTCGGGTCGCTGCGGTCGCTGGGTGACTCACCCGGGTGCTGAATGCAGATGAACATCGTGGTGCCATCTGGGGTGAAACTCACCCCGGTCACCTCGCAGTTGACAGGGCCGGTGAAAAACCGCCGCACTTCGCCGCTGGCCAAGTCACAGGCCAGCATTTGGTTATTGCCGATGCGCTCGAACTCACCGCGCTGGAGTTGGCTGCTGTGCACATCGGTTTGAATCCACAGCAAGCCGCCGGGTCCAAAGCTGATGCCGTCGGGGCAACCAAAGATGTCGCCTCGGATGTTGCCTCTGGCCTCGGCCCGTTGGTTGGCCGGGTCACCGGCGAGCAGCAAATGGTTCCAGGTCATGCGCAGGCCATCGAAGTCACCCTGGTCTTTCCAGCGGATGATCTGCCCCATGGTGTTTTTGGCGCGGGGGTTGGCTGCGTCCACGCCTGGTTTACCTGGTTCACCGCGCTGGCTGTTGTTGGTCAAGGTGCAATACACCCAGCCGTTGGCCGGGTCGATGGTCAGCCACTCGGGACGGTCCATTTTGGTGGCGCCTAAGGCATCACTGGCTTGGCGCGCCTTGATCAACACCTCGGCCTGGTCGGCAAAACCGTTGGCCGCCGTGAGTGGCCCCTGGCCATGCACCAGCGGCAGCCATTGGCCTGTGCCATCGGCATCAAAGCGTGCGACATGCAACATGCCATGGTCCAAGAGTTCGCGGTTGGCTTTGGCGCCACCGGCTTGGATCTTGTCTCGGCTGACAAATTTGTAGATGTACTCGAAGCGGGCATCCTCGCCCGAATACACCACGGCGCGGCCGTCTTTGGTTTGAGCCACCCAGGCGCCTTCGTGGGCGGCACGCCCGAGTGCCGTGCGTTTGATCGGGGTGCTGGTTGGGTCCATCGGATCGACCTCGACCACCCAGCCAAATCGGTTGGGCTCGTTCGGGTGCAATTCGGCGTTGAAGCGCGGGTCGTGTGCTTCCCACTGGCTGTGGCTTTTGGCGCGCAGGCCCCAGCGTTTGTGGTGCGCTGAAGCTTGGTTGCCTGCCGAGAAATAGTTGGCCCAGTTTTCTTCGCCCGACAAGTAGGTGCCCCATGGGGTCATGCTGCTTGCGCAGTTGTTCAAGGTGCCCAGCACGCGCTGGCCTTCGGGGTCGGCTGCGGTGCGCATCAAGGCGTGGCCAGCGGCGGGGCCACCCACCGAAAACGGCGAGCTGGCGGTGAGGCGCCGGGCGTAGCGAGATGGGTGCACCATGTCCCAGCCCTTGGGTCCGAGTTTGACTTCGACAACCGAGATGCCGTGGGCGTTTTGCGCCTTTTGCACTTTGGCAGCGGTCATGGGCAAAAAGCCATCGGGGAACAGCAAGCCCTCGTCAATGTACTCGTGGTTGATGGCGAGCAAGCCGTGTGTCGAGCTGCCTTGCAATGGAAAAAACACCAAACCATCGTGGTGCATACCGATTTGCACCGCTTGGTCCTCGGCGCTGTTGCCAGCGTCCGGACGGTAGGCAGGCATGTTCCCTTCGATGCCCACCGGCTCGCCCCAAGGTGCGAGCACCTTGGCCACATAGTCGGCCGGCAACCCAATGAAGTCGCCCATAACCGGCGCAATGGATTGGAAGCCGATCTTGCTGCTGGCAGCCGCTGCGCTGCCCAAGGGCGACAGGCTGGCGAGCAAGCCCAGCCATGCAGCAGCTTGCAAGCTTTGCCGCTTGGCCGGGTCGGACACTTGGTGGATGCTGGGGTTGCTGGAGGGGTTGCTGTCTTCCATCTGGGCAAAATCTTTGGCCATGGCGGTTCCACTTCAATTAAAAGAATATTTTGGCGTTTTTCAATGACCTTGTGGTGTCAGTTCCATACCCATGGGCTGTGTGCAAAGAAAAACCCCTGCGCTTTCGCACAGGGGTTGCTGTTTGAACAAGCCTGGACCAAGGCCAGCACCCGCTCTGGGTGCGTACTTTAGTCGCCGTTGAGGCTGACGAGGCGAATGACCACGACCAAGGTGGTGATCATCAGGCTGAATGCGACGATGCCACCAAGGTAGACCTTGGCCATTTTTTGTTTGGTTTGCGATGCAAGACTGTCTTTCATGGTCAACCTTTCTTGACAAGCACGTATGTAAAAACAAATTGACGACCAGTCTAGCAGAAGGCTCCGGCTTTGTCACACAAGGGTTTCCACGGATGGCTGGCCGGCGCTTGGCGATTCAAAGGCTCACAAAGACTCCAAAAAGGCCAGCAAGTCGCTGCGCTCTGTTTTGGGCAGAGCGACGAATTTATCCCTGGCTGGCTTGGCTTCACCGCCATGCCAAACAATCGCCTCTTGCAGATTGCGGGCGCGCCCGTCGTGCAAAAAAGAGGTGCTGGCGTTGACCTGCTTGGACAAACCAATGCCCCACAGAGGCGCGGTTCGCCAGTCAGAGCCGCCGGCTTTGAAGTCGGGGCGACCATCGGCCAGATCGGGGCCCATGTCATGCAGCAACAGGTCGGTGAACGGACGGATCTTGCGGTTAGCCAACTGCGGCAGGGCTTCAAATTTGCTTGTTTTCAGTTCGGGCACGTGGCAGGCCGCACAACCACTGTCGGTGAACAACTGCTCACCTCGCTTGACCTCGGGTTTGTCCCGGTGGCGTTGCACCGGTGCGTCTAAGGACAGCGCCCACAAGGTGATCGCGTCCAGCAGCTCGGGTCGCAATTCGGGTTTGTTATGCCGAATGGCTTGCAAACACTCTTTTTGAACCGCGGTGCAGTTGGGCTCGGGATACAAAGCGGAATTGATGCCGATGTCACTGCTGAAGGCGGCAGCGATTTGTTGGCGCACACTGGGCTGGTTGGCCTTCCAACCAAAGCGACCCAAGGCAGTTTGTTGCCCGATGTCGTCACGCACCTGGTTGGGCCGCCCATTCAAACCCATGGCCTTTTGCGCTTGTGCCAGCTTCAAAATATCTTTTTCACTGACCGCTTCGAGCAAGCCTACACCCATCATGGCTTGTGAATTGCGCAACGACAACATCGCTTTGTCAGCCAGTGGGCCGAAGTTGGTTTTCTCCACTCGCACCTTGGGCTGACGCAAAGCCAATTGCTCGCCATCCGGAAAGGTGAATGCATGGTTCACCCAATCGATGTAGATTTCTGCCTCGCCAGGGCGGACGTTGGGGTCGGTGCGGGTGACGATGTCGAACATCTGAATATCGGTGCCGTAGTGCGGCTCCGGCTTGGGGCCGCCATAGGGATCTTCGCCAGGCACGGAGACCCGCAACACATGCTGCACCGCCAAGCTCCCGCTGGCATCTATCGCACGACCGCGGCCAGCATTGACATGGCAAGCCGCACAATTGGCGGCCATGAACATCGGGCCCAAGCCCCACTCGCCGCCTGACGGCCCAGGCAAAGACAAGTCCCACACCAAAGGGATGGTCGGGTTGTTGACCGCGATCCAAAAATTGTTGAATACCTTCTCGCCGTTTTGAAACTGCTTGAGCTGCTTGGGGGTCAATCCGGCGATGGGTTGCTTGTAGACATCTTGAGGCAAAACCACCTTGGTGGCTTTCGCGGTTTGTGGAGTCACCATGGTGGGGCCCAAGGCCAAGGAAATGGCCATCACACAAGTCAAGATTTTTTTCACAGCAGTTCTCCATGGATGGCCGGCAATGGCAGCCCTTGTATGTATTTTGACAGCCTATGCCCCCTGCTGACTTGACCAAGCTCAAATGCCCTGCCGCTGCCAACCAGGCGGTACGCTTTAAAAGGCGGCCTGCGAGGCCGACGCACTGACGGCCAAGGCAAAGGGCGCGGCCCTCGAACCCACCGGTCATCAAGTGTTCACACGGCTGATCTACAACTCAGAAGATTTCATGGAGGATGACCTTGAACCAGCCGCCTGTGATCTGCACGCAACGAAATGAAGGGTCTTTGAGAGTTGACCAGCAGCTTGCGGATCATGACAACGCCATGACTGAATTTCACATCCTCAGCGAAGCTGTTGGCAATCGAAAACTGGCTTATTCACGCTTGGGTGAGCTCAGCGCAAAACACATCTTCGTCTGTTTGCCGGGGTTGCTGGAAACGCGCGAAAGTTTTGATGCATTGCTTCAGACGACGAAACCCTATGAAGAATGCTGCTGGCTCAGTCTTGACTACTGCGGCAGGGGTGGCTCTGATCCACTCCCTGCAACATCGGCTTATTCATTCACTCAATACCTGGCTGATACAAAGGCCTTGATTGAATCTCTGGTCTTCTCCCAGAAAACAGACCAGAAAACAAAAAAACTTCACCTGATTGGCACCAGCATGGGCGGCATCCTCGCCTTGTACCTGGCCAACCGCCTCGAACACAAAGTCGACAGCCTGATCATCAATGACATTGGTTTGAACCTGCACTGGTCTGCTTTGGTTTCTCTTTACCAACGTATTGATGAATCCAAAGTACAACTCAAGCAACTGAAGCTTGATCCCAGGGCGGTCGAGGCGGTTCGAGGCAGGGCTCATTTTGATTTGCCCTGTGAATTCGATTTGCTTGGAATGAAGTTTCAATCCTTGCTGAAAAACCACAAGGCTCGAGTTGTGCTGGTGCACAACGCCCACAGCCCGATCTGCTCCTTGGAGATTGCTGAACAATCGCAAAAACAATGCCCACACATCAGAGTTTGGACGCTTGAGCGACACGGACATCCTGCACTTTGGGACGAGAGCATCACCATCAAGCTGATGCACTTGCTGCGGATCAAACCGAAATCACCTGAAGATATTGAATCAGCAACAACGCCTGCTCAGACCGACACTTTGATTGATCGTGAAGTTCTCAGCCCTGAAATGGTGGACATATTCATCAAAACCAGCCAAATTTATTTGGCACCCAGTGCTGTCAAAACATCCCGATGGTTCATTGTCTTGGCTGACCGACTGATGTTTTGGAAGCGGTCCTTTTCTTGACAGGGCTGGGAATAACTTTTAAATTGTTTTTTTTCGCATCAAGTCAATCGAGGTAGATATGCAAATAGCATCTTTTGTAGGGCAAAAAGGGGGGGTTGGCAAAAGTACCCTGGCAAGGGTGCTTGCAGTCGCCGCAGTTCGACAGGGGCACAGTGTTTTGCTGGCGGATTTCGATCTTGAGCAACTGTCTTGCATCGAATGGAGCGCGACACGTTTGCGCAACGGCATCGAACCGGATGTCGAGGCACGCGCGTTTAAGAGCCTCAAAAAATTACGCAAAACAGTCGAGGGTTTTGATTTGGTGGTGGTTGATACCCGCGGCTTGGCCGATGAACTCACCACAGATATCAGTCAAGAAAGCGATGTTGTCTTTCTCCCAACTGGCACCTCTATGGATGACCTGCGACCCACCTTGGGCTTGGCCAGAAGACTGTCAAAAACCCGCAAAGTAGGCAACAAAATTGTCTTGGTCTTGTCAAAAGTAGGCCGCTCTGAGCGCCTGCTCGAAGTCGCCAAAGAAACCATCGCCGATGCTGGTTTTGATGTGTTGGACAGCATCTGGCCAGAAAGAGACGGGTTTCAAGCAGACTTGGACATCGGCAAAGTTGGCAGTGAATCGCACAACCCCTTTTTGCGCGAAGCCGCTGAAACGATTGAGGCCGATCTGCTTTATCTGGCATTCAAGGCCGGTTCATAGACACCCTGTTTATTTGTCTACCTCAGATGGCAGCCCCGTTTTGAGATGGTGGAATGTCTGCTGAATTGTGAATTCCAAAGTCTTCAAAATGCTTTGGTAATTGCGACACTGAATATAGTCGCTTTATTGTCTGATTCGCCCGAAATCTTTGCATACTTAATTGTTTTCTTCATTGAAGGTTAAGAGCTTTTTATGCCTCAGACTCTGAGGGCTCAATATCGTCAATATCATTAGCATCCATCATGGCCATTTCGGAATACTGCCTTGCATTCAGTTCATGCTTGTATGCACGAAGGGCATGCAAATCGCAGGTAACTTGGTCGTTGTTATCAAAGGCTTCTGCTGCTAATTCGTGCTGCTTTGATGCTTGCATTGAATGATAGGCCGCCATTCGATGCAGTTCGCTTGGGGTTTCAAATTCTTCTTGGTATTCTTCGACTAACTCAGAAAAGTTTTCGTTTGATTTATTTTCCATTTCCAGACTCCTTAGGTTAAGTTTTTTCAGACAGCATAAAAAGATTCAGTTGTCGTATTCAATAACATACGCTTTTTTGCAAGTAATAACTGTGCCCCGTTATGACTGGCAGTTGCTTGAAAGTAGGTATTAGCAGGTATCGTGAATTCTTCTCCCAGCCCAAACAACTGGCTTGCTTCATAGAATTCAAAAGCTACTTCGCCAGCTACGATCAGCCCAAGAACTCCAAAGCTTTGATAAAGCATGCCACTGCATTGATTGGGAAGCATTTCCCTAAAGATGGCTCTCATAAAACCGCGTTTTCGCAGGGAAGCGTTAAATTGAAGGGCCAGGGTTTCAATGGGAGTTACCGAAAAGTCCATGGTCAGCCTCCTATATAGATTCCTCTGTTGTAGATCACTTGTATGAAGGCTTTATGACCTTGGGCCTTTGCTGCAATTGCAAAGAATTTACTTTGATGCGGCGCTGTTCATGGTCAATAATTTGAGGCATGTGTTCTGCGCTATTTTTTTGTCATGATCAATGACTGGCTGATAAAAGGCGAGGGTGCTTGGACCAGCGCCGGGGACAGTGCTCGTCAGTTTTCCATTTGTTGATATGACAGTAAAGCCAGCTAACGCCATTGTTTGTTTAGAGCAGTCGATGACATAGTCAATTTGCTGTGTGCCATCTTTACCCATATCATGCATTTCACGGACATGAAACAATCCCCTATCCATTAAAATGATTAACTAATTTGATCATTCATAAACACTCTGGCTTTTCTGGGTGACAGTACAAGCTTTTCACCAACTTTGAATCCTTGTTGGTGAAATAGAGATGCGGGAATTTGAGCGTCTATTAATTGCAAATCATTAATATCTTCGGTTTCTTCTCTTAGAAGTTCCATCCTTGCAATCGGACCCACTACCACCGCACGCTGCAGTTGAGCCACGATCCCCTCATCCTCAGGCGAATAACGATGAACATCAAAATCGTACGGACGAACATAGGCTAAGGCTTGTGACTCTTCAACTTGGGTATGTTCAGGAGCAGGTAAGAACACATTTTGCTTTTTGGAGCCAATGCGCATCTGTCCTGACTGCACATGGCCTTTGAATTGATTCACATCACCTAAGTGCGTAAGAGTGTGTGCGGTGTGCTAAACCCAGCCGCTGTCTGTACCGTGCTTGGTCGTAGATGTCACAGGCTAATGTAGGCACTCAACACCTGCAGGCGTTGTGTGGGGGTGAGAGGGGGAGGTGTTGCTGTTTGTGCTTTAGGTTTGCGTACAGTCACAGCAACGTCACTGCACTTGTACGTTGAGTGGGCACAGCGTGGGGGCACACTGACTTAACGCAGGAGCAAAGAAAAAACCGTAGCACTTAAAGTAATGCTACGGTTTTCAAATGGTGGCCTGGGGCAGAATCGAACTGCCGACACGCGGATTTTCAATCCGCTGCTCTACCAACTGAGCTACCGGGCCGTGAGGGGGTGAACTATACCACTGTGCCCTGGGCTCACTGCGCCTGCGGTGTCAGCTTCTCGCGCTCTTGCTTGAACTTGTCGTAGTCCGGCAATCGCTGGGTATCGGGCATGGTTTTATCGGGTCGCATTTGCTGTTGTTGGCGAATGCCCTCATAGACGCCCTGCTCGGTCAGCATGGCGCAACCGCCAATCACAGCGAAGATGGGTACAAGCCAGTGCATGCGACAACTATAAACGCGGCAAGGCACAATACCCGCTACAAAGCTGACAACCCATGACCCAACCCCAACTGCGCTGCACCCACCTCACCAAACGTTTTGGCGACAACCTGGTGGTCAACGACCTGTCCTTTGAACTGCTGCCCGGCGAATGCCTGGGCGTGATTGGCCCCAACGGGGCGGGCAAAACCACCACTTTCCGCATGTGTCTGGGGCTGACAGCGCCCGACAGCGGCAGTGTGCACATCTTTGACCAAGCCATGCCGCAAGAAGCTTTGGCCATCAAACAGCGCTTGGGCGTGGTCAGCCAGTTCGACTCCCTCGATCCGGATTTCACCTGTGCCGAAAACCTGTTGGTTTATGGCCGCTATTTCGGCATGCGCGATGCAGAGATCCAAGCCCGCATCCCCCAGCTGCTGGAATTTGCCGCGCTGACCCACAAAGCCAGCGCCAAACCCGGCGAACTCTCTGGCGGCATGAAGCGCCGTTTGAGCTTGGCGCGCTCGCTGATCAACAACCCTTCCCTGTTACTGCTCGACGAGCCCACCACGGGCCTGGACCCGCAGGCGCGGCACCTGATGTGGGAACGCTTGCAACAACTTTTGCAACAAGGCAAATCGATTTTGCTGACCACGCATTTCATGGACGAGGCCGAACGCTTGTGCGATCGCTTATTGGTGGTGGACCATGGTCGAAAGATCGCCGAGGGCAAGCCCCGCGACCTGATTACCGCGCATCTCGAGCCCGACGTGGTTGAGGTCTATGGCGGCGACGCCCAGGCCTTGGCGCAAGGCGAGCTGCGCGCCCATGCAGAGCGCATCGAGGTCAGTGGCGACACCGTGTTTTTCTATACCCAAACCGCGCAGCCGTTGTTGCAGGCTTTGGTCGCCTACCCAGGCGTTCGCAGCCTGCACCGACCTGCCAATTTGGAGGATTTGTTTTTGAAACTCACAGGGCGGCAAATCCGCGAGGAGGGGTGATGCGCCTGCGTTTTTGGCCTGTGTTTTTGCGCAATTTCCTGGTTTGGAGAAAGCTCCTCATCCCTTCACTGATCGCCAACATTGCCGAGCCGTTGATGTGGCTGGTGGCGTTTGGTTATGGCATGGGCGCCTTGGTGGGCGAGGTGCGGCTGGGCGACCAGGCGGTGCCCTACATCGTGTTTTTGGCCAGCGGCTCGATTTGCATGAGCGCGATGAACGCGGCCACCTTTGAGGCGCTGTACTCTGCTTTCTCGCGCATGCATGTGCAAAAAACCTGGGACGGCATCATGAATGCACCGGTGCGATTAGATGATGTGCTGCTGGCCGAGATGCTGTGGGCTGCGTTCAAGTCGCTGTTCACGGTCAGCGCGATCTTGGTGGTGATGTTTGGTTTGGGGATCGTGCAGTCCTGGAAGCTGTTGATGGCCTGGCCAATCTTGTTGGGCACGGGCGTGGTGTTCAGTTGCTTGGCACTGATTTTCAACGCGCTGGCCAAGGGCTACGACTTCTTCACCTATTACTTCACGCTGTTCCTCACTCCAATGATGTTCTTGAGCGGGGTGTTTTTTCCTTTGGACACCTTGCCTGATGCGGTGCGAGTGTTGGCGCAATGCCTGCCGCTGACCCATGCGGTGGCCTTGGTCAGGCCGCTGTTTCTAGACCAGTGGCCGCAAGCTGCCTGGTTGCATGTTGGCGTGTTGGTGCTGTATGGCAGCCTGGCCTGGCTGATTGCCCTGCACCTGACCCGCAAGCGCTTCAAGCAATGAGTCAGTATTGCCGCTCGGGTACATACACCCGCAAACCGTCCATGAAGTACTCGACCACGATCTGACAGGCCAAGCGGCTGTTGGCTTCGCGGGTGGTGGCGACAAAATCCAGCATGGCCGATTCTTCTTCGCTGGGCTCGAACATCTCGGCCAAATGCTCTGGCTCAATGAAGCAATGGCAGGTGGCACATGTGCAGTTGCCACCACACTCGGCGGTGAAGCCGTCGACACCGGCTTCACGCGCGGCGCTCAAGAGTGTTTGGCCATTGACTGCCGAGGCTTCATGTGTTGCCCCATCGGGTTGGATGAAAAACAATTTGATCATCAGTCAGCATACACCCCAGCAGCTTTGATGATGGGGCTCCATTTGGCAATTTCAGACATGACGAACTTGCGGTGCTCGTCGGGTTCGGTGCGTTTGTCGGTGACCATGACCGCACCCAGCGCCTCTTGCTTTTTCACAAAGGCGGGGTCGGTGAGCACCGCACGCAAAGCAGTATGCCATTTGGCTTGCACCTCTGGTGGCAGACCTTTGGGCGCATAAACGCCGTGCCAAATGCTGACCTGAAAACCTTTGACACCCAGCTCTTGCATCGTGGGCAATCCACTCAAACTGGGCAAGCCCAAGCGCTTGGCAGAAGTGACCGCATACGCCTTGACCTTGTTGCTCTCGATATAGGCCATGGTGTTGGTGGTTTGGTCGCACAGCAGATCGATTTGTCCGCCCATCAAGTCGGTGATCGCCATGGACACGCCTTTGTAGGGGATGCTGGCCATCTCGGTGCGCAACGAGGCTTGCCACAGCAAGCCACACAAGTGCGAGGCTGAACCCACACCGGCATTGCCCAGGTTGACCCGGTCTTTGTTCTTGGCGATCCAAGCGGTGAGCTGCTTGTAGTCGGTGGCTTCCAACGTCGGCCGGGCCACGATGGTCATGGGCACCTCGTGGATCATGCCCAAGTAGGTGAAATCGGTTTCAACTCGGAAATTGAGTTTGCGCACCAGTGAGGGCATGGTGGCCATGCCGATGTGGTGTATCAAGATGGTGTGCCCATCGGGTCTCGCCCTCGCCACTTTTTGCGTGGCGATCGCGCCACCGGCCCCCAAGCTGTTCTCCACCACGATGTTGGCACCCAAGGGCTTGCGCAGGGCTTCTGCCATGTCACGCGCCAAGCGATCGGTGGGACCGCCCGCGGTGAACGGCACCACCAGGGTGATCGGCTTGTCTTTGATCGGAAAGCTTTGTGCGGCTGCACCTGCAGCAGACAAACAGCACGCAAGGGCGGTGAGGCATCGCCCCACCAGGGTCAGCCCAAATTTATTTGTAGCTGCGCGCATCTTCAATCACCTTACCATCGTTGGGTAAGCTGCCGGGCGCGACAAAACTGACCTCGGCACGCAGTTTGGTGATGTCGCGCACGGCTTGCTCAATCGCGCTGGTCAGCGCGTCGCTGGCTTGCGTGGTTTCCACATGCAGGTGCATCTGATCGTTGGCCATCTCGCCACTGATCACCAAGCGGGCCTTGCCCACTTGCGCAAAACGCTTGACCACCTGGTCGACTTGGCCGGGGTGGACAAACATGCCGCGCACCTTGGTGGTTTGGTCGGCGCGGCCCATCCAGCCTTTGATGCGTTGGTTGCTGCGTCCGGTGGGGCAATGGCCGGGCAGCACCGCGGTCAAATCGCCCGTGCCAAAACGGATCAGCGGGTAATCGGGGTTCAAGGTGGTCACCACCAATTCGCCCACCTCGCCTTCTGCCACCAAGTCGCCGGTGCCCGGGCGCACGATCTCAACGATCACGCCCTCGTCCAACACCAAACCTTCGCGGGCCGAGGTTTCATAGGCAATCAATCCAATGTCAGCCGTGGCATAGCACTGGTAAGCGGTCACGCCCTGCGCCAAAAACCAATCGCGCAAGGACGGCGGGCAAGCCTCGCCACTGACCAAGGCTTTGCGCAAGAAAGGTAAGGTCACGCCGGTTTCAGCGGCTTTTTCCAGGATGATTTTCAAAAAACTCGGGGTGCCACAGTAGCCTGCGGGACGCAAGTCGAGCATGGCTTGCAACTGTTGTTCGGTTTGCCCTGTGCCGGCGGGAAACACACTGCAGCCCAAGGCATGCGCACCGCTTTCCATGATTGAGCCAGCGGGTGTGAAGTGGTAGCTGAAACAGTTGTGGATCAATTCACCGGGGCGAAAGCCAGCGGCAAACAAAGCACGGCCAACGCGCCAATAGTCAGCGCGCTTGCCTTCGGGTTCGTAGATCGGGCCAGGGCTGGCAAACACGCGGGGCATGTGTTGACCAAAGCGCACAGCAGAAAAACCACCAAACACGTCTTGGCTGCGTTGGGCTTGCTGCCGCTCAAGCAATTCGTATTTGCGGGTCACAGGCAACTGGGCCAGGGCGGCTCGGCTGTGGATGCTGGCTGGGTCCACGCCCTGCAAAATCTGGGCAAAGGCGGTTGCATGGGCTTGCGCATGGGCGATTTGCAGAGGCAACGCCGCCAATAAAGCAGCTTCGCGTTCAGCAGGCAAGCGCTGCTCTGCAGGGTCGAAGTGCTCGGGTAGGGCTTGCATCGGTTCAGGCCAGCCAACGCTTGCGGCGCTTGTAGCTTTTCACGTCTTTGAAACTCTTGCGTTCGCCGCCGCCCATGCCCAGGTAAAACTCCTTGACGTCTTCATTGTTGGCCAGGTCGCTGGCGGCCCCGTCCATCACGATGCGGCCCGACTCCATGATGTAGCCAAAGTCGGCATAGCGTAGCGCCATGTTGGTGTTTTGCTCGGCGAGCAAAAAGGTAACGTGCTCTTTGTGGTTGAGGTCTTTCACAATGGTGAAAACTTCTTCCACGATTTGCGGAGCCAACCCCATTGACGGTTCATCGAGCAGCACCAAACTTGGGTTGGCCATCAAGGCGCGGCCAATCGCACACATCTGCTGCTCGCCACCCGAGGTATAGGCTGCTTGCAAGCTGCGACGGGTTTTCAGGCGTGGGAAGTAGTTGTAGACCTTCTCGAGGTTAGCGGCAATCTCGCCCTTGTCACGGCGGGTGTAGCTGCCGGTGAGCAGGTTTTCTTCGATCGTCAGATGGGCAAAGCAATGCCGCCCCTCCATCACCTGCACCACGCCACGCTGCACCAAATCCGCAGGCGACAGGTTTTCAATCCGCTCGCCGCGCAGCTCGATGCTGCCCTTGGTCACTTCACCGCGTTCGCCCTTGAGCAAATTGGAGATGGCACGCAAAGTGGTGGTCTTGCCTGCGCCATTGCCGCCTAAGAGCGCGACGATACCGCGCTCGGGCACTTGCAAGGACACGCCCTTTAACACCAAGATCACATGGTTGTAGATAACCTCGATGCCGTTGACATTCAAAACCATGTTGGGCGCGCTCATGGGTGTATCCGGTTCAGATCAAGACTGACAGTCTTGGCCAGTGCGGCGGGTGAGTTTTTTCTCGGCGGCGTATTTGTCAGCGGTGGCTTTCACCAAGGGCTTCAAAATTTGTTCGTCGGCTTGCATCCAGTCGGAAGTGAACACCCAATTTTTGCCATCCCAGGTGTGAATACGGGTCCATGCCGCGCCCATGTGGTCCATACAAGAGGTGCTGATCGGGCGCATCACGCCTTTGAACCCTAGGGCATCGAGTTTGGGTTGGGTCAGGTTCAGATTTTCCAAGCCCCAGCGCACTTGCTCGCCGGTCATGACCTTGCCTTTGCCAAAACGCTCTTGGGCAGAACGGATGCCCTCTACGCCGATCATGGCGCTCATCACACCGCGCAAATACAGCACCTGCCCGACTTCTTCTTTGGGGCCTGTGCCTTGGCCTTTGGCATGGATCTGGGCCAACAAAGTTTTGACAATGTCGGCGTTGGGTTCAGCACCGTGCTGGATAGTCACTGCGTTGTAACCCTTGGCACCATCGGCCACATCCTTCACATCCTGCTCGGCACCGGCCCACCAGACGCCATACATTTTTTCGCGGGCATAGCCAGTCGCTTGTGCTTCCTTGATGGCGGTCGAGTTCATCACACCCCAACCCCACAACACCACATAGTCAGGCTTGGCTTGGCGCACCTGCAACCAGGTGGCTTTTTGCTCCACGCCAGGCGGGGTGACGGGCAACAGTTGCAATTCAAAGCCGTGGATGCGCGCACGTTCTTGAATCAGGGGAATCGGCTCTTTGCCAAATGGGCTGTCATGGTAGACCAGCGCCACTTTTTTGCCTTTGAGCTTGTCCCAGCCGCCCTCTTTTTTGGCAATGGCTTGCATGATGGTGTCGGCGGCCACCCAGTAGGTGCCCGCGATCGGGAAGTTCCACTTGAACACCGCGCCATCGGCACTTTCGCTGCGGCCATAGCCCACCGTCAACACCGGGATTTTGTCGCCCGGGGCTTTTTCGGTGATGGCAAAAGTAGCGCCAGTCGAGAGGGTTTGCACAAAGCTTGGTTTTTTGCTTTTCAGGCGTTCATAGCACTCGACGCTGCGGGCGGTGTCATAGCCGGTTTCGCATTCCTCGTAGGTGATTTTGACGTTATTGATGCCGCCTTTGAGGTTCATCAACTTCAGGTAATCGACAAAGCCATTGGCCCAAGGTGTGCCATTGGGCGCGTAGGGGCCGGTGCGGTAGGACAGCACAGGAATGAATTGTTCTTTGGACTGCGCCAGCACCGGACTAACCGATGAAAGCATCACCGCGCTGAGCAGCGCGGACAACAACAAGACTGGTTTTTTCATCTTCGTCTCCTTTATGGAATTGGCAATACTTCGGGGTTCAATACGGGAACGGCCAGACACGCATTTTCTGCTTGCCGATCGACCACAACTTGGCCAAGCCATGCGGTTCCACGATCAGAAACCAAACGATCAAGCCACCAAAAATCATCAGTTCGGTGTGCGACACCACCGTGGTTGAAATCTCGATGCCCACCATGCCCGCGATGAAAGGCAGGGCTTGGTTCAAAAAAATGGGCAACAAGATGATGAAGGCCGCACCCAAAAAGCCGCCCATGATCGAGCCCAAGCCGCCAATGATCACCATGAACAACAAGCGGAAAGATTCATTCACGGAAAAAGCGCTCGGCTCCCAAGAGCCCATGTAAATGAAGGCCCACAACGCACCCGCCACGCCGATGATGAAGGAACTGACCGCAAACGCGCTGAGCTTGGCGTACATCGGGCGAATGCCAATGACGGCAGCGGCAACGTCCATGTCGCGGATCGCCATCCACTCGCGACCGATCGCACCGCGCACCAGGTTTTTGGCCAGCAAAGCCACCAGGCACAACAGCGTCAGGCAAAACAGGTATTTGCTGACATCGCTTTCAATCGGCAGGCCAAACACCTGCAAATTGGACACCGACACCGAGCCTGACGGCGTGTCCAAGGTGAACCACTTGATACGCAAAAACATCCAATCGGCAAAGAATTGAGCCGCCAAGGTGGCCACGGCCAGGTAAAGACCACGCACCCGCAAACTGGGTAAACCAAACAGCACACCGAACACCGTGGCGCACAAACCGCCCAAGATGAGCGCGGGTATGAGCGGCATGTCGGGCACACGGGCAAAGAAGTTGTAGGCGCCATAGGCGCCCACCGCCATGAAAGCGCCTGAGCCCAAAGAGATTTGGCCGCAATAGCCGACCAAGATATTCACGCCAATGGCGGCCATGGCCATGATCACAAAAGGAATCAAGATGGCGCTGAACCAGTAGTCGGTGGCAAGCAGTGGCGCGACAACGAAGGCCAGCAACAACATGGCCAGGATGAACCAACGATCCTGGGCAATAGGAAAGATCTGCTGGTCAGCTTGGTAGCTGGTTTTGAGTTGACCGTTTTCCCTGTAGAACATGCTTACACCCGGTCAATGATCTTTTCACCGAACAAGCCTTGGGGCCTGAAGAGCAAAAAGACGAGCGCCAATACATAGGCAAACCAAATTTCGATGCCACCACCGACAAATGGACCCAAATACACCTCGGAGAGTTTCTCGCCCACTCCGATGATCAGGCCGCCAATGATGGCGCCTGGCACCGAGGTGAGGCCACCCAAAATCACCACCGGCAATGCGCGTAAGGCGACAGTGGCCAAGGAAAACTGAACGCCGAGTTTGCTGCCCCAAATCATGCCAGCCACCAAGGCGACGAGACCGGCCACACACCAGACGATGACCCAAATGCGGTTCAAGGGAATGCCAATGGATTGCGCAGCTTGGTGGTCATCGGCCACAGCACGCAGTGCCCGCCCTGTACCTGTCTTCTGAAAAAACACCGACAAGGCGACCACCAAACAAGCGGCGATGAGTGCTGCAATCAGGTCTTCTAGGTTGATCAGGATGCCGCCCTCGAACACGTCTTGAAAAGCGATCACCGGTTCTTTGGGCATGCCAATGTCAATCTTGTAGATGTCACTGCCAAAAATCGATTGACCCAAGCCTTCAAGGAAATAGGTGATGCCCAAGGTCGCCATCAACAAGGTGGTGCCTTCTTGGTTGACCAAATTGCGCAGCACCAAGCGTTCGATCAACCAAGCCACGGCAAACATCACCACAGCGGCCAAGGCAAAGGCCATCAGGTTGACCAACCATGCCGGGCCCAAGCCCGCGGTGTTCAACCATTGGGCAAAACGCGCCATCGCCAAGGCGGCAAACAAAACCATCGCGCCTTGCGCAAAGTTGAACACCCCGGAGGCTTTGAAGATGAGCACGAAGCCAAGTGCCACCAAGGAATACAGCATGCCTGCCATCAGGCCACCGAGCAGTGTTTCAAGAAAGAATCCCATGTCTGTCAATGCCCTGTGCCGAGGTAGGCGCTGATCACCTCGGGGTTTTGACGCACCTCATCGGGTGTGCCGTCGCCAATCTTTTTGCCGTAATCCAACACCACCACGCGGTCGGAGATGTCCATCACCACGCCCATGTCGTGCTCGATCAACACCACCGTGGTGCCAAATTCATCATTCACATCCAAGATGAAGCGGCACATGTCTTGTTTTTCTTCGACGTTCATGCCCGCCATCGGCTCGTCGAGCAGCAGCACCTGCGGCTCGAGCGCCAGCGCGCGACCCAAGTCGACACGCTTTTGCAAGCCATAAGGCAACTGACCCACCGGGGTTTTGCGGTAGGGCTGGATTTCAAGGAAGTCGATGATTTCCTCGACCCGCTTGCGGTGTTGAATCTCTTCACGCTCAGCAGGCCCCCAGCGAATCGCTTGCAACAACAGATTGCTTTTCATGCGCAGGTTGCGCCCGGTCATGATGTTGTCGAGCACGCTCATGCCCTTGAACAATGCTAGGTTCTGAAAAGTGCGCGCCACCCCCATGACCGCCACTTGGTGGCTGTCCATGTGGCTGAAGGTTTGACCGCGAAACGTGATGCTGCCTTGCTGAGGTGTGTATACGCCATTGATGCAATTGAGCATCGAGCTTTTGCCCGCGCCATTGGGGCCGATGATGGCGCGGATTTCATGTTCGCGCACATCAAAGCTGATGTCTGAGAGCGCTTTGACGCCGCCAAAACTCAAAGAGATATTGTGGACATCGAGGATGACCTCGCCAATCTCGCGGCTCATGCGGCTTGCCCCACGGGTGCGAAGGTTTTCGCGTCCATCAGCGTCAAGGTCGCGCTCACGCTGCCACTTCTGCCATCCTCAAATTTGACCGCGGTTTCAATGTATTGCTGTGACTTGCCTTCGTACAAGGCACTGACCAAGGCAGCGTATTTGTCGGCGATGAAACCACGGCGAACTTTGTTGGTGCGGGTGAGTTCGCCGTCATCCGCGTCGAGCTCTTTGTGCAACACCAAGAAACGGCTGATCTGGCTGCCCGCCAGCAGCTTGTCTGCCGACAAATCGGCATTGACCTTCTCGACGCACTCAAGCACCAACTGGTAGACCTCTGTCTTTTGCGCCAAGTCGGTATAGCCCGCATAGGGCAGGTTGCGCCGCTCGGCCCAGTTACCCACTGCATCAAAGTCAATATTGACCATCACGCAGACTTTGTCGCGGCCATCGCCATAGGCCACCACCTCTTTGAGGAAGGGGAAGAACTTGAGCTTGTTTTCCACGTACTTGGGCGCGAACATTGCGCCATCATTGGCACCGCCCTTGATGCGGCCCACGTCTTTCACGCGGTCGATGATTTTCAAATGACCGTGCGCATCCAAGAACCCGGCGTCACTGGTGTGGTACCAGCCGTCTGCTGTCAATACTTCAGCAGTGGCCTCTGGGTTTTTGTAATAGCCCTTGAGCAAGCCCGAGGAACGGACCAAGATCTCGCCGTTGTCAGCTACCTTGATTTCCACGCCCGCACAGGGCACGCCCACGGTGTCAGCCCGTGCTTCATGGTCGGGCTGCAAACACACAAACACCGCGGTTTCGGTGGAGCCGTACAACTGCTTCAAGTTGATGCCAATCGAGCGGTAAAAACTGAACAAGTCGGGGCCAATCGCTTCGCCAGCGGTGTAGCCCACCCGTACCCGAGAAAAACCCAGGTTGTTGCGCAACGGGCCGTAGACCCACAAATCGCCCAAGGCATAGCGCAGTTGCGCCCACAGCCCAATCGACTCCCCGTCCATACGCTTGGGGCCAAAGGCTTGCGCCACACCCATGAAGTACTTGAACATCGCACGCTTCAAAGGGCTGGCGTCTTCCATGCGAATCATCACGTTGGTGAGCAGCCCTTCAAACACCCGGGGCGGCGCAAAGTAATAAGTGGGACCGATTTCCTTGAGGTCGATGGTGATGGTTTCTGCCGATTCGGGGCAATTGACCACATAGCCACAGCACAGCCACTGCGCGTAACTGAAGATGTTTTGGCCAATCCATGCCAAGGGCATGTAGGCCAACACCTCTTCTCGGTTGGTCAGGCGGTCAAAGTCGGCACCAGCCTTGGCGCGGTCAAGCAAGCTGCGGTGGGTGTGCACCACGCCCTTGGGGTTGCCTGTGGTGCCAGAGGTGAAAAACATCGCGGCTACATCATCGGCGCGGCCAAGCTCGATCTGGGTTTTCAAAAAGCCTGGCGACACGCGCGCCATTTGCTCGCCTTCGCTCAGCAAGGATTCGAGGCTGAACAAGCCGGCCTGTTGGTAATTGCGCAAGCCGCGTGGGTCGTCATAGTAGACATGGGTCAGGCTGGGGCAATCCGCTTGGATCTCCATCAGCTTGTCGACCTGCTCTTGGTTTTCGACAACAGCGAAACGCACCTCTGCGTTGTTGATCGGGAACATGTATTCCGTGGCCACCGCGTCTTGGTAGAGCGGGATCGGTATCGCACCCAAAGACTGTACCGCCAGCATGGCGGCATACAAATGCGGACGGTTGGCACCAACCACCACCACATGGTCAGCCCGCTGCATCCCTGCTTGGTGAAAACCATGGGCCATGTGCTCGACTTGCAGACACAGGGCAGACCAAGAGGTGCTTTGCCAAATGCCGTATTCTTTTTCGCGCATGGCGGTGTCGCCAGGGCGCTGGCGGCCGTGCGCGAGCAACAGATGAGGAAAGGTGGTGTTCATCGGGGTGGTTATATTAGGCGTGACTTTGACGTTTATTTGTCTTTCCAATGACAATTAAGGGAAGACCCCTAGTACACCATGACCCAAGACAGCCCACTTCACCAACGCAGACGACCGCCGAGCAAGCAAGAACTGGCCGGCATCCCGTGGCTGTCTGCCTTGAACACGCAAGAGCTCGCGGCGGCCACTGCCCAGATCATGGTGGGCGATGCCATGCCTGGTGATGTGGTTTGTCGGGTGGGCCGCGCACCGACCTATTGGTTTGGCGTGGTTGACGGTTTGCTCAAAATGAACATTGACAACGACCAGGGCGACAGTTTGACCTTCACGGGTGTGTCACGCGGCGGTTGGTTTGGCGAAGGCACCGCCTTGAAACGCGAACCCTACCGCTACAACGTGCAAGCCCTGCGGTCCAGCGTGGTAGCCGGTTTGCCGATCGACCATTTCCACCATTTGCTCTCGCAATCTTTGGGCTTTAACCGATTCATCATGAACCAGCTCAACGAACGTCTGGGCCAGTTCATCGCGGCACGTGAAATCGACCGACTCAACAACCCGGATGTGCGGGTGGCCCGTGGCTTGGCGGCATTATTCAACCCGGTGTTGTTCCCTGGCGTGGGTGAAGTACTGCAAATCACCCAACAAGAGTTGGCTTACCTGGTGGGCTTGTCGCGCCAACGGGTCAACATGGCGTTGCAACGTTTGGTCCATGAGGGCTGGATCAAAGTGGTTTACGGTGGCGTGCAGGTGCTCAACTTGCCCGCACTGCGCAGCCATACACTGGGCGCCCCATGACCGAACGCATTCGACTCAACAAACGCATGGCCGAACTCGGCCTGTGCTCGCGACGCGAGGCCGACGACTGGATCGCCAAAGGCTGGGTGCAGGTCAATGGTGAGGTCGCGGTGCTTGGCAAACCGGTCAGCCCCCTGGACCGGATCGAGGTCGACAAGCTCGCCCGCGGCCAACAAGACAAACAAGTCACCATCTTGTTGCACAAACCCATGGGTTATGTGAGCGGCCAAGCCGAGGACGGCCACACGCCGGCGATCAACCTGATCGAGGCGCGCAACCGTTGGCGAGATGACCGCTCCACCGTGCGTTTTGTGCCCCGTCAACGCATGGGCTTGGCGCCTGCTGGTCGTTTGGATATTGACTCCGTGGGCTTGCTGGTGTTGACCCAAGACGGTCGGGTGGCGCGGCAACTCATTGGTGAAGACTCTCAGGTAGAAAAAGAATATTTGGTGCGGGTGCAGTACGGAAAATTGGCAGCGGGGGAACAACAAACCGATGTGCAGTCGCTGTTCCCCGCCGACCAACTGGCCCGGCTCTGCCATGGCTTGCATTTGGACGGCCAAGCCTTGAAGCCTGCCCAGGTCGATTGGCAGAACCCAGAGCAACTGCGCTTTGTGTTGAAAGAGGGTCGCAAGCGGCAAATCCGGCGCATGTGCGAGCAAGTCGGCCTGACCGTGGTTGGCTTGAAGCGGGTTCGCATCGGGCGCGTAAAGCTGGGCCAATTGCCGGTCGGGCAGTGGCGGTATTTGGCACAGAGTGAGGTTTTTTAATCTTTTGCAGCAAAGCGCGCGCCCACTTTAAGCTGTTTGATGCTTGAAATACAGGCAACGCGCCCCATTTAAGAGCTGTTCTTTTTGTTCTTTTTTTCTCCAACACCATGACAAAACACACCCACGCCTTCCAAGCCGAAGTGGCCCAGCTGCTGCACCTGGTCACCCATTCGCTGTATTCCAACAAAGAAATATTTTTGCGCGAGCTGATCTCCAATGCCTCAGACGCTTGTGACAAACTGCGTTACGAAGCCCTCAACACGCCGGCCCTGTATGAGGACACCCCCAACTTGGAGATCCGGGTGTTGTTTGACAAAGCCGCCAAGACACTCACCATCAGCGACAACGGCATTGGCATGAGCGAGCAAGAGGCCATCGACCACTTGGGCACGATCGCCAAAAGTGGCACCCGTGACTTCATGAGCAAGTTGAGCGGTGATCAGCAATCCGACGCCAAAGACCAAGGCTCGCTGATCGGTCAATTCGGTGTCGGCTTTTACTCGGGCTTCATCGTGGCCGACAAGATCGTGGTGGAAACCCGCCGTGCGGGCTTGGCCGCGTCCGAGGGCGTGCGCTGGACCAGTGGTGGCACGGGCGAGTTTGAGGTGGAAACCATCACTCAAGACAAGCGCGGCACCCACATCCTCTTACACCTGCGCGATGATGCCGAAGAGTTTTTAAGCAACTGGAAAATCAAAAGCATCATCGGCAAGTACGCCGACCATATCGCCCTGCCGATCCTGATGCGCAAAGAGGAATGGAAAGAAGGCGAGAACGAGCAGCCCGGTGAAATGGTGGTGACCGACGAATGGGAAACCGTCAACAAAGCTTCTGCCTTGTGGACCCGCCCGAAAAAAGACATCAGCGCCGAGCAGCACGCCGAGTTTTACAAAGCCATCAGCCACGACTTTGAGCCGCCCCTGGCCTGGAGCCACAACAAGGTCGAGGGCAGCACCGAATACACCCAGCTGCTGTACTTGCCCAGCAAAGCACCATTTGATTTGTGGAACCGCGACAAAAAAGGCGGCATCAAGCTGTATGTCAAACGCGTGTTCATCATGGACGAGGCCGAGGCCTTGTTGCCCACCTATTTGCGCTTTGTCAAAGGCGTGGTGGACTCGGCCGATTTGCCCTTGAATGTGAGCCGCGAGCTGCTGCAAGAAAGCCGCGATGTGAAAGCCATCCGCGAGGGCAACACCCGCCGGGTGCTGTCCATGTTGGAAGACTTGGCCCGCCATGACGTGCCAGCAGCCGATGCCAGTGACGAAGACAAAAAAGACGCGGGTAAGTTCACCCAGTTTTACGCAGACTTTGGCGTGGTCTTGAAAGAAGGCCTGGGCGAAGACTTTGCCAACAAGGACAAGATCGCCAAGCTGTTGCGGTTTGCGAGCAGCACCACGGATACCGTGAGCGTGGGCTTTGCCGACTACAAAGCCCGCATGAAAGAAGGCCAAGACGCCATCTTCTACATCACCGCCGACACCTTGGCAGCGGCGAAAAACAGCCCGCAACTCGAGGTGTTCCGCAAAAAAGGTATCGAAGTGCTGCTGATGTCTGACCGCGTGGACGAATGGGCGCTTGGCTTTTTGAACGAGTTTGACGGCACACCGCTTCAAAGCGTGGCCAAGGGCGCGTTCGATTTAGGCAAGCTGCAAGACGAGGATGAAAAGAAAGCCGCCGAAGAGGCTGCCGAGACCTTCAAGCCCATGTTGGCCAAACTCAAAGAGGCCTTAAAAGACAAAGCCGAAGACGTTCGCGTGACCAGCCGCTTGGTGGACTCACCCGCGTGTTTGGTGGTGAAAGACGATGCCATGTCTTTGCAACTGGCGCGCATGCTCAAACAAGCGGGCCAAGCTGCACCAGAGAGCAAGCCGATCCTCGAGGTCAATCCCGAGCATCCGCTGGTGAAAAAACTCGACACGCCTGAAGGTCAAATCCATTTTCATGATTTGGCGCACATCGTGTTTGACCAGGCCTTGCTGGCCGAAGGCGGCTTGCCGGCCGACCCGGCGGCGTATGTGAAAAGGGTGAATGCCTTGTTGGTTTAAGCCATCAACTCGATCTGTTCCCGCAAGGTGTCGCACTGCCCGCGCCAATAGTCGGCGGTGCCAAACCACGGAAAGTGCATCGGGAAGGCCGGGTCGTCTTGGCGGCTGGCCAACCATGCGCTGTAGTGGATGATGCGCAAGGTGCGCAGTGGCTCGACCCATTGCAGCTCTTGAAGGTCAAATGGCCGCATGCTTTCATAGCCCTCTAAAATGATTGCGAGCTTTTGTCGACGCTCGAGCTCGTCGCCGTGCAGCAACATCCACAGGTCTTGCACCGCCGGGCCCATGCGAGCGTCATCCAAATCCACAAAATGCGGCCCGGGCTGTGGCATGCCCTCGGGTGTCCACAAAATATTACCGGGGTGGCAGTCGCCATGCAAGCGCAACAGCTTGACCTGTGCGGGCATTTTTTGGCGCACCAAATCCAACGCTTGGGTACACAAGTCCAGCCAGGGCTGTTGCACTTCAGCGGCAATCCAACCCTGCGACACCAACAGGTCGCGCGGTACCTTGCCAAAGGTGTGCAGGTTCAAGGCGGGGCGGTGTTCAAAGCCGTGTCGCTCGCCCACCAAATGCATGCGTGCCATGAGGCGGCCAATCCACATCAACACATCGGGGTCATCTAACTCGGGCGCGCGCCCGCCTCGGCAAGGGCTCACACTGAACCAAAACTGACCCGCCACCCCTTCGTGTGTGGTGCGTGCTTCATGCAGGCTCATGCCGTTGAAGACCAGGGGGCCGACCACCGGAATGTCATCTGCCACGAGTTCGGCGGTGAACGCGTGTTCTTCACGTATTTGCGCTTGGCTCCAACGCCCCGGCCGGTAAAACTTGGCCACCACGCTGCTGTCGTCATCCAAATGCACTTGGTAAACGCGGTTTTCATACGAGCTCAGCGCACTCAAACGACCGTCGACTGCCAAGCCCAATCCGCTCAAAGCATCGAGGACGACCGAGGGCGTCAAAGCTTGGTAGGGGTGGAGCACGCTCACACGCCCCAAACGATGGCTTGCCCCGCTTGTTGGCAGCGCTGCAACATATCGATGATCGGTTTGGCGCGTTGACGCAAGCTGATGGCCTCCAAGCGGGGAGGCGTTTGGCCTTGGGCTTTGGCCTCGGCTGCTGCCTGCGCCTGTGCCGTCTCTTGATCGGTCACGGCTTGTTGCAAGGCGGCGATGGCCTCCAACATTTCTGCGACTTCGATGATGCCTTGCGGCCCCGGTGCCTTGCCGATGATCTTTAAAAACTGCTTGCCCTGCGGTTCGAGCAAGATCAGGTCACCCGCGGCTTTGGATTTGAATTTGTAAAGCATGGCGCTATTGTGCGCTTGACCATCACCCAATTGGCGCGGTCTATCGCGATCTGATCGGTAAGCACTTTCCATCCATGACTTGTGCGGTGGTGAAAGCCTCGGTAGATAAACGTGCCTTGGTGGAAACAAAGGTGACGGCCGTATTGCCGGATTGACCTGTTGTTGAGGCTTGCTGTGTTGCAAAACTATTTTTCACAATGACAAGGGCAAGGGCAAGCAAGTTTGCAAAGCTTCATTAAAGGCTTCAGCTTGCTCGTACTGCACCCAATGACCTGCGCCATCAATCATTTGAAAACTTTGCAAATGGCAAGCTGATAGGCGCTCTGGCAACAAATGCATCTTGCCTTTGTAGAGTGCATCCAATTCACCCCAAATGCCGTGTACCTCGCAAGTCCAGTGTTTCTGTTGATGCAACAGCGCATCGCTTCTTGCAATGCGTCTGCGGCGCAAGCGGTCACGTGACACATTCTGGGCTTGCATCACCAGCAGGTCGGGTGTCACCAGCGCTTCGTTGTGCAACATGATGGCCATCAAATTGTTTTTGTGAACCGCCATGCGTTCGTCGTCCGTCATGTTGTCTCGAAAGCCACGCATGCTCGGAATGTTGTTGGAGAGTCCCAAGCCAGGTACACCCACCAACACCAAGCGTTTGAAACGTGTCGGCCAGTGAGCAGCTGCAAAACCCGCCACCAGGCCACCAAACGAAAAACCCACCAGGTCCAGAGCTTCACAGCCAAACAATTGCTGCAAACCCTCTTCCAAGGGCTTTGCGAGGTCGTCAGCGTCAAGCGCCCTCAGAGGGAGTTCAGAGTCGCCCAAGCCGGGTGTATCCAATGCCCACACCGCACGTTGTTGACTGAGCGGTACAACGTTGCGCACCCAATGGTTCCAACTGCCGCTGCCGCCGTGCAACAAGACCAAGGGATGGCCTGCAACTTTGTTCCACACATGCCAAACCTGTACGCCAGATGGGGTGGGGATTTCGATGCGCTCGGCGAGAGATTCTGCCGCGTCAAGTTCTTGTTTTAAGTTCCACATGGTTGTTATTGAAAACACCAGCTTTGGCGTAGGCCCTTCATACACTGTGCCCATTTAAAAGTGGGCAAGCCATGCAAAACGCCCACTGAGAGGTGGGCAAGCCATGCAAAACGCCCACTGAGAGGTGGGCGTTGTGTGTTTGGTTGCGCGAGCAAGATTTGAACTTGCGACCTTTGGGTTATGAGCCCAACGAGCTACCAGGCTGCTCCATCGCGCGTCGTGTGCATCGATTGTAGCTGTTATTCGGCTGCAGAAGCAGGTGTTTCGGTGATTTCGGGACGATCGACCAGTTCAACCAAGGCCATGGGCGCATTGTCACCAACCCGGTAACCCATTTTCAAAATGCGTGTGTAGCCACCGGGACGTGTTTGGTAACGGGGGCCGAGTTCGGCAAACAACTTGACCACGTTGTCGCGGTTACGCAAGCGGTTGAAAGCCAAACGCTTGTTGGACAAGCTTGGTTCTTTGGCGAGTGTGAGCATGGGCTCGATCACGCGGCGCAGTTCTTTGGCTTTGGGCAATGTGGTTTTGATGGCTTCGTGCTCGATCAATGAGTTCATCATGTTTTGCAACATGGCCAAACGGTGTGAGCTGGTACGGTTGAGTTTTCGGAGTCCGTGTCCGTGACGCATGATCTTGTCCTTTCTTGACTGACGCTTGTTTTGCCGGCCGCCGTATCAGGTACGGCCAGGGGTTATGCAACTTTTTTGTTGCTTGTTTAAATTCGCTTGGCTTCCAAACCGGCAGGTGGCCAGCCCTCGAGCTTCATCCCCAAAGTCAAACCGCGGGAAGCCAACACTTCTTTGATTTCATTCAAAGACTTGCGACCCAGGTTCGGGGTTTTCAACAGTTCGTTTTCGGTGCGTTGGATCAGGTCGCCGATGTAGAAAATGTTTTCTGCTTTCAAACAATTGGCTGAACGCACGGTGAGCTCGAGCTCGTCCACGGGGCGCAACAAGATTGGATCGACTTGCTGTGTGCTGCGTGGAGCGGGCGCATCGAAAGCAGCCAATTCGCCACCTTCCAACTGGGCGAACACAGCGAGTTGTTCCACCAAAATTTTGGCTGACGAACGCACGGCGTCTTCTGCAGTGATCGCACCATTGGTTTCAATTTCCATCACCAAACGGTCGAGGTCGGTGCGCTGTTCAACACGGGCGTTTTCAACGCTGTAGCTCACGCGCTTGACCGGTGAAAAGGAGGCATCCAACACAATGCGGCCAATCGATTTGTTCACTTCATCGGCATGGCGACGCATGCTGCCAGGCACGTAGCCACGGCCTTTTTCAACCTTGAGTTGGATGTCGATTTTGCCGCCGTGCGACAAATTGGCAATCACGTGCTCTGGGTTGATGATTTCTACGTCGTGCGGTGTTTGGATATCTGCTGCAGTGACTTGGCCTTCGCCGTCTTTGCGCAAACTCAAAGTGACTTCGTCACGGTTGTGCAACTTGAACACCACGCCTTTGAGGTTCAACAAAATGTTGACCACGTCTTCTTGCACGCCGTCGATCGATGAATATTCATGCAAAACGCCAGCGATGGTGACATCGGTGACTGCATAGCCAACCATGGAAGACAACAACACACGGCGCAAGGCATTGCCCAAGGTATGCCCATAGCCGCGCTCAAAGGGTTCCAAGGTCACCTTGGATTTGTTGTGGCCAAGTTGTTCAACTTGAATGGCTTTGGGCTTCAGGAGATTTGTTTGCATTCGTTTTTCCTCTCAATACCCCCGGCTCGTTACACCGGTAAGGCGGATGATGACCCCTGGACAACCATGCCCAGGGCGGCGGATTCATGGAGCCTGGCGGCCCCGGTTAACGCGAATACAACTCAACGATCAGGGATTCGTTGATGTCAGCCGCAAATTCGTCACGGTCAGGGGTCTTCTTGAAGACGCCTTCTGCTTTGTCCACATTGACCTCGACCCAAGCGGGCATGCCGACCTGGGTGGCCAACTGGAGAGCTTCCAGGACACGTCCTTGTTTTTTGGATTTTTCTCGCACGCTGACCAGGTCACCGGCTTTGACCAAGTAAGAAGGGATGTTGACTTGGTGGCCATTGACCGTGATGGCTTTGTGCGACACCAACTGACGCGCTTCAGCACGTGTGGAGCCAAAACCCATGCGGTAAACCACGTTGTCCAAACGTGACTCGAGCAAAGACAGCAGGTTGGAGCCGGTGTTGCCTTTTTGCTGGTCAGCCATGGCGAAATAACGGCGGAACTGACGCTCCAAGACGCCATACATGCGCTTGACTTTTTGTTTTTCACGCAACTGCAAACCAAAGTCAGACATACGCTGACCAGAGGTGCGTCCGTGTTGGCCTGGCTTGCTGTCGAATTTGGCTTTGTCCGCGATAGAGCGACGTGCGCTCTTTAAGAACAGGTCGGTGCCTTCACGGCGTGAGAGTTTGGCCTTGGGGCCTAAGTAACGTGCCACTTGAACTTCCTTTTATGTCAACTGCCCGTGCACAGCACGGGGAGCCGTCGGTGAAATCACCAACGGCGGTGGGCTTGGTTTGAAATCAGATGCGACGGCGCTTTTGCGGACGGCATCCGTTGTGAGGAACCGGCGTCACATCAGAGATGGAGTTGATGCGAATGCCCAGGGCCGCCAATGCGCGAACCGAAGATTCACGGCCAGGGCCGGGACCTTTGATTTCGACATCGAGGTTCTTGATGCCCTGATCAATGGCAGCACGGCCAGCCACCTCGGAAGCCACCTGAGCGGCAAACGGTGTGGACTTGCGTGAGCCCTTGAAACCTTGACCACCGGACGACGCCCAAGACAAGGCGTTGCCCTGGCGGTCGGTGATGGTGATGATGGTGTTGTTGAAAGACGCGTGAACATGGGCGATGCCATCTGCAACGTTTTTGCGAACCTTCTTGCGCACGCGCTGAGCGGCTGAATTGACCGGTGCTTTTGCCATGGGTATCCCTCTTTATTTCTTCAGCGATTGAGCCGCCTTGCGGGGGCCTTTGCGCGTGCGTGCATTGGTGCGTGTGCGCTGACCGCGCATGGGCAGACCACGACGATGGCGGAAACCGCGGTAACAACCGATGTCCATCAAACGCTTGATGTTCATGGTGGTTTCACGGCGCAAATCGCCTTCGATCGTGAACAAGGCGATTTGGTCGCGGATTTTTTCAAGATCTGAGTCGGTCAGATTTTTGATTTTTTTGGCGTAGTCGATGCCGCAGGCTTCGCAGATTTTGCGAGCGCGGGTGCGACCAATGCCGAAAATGGAAGTCAAGCCAATTTCAGTGTGCTTGTGCGGTGGGATGTTGATACCAGCGATACGTGCCATGTTGTGACCTCTTAAATGCGTTGATAGATCAGCCTTGCCGCTGTTTGTGGCGAGGGTCCGTGCAGATGACACGCACCACGCCCTTGCGGCGGATGATCTTGCAGTTGCGGCAAATTGTTTTGACCGAAGCCGAAACTTTCATTTCATTCTCCTAAAAACCCAGGACCCGCACCTTTGCGAATCCGAACAAACTCTGCATGTTTCACGCCTTACTTGGCGCGGAACACAATCCTTGCCCTGCTCAAATCGTAGGGCGTTAACTCAACCGTCACTTTGTCCCCAGGCAGGATGCGGATGTAATGCAGCCGCATCTTGCCGGAGATGTGTCCGAGCACCACATGGCCGTTTTCCAGTTTGACCCGGAAGGTGGCATTGGGGAGGTTTTCAACAACCTCTCCTTGCATCTGGATGACATCGTCCTTTGCCATGCGCCCAATTAACCACCTGGTGCCATCTTGAAGTTGGCCTTTTTGAGCAGCGATTCGTACTGCTGGCTCATCAGGTAGTTTTGCACTTGGGCCATGAAGTCCATGGTGACGACCACAATGATCAGCAACGAAGTGCCGCCAAAGTAGAAAGGCACGTTGTACTTGAGGATCAGAAATTCGGGTACCAGACAGACAAAGGTGATGTAGATTGCACCAGCGAAAGTCAAACGCAACAAAATCTTGTCGATGAAACGGGCGGTCTGGTCACCAGGGCGAATGCCAGGTATGAAACCGCCGCTTTTCTTCAGGTTGTCTGCGGTCTCGCGGCTGTTGAACACCAAAGCGGTGTAGAAAAAGCAGAAAAACACAATGGCGACCGCGTACAACATCACATAAACCGGCTGGCCAGGGGCCAATGCCGCAGAAATGTCCTTCAACCAAATCATGCTGTCGCCAGCACTGAACCAACTGACGATGGTCGAGGGCAACAAAATGATGGAAGAAGCAAAAATAGGTGGGATGACACCGGCCATGTTGAGCTTCAAGGGCAGGTGTGAGGACTGACCACCATAGACCTTGTTGCCCACTTGTCGGCGCGCATAGTTGACCAAGATCTTGCGCTGGCCACGCTCCACAAACACCACGAAGTAGGTGATCAGCGCCACCAACACCACGATCAGCAATGCCACGATGATGCTCATGGAACCGGTGCGAACCAACTCCAGCAAACCGCCGATCGAGCTGGGCAAGCCAGCAGCGATGCCCGCAAAGATGATGATCGAGATGCCATTGCCCAAACCGCGCTCGGTGATTTGCTCTCCCAGCCACATCAGGAACATGGTGCCGGCGGTCAATGAAACCACGGAAGTCACGCGAAAGCCGATGCCAGGGGAGATCACCAAACCAGCCGATGACTCGAGCGCCATGGCAATGCCCAAGGACTGGAAAATGGCCAAGCCCAATGTGCCGTAACGGGTGTATTGGGTGATCTTGCGACGACCGGCTTCGCCTTCTTTTTTCAAGGCTTCCATGCTGGGCACCACGTAAGACATCAGCTGCATGATGATCGATGCAGAGATGTAAGGCATGATGCCAAGCGCCAAAATACTGAAACGCGACAACGCTCCACCGGAGAACATGTTGAACAGGTTCAGGATGCCGTTTTGCTCGCCTTTGAACAATTGCGCCAGCTGGTTGGGGTCAATGCCCGGCACCGGGATATGGGTGCCCAGACGGTAAACCACCAAGGCGAGCAGCAAAAAGACGAGACGGCGACGCAAGTCTCCGTACTTGTCTTTATTGGCCATGGACGCGTTGGTTGCCAAGTGTTTTCTCCTGCGCTTTACGCGACCGAGCCGCCAGCGGCTTCAATGGCAGCTTTGGCGCCAACAGTGGCACCCACGCCGGTCAATTTGACAGCGCGTGAAAGTTCGCCGGTCTTGATGACTTTGACCACCTTGGCCATTTGGCTGACCAGACCTGCGGTCTTGAGCGCCAAGATGTCGATGTCAGTGATGTCCAAGGCTTGCAAAGAAGTCAATGTGACTTCTTCGTTGTACTTCAGGCTGTGCGACTTGAAGCCGCGCTTGGGCAAGCGGCGTTGCAAAGGCATTTGACCGCCCTCAAAACCCACCTTGTGGTAGCCGCCTGAGCGAGATTTTTGACCTTTGTGGCCACGGCCTGCGGTTTTACCCAGACCCGAACCGATACCGCGGCCAACACGGCGACGGTCTTTGCGGGAGCCATCTGCTGGCTTGATTTCATTGAGTTGCATGGCTGACCCTTAGAGAACTTTGACCAGGTAGCTGATCTTGTTGATCATTCCGCGTACTGCAGGTGTGTCTTGCAGTTCGCTGGTGCTGCCGATTTTGCGCAAGCCCAAACCACGCACGGTGGCGCGGTGTGACTCTTTGGTGCCGATCGGGCTGCGCACCAACTGCACTTTGACGGTAGAGGTAGATGTGGACATGTCGTTGCTCCCGGATTAGACGAAGAGTTCTTCGACGGTCTTGCCACGCTTGGCCGCAACTTCCGATGCGGTGGTGGATTTGATCAGTGCATCAAATGTGGCGCGAACCATGTTGTAAGGGTTGCTCGAACCATGGCTTTTGGCCACGATGTCGGTGATGCCCATGACTTCAAACACCGCACGCATGGGGCCGCCAGCAATGATGCCGGTACCCTTGGGTGCGGGGGCCATTTGCACATTGGCCGCGCCGTGGTGGCCAGTGACGTTGTGATGGATGGTGCCGTTTTTCAATGACACTTTGTGCATGTTGCGACGGGCTTCTTCCATCGCTTTTTGCACAGCCGCAGGCACTTCTTTGGATTTGCCTTTGCCCATGCCGACGCGACCATCGCCATCACCGACCACGGTGAGCGCTGCGAAACCGAGGATGCGACCACCCTTGACCACTTTGGTCACGCGGTTGACCGCGATCATTTTTTCCTTCAGACCGTCGTCACGACTGTCGTCTTGCACTTTAGCTTGAACTTTTGCCATGTTATTTATCCGTGTCTGTTAGAACTGCAAGCCGGCAGCGCGTGCGGCATCGGCCAATGTTTTGACGCGACCGTGGTAGGCGAAGCCCGAACGGTCGAAAGCGACTTTTTCCACGCCAGCGGCTTTGGCTTTTTCAGCAATGCGTGTGCCGATGATTTGAGCTGCAGCCGTGTTGCCACCTTTGCCCACAGCGCCCAAGCTCTTGCGCACATCTGCTTCAGCGGTTGAAGCAGTGGCAATCACTTTGGTGCCGTCGCCGGAGATGACGCTGGCATAGATGTGCAAATTGGTGCGGTTGACCATCAAACGCGCCACGCCTTGGGTGGCAATGCGGATGCGGGTTTGACGCGAACGGCGCAGACGCTGCTGTTTTTTGCTTAGCATGTTGCAGCTCCTTATTTCTTCTTGGTCTCTTTGATCGTGATCTTTTCGTCCGCATAACGGATGCCTTTGCCTTTGTAAGGCTCGGGCGGACGAACAGCGCGAATTTCAGCAGCGATTTGACCCACACGTTGGCGGTCAGCGCCTTTGATGATGATTTCAGTGGGCGCAGGCGTCTCGACTTTGATGCCAGCAGGCATGTCAAAGTTGACCGGGTGCGAATAACCCACAGCCAAATTCAATTTGGCACCTTGGGCGGCGGCTTTGTAACCCACGCCAACCAAGTTGAGCTTTTTCTCGAAGCCTTTGGTCACACCGACCACCATGTTGTTGACCAACTGGCGCAGCGTGCCACTCATGGCATTGGCTTCGCGGGATTCGTTGGCCGCTTCGAAAGTCAGTGCATCAGCTTGACGCACCACCTTGACCAAGGCGTTGTTGGCGATAGACAACTGACCACCAGCGCCTTTGACGCTGATGTGTTGTTCGTTCATGGTCACATCCACACCTGCGGGGACGGTGACGGGCATTTTGGCAACTCGGGACATGTTCGTTTCTCCCTCAAGCCACGTAGCAAAGAACTTCGCCGCCCACGCCGGTGGCGCGAGCTTTGCGGTCGGTCATCACACCTTTTGGGGTGGTGACGATGGCCACACCCAAGCCGTTCATGACTTGGGGAATGGCGTCATGGCCTTTATAGACACGCAAGCCAGGGCGAGAGACGCGCTCGATGCGCTCAATCACAGGGCGGCCTGCGTAGTATTTCAAGGCGATTTCCAACTCCGATTTGCCATCTTCGGTTTTGACGCGAAAGCCATCGATATAGCCTTCGTCCTTCAAAACCTGAACAATGGCTGTCTTGACCTTGGATGCGGGGACCGACACGGTCGGCTTGGCCACCATCTGCGCATTGCGAATACGCGTCAGCAGGTCGGCAATGGGATCACTCATGCTCATATTGAATTTCTCCTGCCTGTTTACCAGCTGGCCTTGGTGATGCCGGGAATGTTGCCTGCAAAGGCCAATTCACGGATCTTGGCGCGACCCAAACCAAATTGACGGAAGGTGCCACGGGGGCGACCGGTGATTTCGCAACGATTGCGTTGACGTGTGGGATTGGCGTTGCGGGGCAACTTTTGCAAACCCAAACGGGCCGCAGCGCGGTCTTCATCGCTGCGCTTGAAATCGTTGGCAATCGCCTTGAGTTCCGCGTGTTTTTTCGCGTACTTGGCGACCAGTTTGTCTCGCTTGAGCTCGCGCTCGATCAAAGCTACTTTAGCCACAGGGCACCTCAGTTCTTGAACGGGAAACGGAAAGCGGCGAGCAGTGCTTTGCACTCATCGTCGGTCTTGGCCGTGGTGGTGATGCTGATGTTGAGACCGCGCAGGGCGTCAACCTTGTCGTACTCGATCTCTGGAAAGATGATTTGCTCTTTCACACCGATGTTGTAGTTGCCGCGGCCATCAAAAGCGCGACCAGAGATACCGCGGAAGTCACGCACACGGGGCAGGGCCACGGTGACGAAACGGTCGAGGAATTCATACATGCGCACACCGCGCAACGTGACCATGCAACCGATGGGTTGCTGTTCGCGGATTTTGAAACCAGCGATCGCCTTGCGGGCCTTGGTCACGACAGGTTTTTGGCCTGCGATTTTGGTCAGGTCGCCCACCGCGTGGTCCATGACCTTCTTGTCGGCAACCGCCTCACTCACACCCATATTGAGGGTGATCTTGGTCAGGCGCGGCACCTCCATGGGGGATTTGTAACCAAACTTGGTGGTCAATTCAGGGACCACTTTTTCACGGTAGTGTTGTTGGAGTCGTGCCATGTTCATGCCGCCTTGATGACTTCGCCGCTGGATTTGAAGATACGAACCTTCGAGCCATCGGTATTGATCTTGATGCCCACGCGATCGGCTTTGCCGGTGGTGGCGTTATAGATAGCCACATTGGACTGGTGAATAGGCATGGTTTTTTCAACGATGCCGCCAGTGGTGCCAGCCATGGGGTTGGGCTTGGTGTGTTTTTTCACCAAGTTGATGCCGTCGATGACGAGATGCGAGTCGTCTTGACGCAAGCTCACTTTACCTCGCTTGCCCTTGTCGCGGCCTGCGATGACGATGACTTCGTCGCCTTTGCGGATTTTGTTCATGGTCTGGTCCTCAGAGTACTTCGGGCGCCAAGGACACGATCTTCATGAAGCGCTCGGTGCGCAGTTCGCGCGTGACCGGGCCAAAGATACGGGTACCGATGGGCTCCAATTTGGCATTGAGTAAGACGGCAGCATTGCTGTCGAATTTCACCAGCGAGCCGTCGCCACGGCGAATGCCCTTGGCGGTACGCACGACCACTGCGCTGTAGATCTCGCCTTTTTTGACACGGCCACGGGGGGCGGCTTCTTTGATGCTCACTTTGATGATGTCACCCACGCTGGCGTAGCGACGCTTGGAACCGCCGAGCACCTTGATGCACAAAACGGACTTCGCACCGGTGTTGTCGGCGACCTCTAATCTGGATTCTGTCTGGATCATTTCTGTTTCCCAACTTGTACCGCGCCTCAAAACCCCCAATGGGCTTCAAAAACTCGATCAGTCTTGGGCCCGTCATCCGTGCTGCAAACCATTTTGCGGCGCGTCTGTTTGGGCGTTGTTTCCCCTGCTGTTTGAAAAGCAGAGCCCGCTATTGTGCCACAGTTTCTGGGTCGCGCGAGATTTATTTCATGCCGCCTGCCCATCTTTGAGGCCTACAGCCCGGCAGCCGAGGGCTAAGCAGCGGTCAAGGTGTATTGTTTGGCGAGCAATAAATAGTCTGAAAGTTTTACTTCTGTGCAGCCTTCGGCTTGCAAGATGGCCGCCACCCGCTTGGCCACGGTCACCGAGGCCTGGGCATCTAAAAACAACAGTCGCGAGCGCCTCGCCAGCACGTCTTCGACGCAGCGGGCGTATTCGTAGCGGGCGGCAAACCGCACCATGGCCTCGCTCAAGCCGGGCAACAGCCAGACATCGGCGCCAGGCAGTTGGGCCAACAAGCTTTGCTCATCGCCATATAAGTGTGGGCCTTGGGGGGCCATCAAGCTGACCGGGTGGGGGTTGATCGCCAACCCAGCACCGATGAGGTAGCCGGGTGGGGCGCTGGGCAGGCGGCTGGGCGGAATCAGCTGGCTGGTGAGGCATTGGGACAAGACATCCTCAGCCATGGCGCGGTAGGTGGTCCACTTGCCGCCGGTCACGGTGACCAGGCCGCTGCGGCTGACACTGACCGAATGTTCACGGCTCAGCCCTTTGGTGCTGACGCCCTCTTCTTGGTGCGGTTTGACCAAGGGGCGCAAGCCCACCCACACGCTGCGCACGTCCGAGCGCTGCGGCGGCTTGAACAGGTAACGGGCCGACTCACGCAAGATGAAATTCACCTCTTCTTCAAAGGGCAAGGGCTCGCGCGGCATGTCTTCACGGGGCGTGTCGGTCGTGCCCAAGATGAGTTTGCCCAGCCATGGCACGGCAAACAAAACCCGGCCATCGGCGGTTTTGGGCACCAAGAGCGCGTGATCACCGGGCAAAAAAGAGCGGTCAACCACCAGGTGCACGCCTTGGCTGGGCGCGAGCATCGGCTTGACCGCGGCGCCCGTCGGCTGAGCGTCTAACAGGCGCAGTTGGTCCACCCACACGCCGGTGGCGTTGACCACGCATGCCGCTTGGATGTCAAAGCCTTGCCCGGATTCCTGGTCTTGGCATCTCAGGCCTTTGACCAAGCCATCGTGGTGGTGCAGTTCGGTCACGGGACAGTAATTGAGCAGCAATGCGCCGGCTTTGGCCGCGCTGCGTGCGAGGTTGATGGCATATCGGGCGTCATCAAACTGTCCATCCCAATACTGCACGCCGCCTTGCAAGCCTTGGACCTTGAGGCCCGGCATGCGCGCTTTCACACTGGCGGCGCTTAAAAATTCGGTGCGGCCTAAGCCATCGGCGCCCGCCAAAAAATCGTAGAGTTTCAAACCGATGCCGTAAAAGCCGGTTTCCCACCAGCGGTAGGAAGGCATCACAAACGGGATGGGTTGAGCCAAATGCGGCGCGTCGTGCAACAACACCGAGCGCTCTTGCAAGGCTTCGCGCACCAGGCTGACATTGCCTTGGGCCAAATAGCGAACACCGCCATGGACCAGTTTGGTCGAGCGTGAGGAAGTGCCTTTGGCGAAGTCGTGCGACTCGAGCAACACCACCGAGTAGCCACGCTTGCTGGCCTCCAGGGCCACGCCCAAGCCAGTGGCACCACCACCGATCACCGCGATGTCGTAGGTATGCGGTCGGGCCAACTGTTGGAGAAGTTCAGAGCGGGTCATGGTTGACTGACCAAAGACGGGCCTGCGACCACACAGCCACAGGCCCCAAGACAGCGGGCGCGCCAAGCAGGCGACGCGCCCGGTCAGGCTTTAGCGAACGCGACCTTCCTTCCAAGCGTTGAGCAGCTTTTCGTAAGCGATGGTTTCGCCTTTTGGCTTCTCATTGGCCAGCTTGGCCCAAGGCGCGGCTTTGTCGCTCAGGTATTTCGCTGGGTCGCCCTTGGGGTTGAGTTTGGGGGCGCAGCGGGCCATGCCTGCACGCTCCAAACGGGCCATCACGTCGTCCATTTCATTGGCGAGGTTGTCCATGGCTTGCTGGGGTGTTTTCTCACCGGTCACAGCCACCGCCACGTTTTTCCACCACAACTGTGCCAGCTTGGGGTAGTCAGGCACGTTGGTGCCTGTGGGGGTCCAAGCCACACGCGCAGGGCTGCGGTAGAACTCGACCAAGCCACCGAGCTTGGGCGCCATTTTGGTCATGGCGTCTGAACGGATGTCGGATTCGCGGATCGGTGTCAAACCCACGATGGTCTTTTTCAGTGAGGTGGTTTTGGCGGTCACGAACTGCGCATACAACCAGGCTGCAGCGGTTTTGTTGGCGTCATGGTCTTTGAAGAAAGTCCATGAACCCACGTCTTGGTAACCGTTTTGCATGCCTTGTTTCCAGTAAGGGCCATTGGGGCCAGGAGCCATGCGCCACTTCGGTGTGCCATCGGCATTCACCACCGGCAAACCAGGCTTGGTCATGTCGGCCGTGAACGCGGTGTACCAGAAGATTTGCTGGGCAATTTGGCCTTGCGCAGGCACCGGGCCCGCTTCACCGAAAGTCATGCCGATCGCTTCTTTGGGTGAGTATTTCTTCATCCAGTCCACGTACTTGGTCAGCGCATAGACCGCCGCAGGAGAGTTGGTTGCACCGCCTCGGGCCACTGAGGCGCCTTGCGGGTTACAGCCATCGGCAGATGCGCGGATGCCCCACTCGTCAACGGGTCGACCGTTGGGGATGCCAATGTCCGCGGTGCCAGCCATGGACAGCCAAGCGTCGGTGAAACGCCAGCCCAAGGAGGGATCTTTCTTGCCGTAGTCCATGTGGCCATAGATGGGCTTGCCGTCGATGGTTTTCACATCATTGGTGAAGAACTCGGCGATGTCTTCATAGGCGCTCCAATTGAGTGGCACACCCAGGTCGTAGCCGTACTTGGCCTTGAATTTGTCTTTGATTTCTTTGCGCTCGAACAAGTCGGCGCGGAACCAGTAGAGGTTGGCGAACTGTTGGTCGGGCAATTGGTAGAGCTTCTTGTCAGGACCGGTGGTGAAACTGGTGCCAATGAAGTCTTTCAAGTCGAGGCCAGGGTTGGTCCACTCTTTGCCGTCGCCAGACATGTAGTCGGTCAAGTTCATGATCTTGCCGTAGCGGTAGTGGGTACCGATCAGGTCAGAGTCGGAAATCCAGCCGTCGTAAATCGACTTACCAGACTGCATGGACGTTTGCAGTTTTTCAACCACGTCACCTTCTTGGATCAGGTCATGCTTGACCTTGATGCCGGTGATTTCGGTGAAGGCCTTGGCCAGGGTTTTGGATTCGTACTCGTGGGTGGTGATGGTCTCGGACACCACAGAGATTTCTTTCACACCCTTGGCCTGCAGTTTTTTAGCGGCTTCGATGAACCACTTCATTTCGGCCATCTGCTTGTCTTTGGACAAGGTGGATGGTTGGAACTCGCTGTCAACCCACTTCTTTGCTTCTGCCTCGCCTGCCCAAGCGCTGTGCCCAAGCACGAGCGCGCAAGCCGCGAAAGCTATTGCACGGTATTTCAATTTCATGCCAGTCTCCTAAAAGTTTCCCCCTGCTTTGAGAAAACACGTGTCTTGGGGAAGTTGCAGACCGTGTCATGGTTTGGTCGGGCTAGCCTTTGCGCATCACAAAGACCAACCAAACCGCACTCGCCAACGTGGCCCACCAAATCGAGGGCTCCTCGCTCAATCCAAACCAAATCAACATCTCGCCCGCCAAGCCGACGAACATCAGGTGCAGATAAGCCGCACCCAGCAAACCGATGAACAAACGGTCGCCTCGGGTGGTCACCAAAGGCAAAAAACCTTTGCGAGCCATGGTGGGCGAGCGACGCTCCCACACCGTCATGCCGATCAACATCAGCACGATGCAGCTGAAAAAAATCGCCACCGGGGTGGTCCAGGCCATCCACTCAAGCATGGTGCAAGCTCCTGAAGTTCATACACGCCCCATGGCAAAGCCTTTGGCGATGTAGTGCCGCACAAACCAAATGACGATGGCGCCGGGCACGATGGTCAGCACCCCTGCTGCCGCCAAGGTGGCCCAGTCCATGCCGGACGCACTGACGGTGCGGGTCATGGTGGCCACGATCGGCTTGGCGTTGACGCTGGTCAGGGTCCGCGCCAGCAACAACTCGACCCAGCTGAACATGAAGCAGAAAAAGGCGGTGACGCCCACGCCGGCTTTGATGAGCGGCAAAAACACCTTGATGAAAAAGGCTGGAAAGCTGTAGCCGTCGATATAGGCGGTTTCATCAATCTCGCGTGGAATACCGCTCATGAAGCCTTCCAAAATCCACACCGCCAGCGGCACGTTGAACAGCAAATGCGCCATGGCCACGGCGATGTGCGTGTCCATCAAACCCACGGTGCTGTAGAGCTGAAAAAATGGCAGCAAGAAAACGGCGGGTGGTGTCATGCGGTTGGTTAGCAACCAGAAAAACACATGCTTGTCGCCTAAAAAACGATAACGAGAAAACGCATAAGCAGCAGGCAAGGCCACCGTGAGCGAGATGACCGTGTTGATGCCCACATAAATCAAGCTGTTGATGTAGCCGCTGTACCAAGAGGGGTCGGTGAAGATGGTGGCGTAGTTGGCGAAGGTTGGCTGGTCAGGAAACAGCGCAAAGCTGGACAAAATTTCCTCGTTGGTGCGCAAGCTCATATTGACCATCCAGTAGATGGGCAACAACGCAAACACGATGTAGAGCAGCAAAAACAGGTTGCGCTTTTTGAAGCGGCGCTCATCCATGGTCGTGCTCCTTGGCCTGGGTGCCCACGCTTTGCATCCAGTTGTAGAGGATGAAGCACAGCAACAAAATGATGAGGAAGTAAATCAAGGAGAACGCTGCCGCCGGGCCTAAATCGAACTGCCCCACGGCTTTTTGCGTCAGGTATTGACTCAAGAAAGTGGTGGCGTTGCCCGGACCGCCGCCCGTCAAGACAAACGGCTCGGTGTAAATCATGAAGCTGTCCATGAAGCGCAACAACACCGCAATCACCAGCACGCCGCGAAGCTTGGGCAGTTGAATGAATCGAAACACAGCGAACTTGGTGGCACCGTCAATTTGCGCAGCTTGGTAATACGCATCTGGGATGCTGCGCAAACCGGCATAGCAAAGCAGGGCCACCAAGGGTGTCCAATGCCAGATGTCCATCACCAACACGGTCAGCCATGCGTCGCGGGCGTTGCCCGTGTAGTTGTAATCCACCCCTAAGGCTTGCAGTGTGGCCCCCAGCAAGCCAATGTCTGCTCGGCCAAAGATTTGCCAAATCGTGCCCACCACGTTCCAAGGGATCAGCAGTGACAAGGCCACCAGCACCAAGGTGACCGAGGCTTGCCAGCCTTTGGCGGGCATGGACAGCGCCAAGGCAATGCCCAGCGGGATTTCAACCGCCAAGACCGCCAAGGAAAAGATCATTTGGCGCCCCAATGCATCATGCAAGTCTTGGTCGCGCATGACCGCGGCAAACCACTCGGTGCCGACAAACACGCG
>Ga0247843_1001677_pt1 | contig 43582 bp, 38 predicted proteins | sample LaCruzMarch2017__FD_192420 | JGI IMG/M metagenome (GOLD analysis project Ga0247843, IMG submission 192420) | Freshwater microbial communities from meromictic Lake La Cruz, Castile-La Mancha, Spain - LaCruzMarch2017_8m | ecosystem: Environmental > Aquatic > Freshwater > Lake | place: Spain...
CCGCCCTGCCCCTCAAACGAAATGGTGTAACTCTCGGGCGCCTTGATGTCGCTCAGCGCGATCTTGCCGGTGAACTTGGCCGAAACCGGCCCAATTTTGACCGCCATACCGATCGCATACTGGTTCTCGCCGGTGGACTCGACCCTATCGCAACCCGGGATGCAGGTCTTGAGCACCTCGGGGTTATTCAGCGCATCCCAGGCCTGTTGTTGGGTGATGGCGAGTTGGCGGCTGCCTTGCATGTCCATGGGGGTGATCCTGTTGTGATGGGTATTGGCGTGTATTTTCGCGCAGCGGGCGGCTTAGCGTTTCATTAAGGCAGCCAAACTGGCCGCCAGGTCATCAAGGCGGCTGAGGTTATGTACCGCCACCATGCCATGTGCCTCTTTATGCAGCACAGCCGCGCCCTGCGCCAGCGGAGCATAGCCCTCAAAGCGCAGCAGGGGGTTGAGCCATAACAAACGACGGCTGCGCCGGCGCAGCCAGCCCAATTCCTGCGCCAGCTGCGCCTGGTCACCGGTGTCCAACCCGTCGGTAATCAACAGCACCAGGGTGCGTCGCCCCACCAAGCGCCGGGCATGTTGCTGGCGCAGCGCTGTCAGAGATTCACCCAGTTGGGTGCCGCCGGCGAAGTCTTCGATCAGGACGCTGGCATGGTTCAGCATGGCGTCGGTGTCAGCCAAGCGGAAAGCTGGCGTCAGGTCAGTCAGCTGCGTGCCGAAGGCAAACACGTCTCGGCGCGGGTGACGACGGGTGGCCGCATGCAAAAAAGACAACAACAGCCGTGAGTAGCGCTCCATAGAGCCCGACACATCCACCAGCACCAGCAGCGGCAACTGCTGGCGGCAGCGCTGCAGCCTGGGCAATTCCATGGGCTCACCAACGGTGCGCACCGCCGAGCGCATCACGCCGGCCCAATGCAATTGGCTGCCGCGCTCGCCCGGCCGGGTGCGACGCGAATCAAATTCAGGCAGTGGCAGCCGGATGTCTCGGGCCAGGCGCTCCACCAGCCGGTATTCGGCGGCCGACAGGGCGTTGAAGTCAGCGTGCTTGAGGCGCTGCTGGTCACTGGCCGTCATGGCGGCGTCAAAGTCGACTTTCTGGTCTTCCTGCTTGGGCTGGACCTGCTGGCCAAAGGCTTTTTGAGGCGTCAGGGCCTCGCGCACCCGGGGGCGCCGCTTGCTGGGCTCGGCCTTGCCCTCGGCACTTGGCAGCAACTGCGACAACAGCTTATGCGCCAGGTTGGGGTTACGAAAAAAGGCTTCGAACAGCTCGCGAAACACATCTCGGTCCTGCTCGCGGCTGACCAGCACCGCCTCCATCGCGGCGGACAGGTCGGCCCGGCGGTCCAGACCGACCGCCAGCGCCGCCTGGGCTGCCAATGCAATGCGTGAGCTGTCAACCCGCACCCCGGCACGGCGCAGGGTACGGCCAAAGGCCGATAAGTTATCGGCGAGCTTGCCGGTGCGTGCGTCGCCTAGTTGCATGCGCTTCAGCCCTGCGCGTCGGGCTCAGGGCGGAGCAGGTCCTGCGCCATGTCATTGGTCAGGGCCGCCACGTCTTCGCGTTGTTTGAACAGAATGCCCGCCGTGTCTGACATCACCTCGGGGTCCAGCACCAGGGTGTCCAGCGCGATCAGGGCCTTGGCCCACTCCACGCTTTCAGCAATGCCGGGTGCCCGCTGGAAAGCGCTGGCAAAGGGCTGACTGCGCAGGCGGGTCACCACCTGAGCGACCTGGGCCGACAGGTCGTCCGAGGCCTGCGGCACCTGCGCCCGGACGATGGCCAGTTCGCGTTCGCGCTCGGGGTAATCCAGCCAGTGGTAGAGGCAGCGGCGTTTGACCGCGTCGTTCAACTCGCGGGTGCGGTTGCTGGTGAGGATGGTCACCGGGCTGACCTGTGCCCTCACTGTGCCCAGTTCAGGGATGCTGACCTGGTACTCACCCAGGTACTCCAGCAAAAAGGCCTCAAAGGGCTCGTCGGCACGGTCCACCTCGTCGATCAGCAGCACGGCGCCAGGCGCAGGGGTTTGCAGCGCCTGCAGCAGAGGCCGGCTGATCAGGTAGCGCGGTTGGTACACCTCACGCTCCACCTGAGCCACATCGGCCTCGCGGCCCTGCGCGGCACGCATGTGCAGCAACTGGGCGGCGTAGTTCCATTCGTACAGGGCTTCGCGCTGCTCCAGCCCGTCGTAGCACTGCAGGCGCAGCAACTCCCGGCCCAGGACCTTGGCCAGCGCCTTGGCCAGTTCGGTCTTGCCGACCCCCGGCTCGCCTTCGAGCAGCAATGGGCGCTGCAGTTTGAGCGCCAAAAAAACGGCCGTGGCGAGCCTGCGGTCGGCGTAGTAGCCGGCCGACTCAAGTGCAGCCACCAGGGCATCAATACTGGAAAAATTAGACATCTCGGACACCATAAAAAAAGCCCCGCGTCGGACAACACGGGGCCTTGCAGGACGCGGGTAATCAGCCGAGCAGTTTAGCCACTGCGCGCTGAGTCTGCACGCTGATCAGGTTGGCACGGTAAGCAGCCGACGCGTGGATGTCGGCATTGAGCTCGGAGGCGTCAATCGCCACACCAGCAGCCGAGGCCACGGTGAAGCTGCTGTTCAGAGCTGCTTCCAGGCCGCTGTGGCGGAACACGCCCTGGCCGGCACCCGTCACTGCCACCCGCACACCGGCGTCGGTTTGCGCGACAAACACGCCCACCAAAGCAAAGCGCGAAGCCGGTTGGACAAATTTCATGTAGACCGCCCGCCTAGGAATGGGGAAGCTGATCGCAGTGATCAGTTCGCCTTCGGCCAGCGCCGTGGTGAACATGCCGTGAAAGAAGTCGTCAGCCGCGATTTTGCGCGAGGTGGTGTGCACCGTGGCACCCAGACCGAGCACGGCGCTGGGGTAGCAGGCAGCCGGGTCGTTGTTGGCGACCGAACCACCCAGGGTGCCCATGGCGCGCACCTGCCGGTCGCCAATGTGGTCGGCCAGGTCGGCTAGGCCGGGGATCAGGGCTTTCACGTCGGCATTGTTGGCCACGTCGATGTGACGCGTCATGGCGCCAATCACAAGGGCGTTGCCCTCTCGGCAGATGCCGCTCAGCTCAGAAATGCCGGCCAGATCAGCCAATTGGCCTGGCTGGGACAGCCGCAGTTTCATGGAGGCCAGCAGGGTTTGCCCGCCGGCCAGCACTTTGGCGCCGCTGGCGGCGAGTTGGGTGGCAGCAGCCAAGGTGCTGGGCCGCTCCAGGGTGAATGGGTACATGGTGTTTGTCCTCTATCTTGATCGGTTACGGTGCTTATTTGGCGGCCTGGATGGCTTCCCAGACGCGGCTGGCGGAGGCCGGCATGTCGAGCTCTGTCACACCCACGCTCTTGAGCGCGTCTAGAACAGCGTTGATCACCGCCGGCGGCGAGCCGATGGCACCAGCCTCGCCGCAACCCTTCGTACCCAGGGGGTTGTGGGTGCAGGGCGTGCAAATGGTGTCGATCTTGAAGTCGGGGAAGTCGTCGGCGCGCGGCATGGCGTAGTCCATGAACGAGCCTGTCAGCAGCTGGCCGGTCTCACGGTCATAAACGCAGTTTTCAATCAGCGCCTGGCCGATGCCCTGCACCAAGCCGCCGTGGACCTGACCTTCGACAATCATCGGGTTGATGATGGTGCCAAAATCATCCACAGCGGTGAATTTGTCGACCCGGGTGGTGCCGGTGGCGGGGTCGATTTCAATTTCACAGATGTAGGTGCCGGCCGGAAAAGTGAAGTTGGTCGGGTCGTAAAACGCGGTTTCGTTCAGCCCCGGCTCCAGCTTGTCAAGCGGGTAGTTGTGCGGCACATAAGCGGTGAGTGCCACCTGGCCAAAGGTGACCTTTTTGTCGGTCCCCTTGATGGTGAACTCGCCGTTAGCGAAATCAACGTCGGCGTCGCTCGCCTCCATCAGGTGAGCGGCAATTTTCTTCGCCTTGGTCTCGATCTTGTCGAGCGCCTTCATGATGGCAGCGCCACCGACCGAGATCGAGCGCGAACCATAGGTGCCCATACCAAACGGCACGCGCCCGGTGTCGCCGTGCACCACGTCGACCGCGTCCACAGCAATCCCCAGGCGGGCAGCGACCACCTGTGCAAAGGTGGTCTCATGGCCTTGGCCATGGCTGTGCGAGCCGGTGAACACGGTCACGCTGCCGGTGGGGTGCACGCGGATCTCGCCGCACTCAAACAGACCAGCGCGTGCGCCTAAAGCGCCAGCGATGTTGCTGGGCGCAATGCCGCAAGCCTCGATGTAGCTGGAGTAACCGATGCCGCGCAGCAGGCCTTTGGCGGCACTGGCAGATTTACGCATCTCGAAACCGGCCACATCAGCCAGGGCCTCAGCCTTGTCCATGCAACCGCGGTAGTCGCCCACGTCGTACTGCAGGGCCACCGGCGTCTGGTAGGGCCAGCTGTTGATGAAATTGCGCTTGCGGATTTCATCCTGCGACAGACCCAGCTCCCAGCCGCAGCGGGTTACCAGGCGCTCAAGCAGGTAGGTGGCCTCGGGCCGACCGGCACCGCGGTAGGCGTCCACCGGCACTGTGTTGGTGAACCAGGCGTCCACCTCGACATAAATTTGCGGGCAGGTGTACTGGCCAGCAAGCAGTGTGGCGTACAGAATAGTGGGCACTGCGGTGGAAAAGGTGGACAGGTAGGCGCCCAGGTTGGCGTCGGTGTGCACGCGCATCGCCAGGAACTTGCCATCTTTGTCCATCGCCATCTCGGCGTGGCTGACGTGGTCACGGCCATGGGCATCGGTCAGGAAGGACTCAGAGCGCTCGCAGGTCCACTTGATGCTGCGGTTGACCTGCTTGGCAGCCCAGGTCAGGGCTACGTCCTCGGCGTAGAGGTAAATCTTGGAGCCAAAGCCGCCACCGACGTCAGGCGCAATCACGCGGACCTTGTGCTCTGGCAGGCCGAGCACAAAGGCGGTCATCAAAAGGCGTTCAACATGCGGGTTCTGGTTGGAGACGTGGAGGGTGTACTCCTCCGTGGCCCGGCTGTAGCTGCCAATGGCGGCACGCGGCTCCATCGCATTGGGCACCAACCGGTTGTTGACCAGGTCGAGCTTGGTAATATGGGCAGCGTTGGCAAACGTGGCGTCCACCTGGGCCTTGTCGCCCAAGGTCCATTTGTAGCAATGGTTGTCAGGGGCCACCTCATGCAACGGCGCGGCTTTGGCTGCGTCACGCACATCGACCACGGCGCTCAGGGGCTCATAGTCCACGTCCACGGCTTCGGCGGCGTTTTTGGCCTGTTCCAGCGTTTCGGCAATCACCATGGCCACCTGGTCGCCCACGTGGCGGGCTCGGCCAAGCGCCAGCACCGGGTGTGGCGGCTCTTTCATTGGGGAACCGTCGGGGTTGTTGATCAACCAACCGCAAGGCAGGCCACCCATCTTGCCCTCAAGGTCCTTGCCGATGAAAATTTTCACTACGCCAGGCATGGCGTTGGCGCGGGTGAGGTCAATGCCCTTGATCAGCGCGTGAGCGTGCGGGCTGCGCACAAATACCGCGTAGCTCTGAGCGGCAAAGGTAATGTCGTCAGTATATTGACCAGCTCCGGTGAGAAAGCGGTAGTCTTCCTTGCGGCGGATCGCCTCGCCAATGTGCGGCAGTTTGGAAAAATCGGATGCACCCATGAAGCTTCCCCTTTAATTGGCAGCCATGGCCGCCTGGCCCAGCTGCACGGATTTGACGATGTTCTGATAACCAGTGCAGCGGCAGATGTTGCCCTCTAGCAAGGCGCGGATCTCGGTGGCGTCGGCCTTGGGATGGTGGTTGCACAAATCAACCGCGCTCATAACCATGCCGGTGGTGCAGTAGCCGCACTGCAGGCCGTGGCACTCTTTGAATGCGGCCTGCATCGGGTGCATGGTGCCATCAGCATCAGCCAGCCCTTCGATGGTGGTGATCTCTGACCCAGCGGCCTGGGCCACCAGCACATTACAGGATTTGATGGCGCGACCGTCCTTGATAACGGTACAGGCGCCGCACTGGGCCGTGTCGCAGCCAACATGGGTGCCGGTCAGCTTGAGGTGTTCGCGCAGAACCTGCACCAGCAAAGTATGGGGGGGGACGTCAACCGACGTGGCTTTGCCGTTGACCTTGAATTGAACCTGCATGAATTCTTCTCCGTTTCGCGCGTTATTGAAAAACCTGGGCAGATTATTTCCTGCCAATGGCAGGCCCCTTCTAGGGAAAACCCTGGTTTTCATGCGCCAACGCAAAACAATCCATCTTAGGCCGCCGCCGCCCAGCGACGCCAGCCTACCAACCGTTGCGAATTTTGGCTTCGAACTCGGCCAGCGGCAGGGGCCGACTGAACAAATAGCCCTGATAGGCCGCGCAACCATTGCGCTCCAAAATAGCGCGGTTGGCCTCGGACTCCACCCCTTCGGCCACCACCTCCAGGCCAAGCGCAGTCGCCATGGCAATGATGGTCTGCACCACGATCATGTCGTTCGGATCATCCGCCACGTTTTTGATGAAAGACTGGTCGATTTTGAGTTGCCGCAACGGCAAACGCCGCAGGTTCGTGAGTGAGGACAGCCCGGTGCCAAAGTTGTCCATGGCGATAGAAACACCCAGAGTCTGCACCTGGTGCACTTTGGCCACCACCAATTCGGGTTCCTTGTTGACCAGGCGCTCGCTCAGCTCAAGCGTGAGGTTGCGCGGGTCAAAAGAGCCAAGAGCCAGCAGGTCACGGAGCCGATCCACAAAATCAGGCTGCATGAATTGCAGAGCACTGATGTTGACGGCCAAGCGCAAATGCCGCAGGCTGGGCTTGTCTTTCCACTTGGACAGTTGCCGGCACGCCGACTCCAGCACCCAGGCGCCAATGGGCAAGATCAAGCCGGTTTCCTCGGCCGCCATGATGAACTCACAGGGCGTCAGCAACCCTCTCTGCGGGTGTTGCCAACGCAATAGCATTTCCGCTCCAAGCAACTGTCCGGGCAAATTAACCAGCGGCTGAAGGTAGAGGACGAATTGCCTTTCTGACAGGGCATGACGCAAATCAGATTCAAGCTGGGTCCGCACCGCCAGATTACGCTGCATCTCTGGCTCAAAAAACACCACCCGGTTGCGCCCGCCAAATTTAGCCTGGTACATGGCTGTGTCAGCGCGCTGCAGCAGCACGCCAAAGGTCGAATCCGAACCGGAAAACAGCGCCACGCCCATGCTGGCACTGACAAAAAATTCGCTGGAACCGACAGAAAACGACTGCTCTAGCCCCAGACGGCACTTTTCAGCGATGCTTTCTGCCTGCAGCGCGGCGTGGCCCGGGTCCACGCTGAGCCCTTCCAACACCAGCACAAACTCATCACCACCCTGGCGGGCAACCGTGTCCCCCAACCTGACACAGCCGCGCAGGCACTCCGACGCCTTGACCAGCAGCGTGTCACCCGCCGCATGGCCGCAACTGTCATTCACCAGTTTGAAATTATCCAGGTCCACAAAGACGATGGCACCGCGGAAACCACTGCGCGAACTGCTGACCAGCGCCTGTTCGATCCGGTCTTGCAGCAGGCGCCGGTTGGGCAGACCAGTCAATTCATCAAAAAAAGCCAGGTTGTGGATTTTCTTGTCGGCTAAGCGGCGGTCCGACACGTTGCGCAACAGCGCGACCACATAACGCCCGTCCACCCCGCTGACCGTGATTTCCAGATCCACCCAGTCGCCGTTGCGATGCCGATGCCGAGTTTCGAAGGTTTGGCGCCCGCTGTTCAGGATGCCCTGGATCTGGGCTTGAATTTGCTCGGTTCTCGCCACCGCCTCAAAGTCAGCGATTGACATCAACATGACTTCGTCTCGGGTGTAGCCCATCATTCGGCAATAACCCTGATTGACATCAATAAAGGCGCCGGCGGGTGACAAGATCCAGTAACCATCATTGGTGCTGTCCAGTGCCTTTTCGGCATTGCTGGCACGTTCGCGCAGGCGCAACATGGAGATCAGGGAGCCGGTCAGCGCCAGGAAGCAGCCCAGGCCAATGGCGGTTAAGGCCGGCAGGTACTCGGACCAGTCAACGAGCAGGGTGGTTGACATCGCCGCCATGGCCAGCAGTCCGGTCAGAAAAACGAGCACGGCCAAGCCCAGCGCCGTCGTCAACGGCATGGCATTTACCTTCACCCACTCCAACCACAGCTTCATCTAGGGCCCTTTAAACAAACGCGCAGACTGGCCAGGCGTCGACCAGCCAAAGACCGTACTGCATCAAGGGGAGTATCCCACCCGTTGCAATGACGCCCGGCGTATGTTAATTTTACTGTTGATGCCCTCACTTCCCCGCGTTGGGGAAAAACAGCTGCTCACCATCGATTTTGTAGTTGGCCACCACAGACTGGCCTACCGGCGACAGCACCCAGTCCACAAATTTTTGCGCCTCGGCCGTCTTGACATGGGAATGTTTGGCCGCGTTGACCACCATCACACCATATTGGTTGAACAAACGGGTATCGCCCTCGACCAACACGGTCAAATCGGCGCGGTTCTTGAAGCTGAGCCAGGTACCCCGGTCAGCCAGCAGGTAGGCCCCCGTGCTGGCTGCGATATTGAGGGCCTGCCCCATGCCGCAACCGCAGGCCCGGTAAGCGCTGCTCGGCACCGGCGCCACGCCAGCCATTTTCCAGAACCGCAGCTCTGCGGCATGGGTGCCGCTCTTGTCACCCCGCGAGACAAAGCTACTGTTGGCGCTGGTCAGTTGCTTCAGGGCCGCCACAATGTCACGCCCACGCACCCGCGCCGGGTCCGCGACCGGCCCTATCAGGACGAAGTCGTTGTACATGACGCCAAAGCGCTTGAGCGCAAAACCATCGGCCACTAATTTTTCTTCGGCTTCCTGGTCATGCACAAACAACACATCGGCGTCGCCGCGGCGCCCCATGTCAAGGGCCTGTCCGGTACCCAAGGCCACCACCTTGACATCCAGGCCGCTGGCCTTTTTGAATGCAGGCAAAAGATGGGCGAACAGACCGGACTGCTCGGTTGAGGTGGTCGAAGCCATCACGATGGACTGCGCCGGCAACTGTGAGTGTGACGGCGTGCTTGCTACAAAAAATAGAGCTAACAAGCCAGTCTGGACAAGGCCTAGCGGCCTAAAACACTTAAATCTCATACGAGTTCCCCCCTGATGAATGAGTGGGCTTCCGGGTGACTTTCAGCCATCCGCGCCCCGGTAAAAAACTCGGCCACAGGTAAATCGGCCAATACCCGTCCGTGCTCCAGGTAGATCACGCGGCTGGCCAGCCGCTTAACCTGCCCCAGGTTGTGACTGGCAAACACCAGCGTCACATCCGGCGACTGGGCAGCAAACTCCTGCACCATGCGCTCCACCTCGCGCTTGGCGTGCGGGTCCAGACTGGCGGTAGGCTCATCCAGCAAGAGCAGCTGCGGCGTCAGCGCCCAGGCCCGGGCCAAGGCCACCCGCTGCACCTGGCCGCCGGACAAGCGGCGCGCATTGCGCCCTGCCAAGGCCGCCAGCCCAACGCGCGCCAGAGCCTCCAACGCCCGGGCCATCGCGTCAGACCAGGACCGCCCGGCCAGCCAAAGGCCAAGCGCCACATTGGTCTGAACCGACAGTCGCAGCAAATGAGGTTTTTGGAACAACATTGCCTGACGCAGGTCTGGCGCATGCGCCACCTGCCCAGCTGAAGGTCTCGCCAGCCCATGCAGTAAGCGCAGCAAAGTACTTTTGCCGCTGCCATTGGCGCCAACCAGCGCAACCCGCTCGCCCACTCCAATCGTCAGACTGACGGCCGCCAGGGCCGGCGCTCCGCTCTGGCGCGCACCCAAATGCACCGTGGCCTGGTTCAAAGACACCAAAGATGTCACAGGGCCGACCTCACGGCGGGCCAGGTGCCGGCCATCCCTTCCTGACTCTCACGCCAACGACGCAGCATGGCCAACAGCAGGTTGAGCACCAGCACCACGGCCAGCAAAATCAGGCCCAACGCCAGCGCTAAGGGCAAATCGCCTTTGGAGGTCTCCAGCGCGATGGCCGTGGTCATGACCCGGGTAAAGCCCTCCATGTTGCCGCCGACGATCATCACCGCACCGACCTCTGAGATGGCGCGGCCGAACGATGCAATGACCACGGTCAGCAGCGCGTAACGCTCGTCCCAGGCCAAGAGCAGGCTGCGCAGCAAAGGCGGGGCACCCAGGGAGCGCAATTGCTCGCCATGCATTGACTCGGCGTCGTCCACCAGCTGGCGCGTCAAGGCCGTCACCACCGGCAGAACCAGCAGGGCCTGCGCCAGCACCATGGCCTTGAAGGAAAACAACCACCCCAGGAAGCCCAGCGGGCCGGACCGCGAGAGCAGCAGGTAAACCACCAAGCCCACCACCACCGAGGGCACAGCCAGAAACGTGTTCAGCACAGCCAGCAGGGCCGCCCGGCCGGCAAAGCGGGCTACCCCAAGCCAGGCACCGAGCAGCAAGCCCACCAGGCAGGCCAGCACGCAGGCCATGGCACTGACTGCCAAGGACCGTGCCACGATGGCGATCAGGTTGGCGTCGCTGTCGGCAATGAGTCGTAGCGCAGCGGTGGCGACGTCGGTAAAGGTTGCCATGAGATGGGTTATCGTAGCCATTCACGCAATGTCCGGCGATATGAACCTCAGTGCATAGGCTCCAATTCCACTACACCCTGTCGCGCGACAGCAGCCCGGCCATGGTGCGCAACCCGCTGATTGATCTGCTGCAAGCCGTAGCCGCACAAGGCTCCATCTCCGGCGGCGCCCGGGCTCTGGGCCTGTCCTACCGCCATGTCTGGGGCGAGCTCAAGCGCTGGGAGCAGGAGCTCGGCAATGAGCTGGTGGTGTGGGAGAAGGGCCAGGCGGCCAAGCTGACCGAATTTGGCGCCAAACTGATGTGGGCCGAACGCCAGGCTCAGGCCAGGCTGGCACCCCAGATCGAGGCCTTGCGCGCCGAACTGGAGCGCAGCTTTGCCGTCGCCTTTGACGACCAGTCCCACGTCGTCACCCTGCACGCCAGCCATGACGTGGCCTTGAGCAGCCTGCGCGAACACGCCCTGCGCCTGGAGCAGGGCCAGTTGCACCTTGATATCCGCTTCAGCGGCAGCGTGGACGCGATCCGCGCGCTTAACGAGGGCCGCTGTGTGATGGCGGGCTTTCATACCCTTCAGGATGCTGGCGCGCAGACCCTGACTCAGCGCACCTACCAGCCCCTGCTGCAGCCCGGCCAGCACAAGATCATAGGCTTTGCCCAGCGCACCCAGGGCCTGATGGTGAACCGTGGCAACCCCCTCGGCCTGCAGAGCCTGGCCGACCTGGCGCGCAGCCAAGCACGTTTTGCCAACCGCGCTCTGGGCACCGGGACCCGGGTGGTGCTGGACGAGCTACTGACCCGTGCCCATGTTGCCGACACCCAGATCAACGGCTACCAGCGCACCGAACCCTCGCACGCGGCCGTGGCCCATGCGGTGGCGGCTGGACAGGCTGACGCAGCGCTGGGTATTGCGGTGGCCGCCGAGCAGGCCGGGCTGGACTTTATTCCCTTGGTGAACGAGCGCTACCACCTGGTGTGCCTCAAGTCGGCACTGACGCAGCCGGGCATCGTCGCCCTGCTGGCGCTGCTGCGCTCGCCGGCCTGGCGCAGTGAGTTGGGCGCTATCCCCGGCTATGCCGCGCTTCAAAGCGGCGAGGTGCTGTCCATGCGGCAGGTTCTGCCGTGGTGGGACTTTCAGCGGACGAAGCGCGCCAGAAAGGCCAAGGCCGGTGCAGCCTCTCGTTAACGGACAGCAGCGTCAGGGCTGGACGCTGTCGATGGTGATGGTCAAGCCGGTTGCCCCGGGCGCGACCGGCCCAACCTGGCCCAGCAGATCACCCGGCTGGGGCATGGCATTGCCAGAACGTGATATGCGGGCTTGAACCGTTACCTGAGGGGCTCGCGAGAGCGTCATTTCTTTGGACATGGCAGTGCTGTCGTCGAGCGTGAACTTGAGCGGCAGCTCGCTGGCCTGACGCTTGAGAATGGCCAGCGGCATACGGGGGCCCTCGGCGGCACGGGCAAAAATGAACAGCGTGTCACCGGGGGCCACTTTCGCGGCCAGTGCCGGCGCCAAGGTCACCACCCCTTGAATTGCCTTTGCGGCGGAAGGTGCAGACGCGACCGAGGCGGTGGGCGTGCTGGCGCCGGCCGCAGACGCGGTCGCCGGCGTGGCTGAGGGCTGAGGCAGCGGTGCGCCCTTGAGCTCAGCGCGGGCCATTTCCAGGCTTTGATCCAACCCAGCGGCAAAGTCACTGTTCGGGGTGGCCAGTGCCCGGGCCCGGGTCCAGTAATCTATGGCAGCTGCAGCATCCTTGCGTTCGAAAGCTGCCGTTCCGGCCAAAGCCAGGGCTTTGAGATTGACAGGGTCGATGGCCAAGGCGCGCTCAATCAGCCGGGTGGGCTCGCCGACCGCGCTTTGGCCCTGCATCACGGCCAGGACGTCGGCATGGTCGGCCAGCAATTGGGCATTGCCCGGCGCCAGGTCACGGGCGCGCAGGTAGGCCCGGTCTGCTTGGGCAAAACGTTGCATCGAGGCATAGGAGCGCGCCAGCATTTCCCAGGCCTGCGGGTCGGGCGCCTGCCCGGCCGGCGGGTTTTCCAGGCGCTGTGCCAGTTGCGCCACCATGGCCTCGATCTGCGCCTGGCTGACCGAGTCGCTCTCTGACATGCCGTGCGCCATGATCGCTTGTGGGTTGCCAACCCAACCGTACAGCGCCAGCGCCAGCAGCGGCACGGTCAGGCTCAGCAACACTGCGGTGACCGTGGATCGACCCACCCGGGTCGGCATCTCTATCGCTGCTTCTTCATCCAAGGCCCGCCGCTCCAGTTCGCTCCGGGCCTGTAGAAAGGCGCCTTCGGCCAGGGTGCCATCGTCACGTTGGCTTTGGAGCTGGCTCATCTGCTCGCGCAAAATCGCCAGGTTGACCTGGCTCGCGCCGCCGGCTATTTGCAGGCGCTCATCGGCCCGTGTTCGCAACAGCCCCGGCAAGACCAGGGCCAGCGCCAGCACCAACAGGGCCGCAGCCAATACCCAAAACAAGGTCATGAGGCGCCGCCTTCCTGGTCAAGTAGTTGCTGAGCACGCCGCTGCTCTGCCTCGGTCATGCTGCTGCCCGTTGCCGCCCCACGGTGCCGCCGGATGTTGAGCGCCAACACGCCAGCTGCCAAGAGCAGCAGCGCAAAGGGACCGACCCACAGCAACACGGTGCTGGCCTTCAAGGGCGGCCGGTACAACACAAAATCGCCGTAGCGCGCCACCATGAAGTCCAAAATCTGTTGGCTTGATTGCCCTTGGGTCAATTTGATGCGAATCTGGGACCGAAGGTCAACAGCCAGATCTGCGTGGGACGCGGCAATGGTCTCGTTTTGGCACACCAGGCAACGTAACTCTTCGGCAATCACCATCACCCGCGCCTCAAGCACCGGGTCATTCGACATGGGCTTGGCCTCGCCCGCCAACACCGGCATCATCACCGCCAGCCACCAGGCCGCCAGCAACACCGTCAAACCTTGTTTAAGCACCGAGTTTTCCAATCAAGGGGAGGATAACGTCGCGCAATGCCTCGGGCGTGACCGGTCCGATATGCTTGTATCGGATCACCCCCGCGCGGTCCACCACAAAGGTCTCTGGCACGCCGTACACGCCGAGGTCAATGCCAGCAAGGCCCGCAGTATCAGACATCGACTGCAGGTACGGGTTGCCAAACTTCTCGAGCCAGCCCAGGGCATCGGGGCGCTTGTCCTTGTAGTTCAAGCCATACAGCGGCACCCGACCGGTCTTGGCAAACTCCACCAGCACCGGGTGCTCCACCCGGCAAGCCACACACCAGGACGCCCACACATTGAGCATCCACACTTTGCCACGCAAGTCCTGGGGCGACAGCTGCTGAGCGGGGTCAGCCAAGGTGGGCAAGCGGAACTCCGGCACCGGTCGATCAACCAGCGGCGAAGGGACCTCCCTCGGTTTTAGCCGCAGCCCCACTGCCAGAAAACCCAGCAACACCAGAAACACCACCAAGGGCAGCAGGTAACGCTTCATCACTGATGCTGCTTGCTGGCCATCAAGGGCGCCACTGACAAGCCACCGCCAACAGGGGGCGCAGCCTTGGCTTTACCCTGAAGCGCCACGCTGCGCGCCCGGTACCGGCGATCAAGCACGGCCAAAAATCCGCCCAGGGCCATCAGAAGGCAACCACCCCAAATCCAGTTGACCATCGGCTTGTGATGCAGGCGAATGCTCCAGGCGGTCGCACTCACCGGCTCACCCAAGGCCACGTACAGGTCACGCCGGACGCCGCGATCAATGGCCACCTCGGTCATGGGCATGCGGCTCACCGTGTAGATGCGCCGCTCGGGGTAAAGCACCGCAACGGGTGCACCGTCCTGCGTCACCGTCACGGTGGCCCGTGCGGCGGTGTAATTGGGCCCGGTGATCGGGTTGATGGCCTCCAACTGGAACCGGTAACCGCCCACACTGGCGTTGTCGCCCGGCTCCATGCGGACATCGTTTTCACTTTGAAAGCTGCTGACCACCGTAACCCCGACGATGAATACCGAAATGCCAAAATGCGCCAACAGCATGCCGTAATAGCTACCGGGCTGCGCCGCCATGCGGGTGCGCCAGCGCGGTGCCGGATGTTCGCGCAAGCGGGTGACCAAGTTGAGAATCGCCGTGCTGGCCACCCAGACCGCCAGCAGCAGCCCCAAACCGGTCATGGGGGTCCAGTGGCCCAGAACCAGGGGGGCAATGACCGCACTGGCCAAGCTGACCCCAATGGCCCATCTCAGGCGGCGGGTCAGGTCTGCGGCGCTGGCCTCACGCCAGCGTGCCAGGGGCCCTACGCCCATCAGGAACAGTGCCGGCGCGATCAGCGGGACAAACACGGCCGAGAAATACGGTGGTCCGACCGACAGTTTGCCCAAGCCCAGGGCATCAATCACCAGGGGGTAGAGCGTGCCCAGCAGCACCGCAGCGGCAGCAACCACCAGCAGCACGTTATTGGCCAGCAGCATAGACTCGCGCGAGATCGGGGCGAAAGTGCCCCCCAGCCCCACCCGCGGCGCGCGCCAGGCAAACAGCGTCAATGAGCCGCCAACCACCAGCGCCAAAAAGCCAAGGATGAAGACGCCACGCGCCGGGTCCGAGGCAAAGGCGTGCACCGAGCTCAACACCCCCGAGCGCACAATGAACGTACCCAACAATGACAGCGAGAACGTCAGAATCGCCAGCAAGGCGGTCCACATCTTGAAGCCGCCCCGCTTTTCTGTGACCGCGAGCGAATGAATCAGCGCCGTGCCCACCAGCCAGGGCATGAATGACGCGTTTTCCACAGGGTCCCAAAACCACCAGCCGCCCCAACCCAGCTCGTAATAGGCCCAAAAACTGCCCAAGGCGATGCCCGCCGTGAGAAAGCACCAAGCCACCGTGGTCCAGGGTCGCGACCAGCGGGCCCAGGCGGTGTCGAGCCGGCCCGACAACAAGGCAGCGATGGCAAAGGCGAAGGCCACGACAAAGCCCACGTAGCCCATGTACAGCATGGGCGGATGAATGATCATTCCCGGGTCTTGCAGCAAGGGGTTCAAGTCCTGACCATCGGGCGCCGCCGGCAACAGCCGCTCAAACGGGTTGGAGGTCAGCAGGGTGAACAGCAAAAAGCCGCAGCTGATGATGCCCATCACCCCCAGGACCCGCGCGACCATGCGGTCGTCCAATTGCCTTGAAAAAATCGAGACCGCCAGCGTCCAGCCGGCCAAAATCAGCGACCACAGAAGGATTGAGCCTTCATGATTACCCCATACTGCTGTGATGCGGTAAACCAGCGGCAGGTTGGAGTTGGAGTGTTGTGCGGCCAGCAACACGGAGAAGTCATTATTGATAAAGACCTGCGTCAAACACGCGTAGGACAGCAATACAAAGATGAATTGGCCGCGCGCTGCCGGCCTGGCCAGTCCGATCCAGCCAACGTGGCCCCGGTGCGCACCCAGAATGGGCAGAACACCTTGCACCAGCGCCATCAACAGCGCAAGAATGAGCGAGAAATGCCCAAGTTCAGGAATCATGGTTTGGCCTTTTTCAGTGCCTCGGCAGCTTCCGGCGGCATGTAGTTTTCATCGTGTTTGGCCAGCACCTGCTCGGCACGAAACACACCATCTGCACCCAGTTTGCCCTGGGCGACCACGCCCTTGCCCTCTTTGAACAAATCGGGCAGCAGCCCGGTGTAGGTCACCGGCACCCGCTTCGCCAGGTCGGTCACGACAAACCGAATGGTCAGGCCCGTGGGCTCGCGCTGCAAGCTGCCCTCCTCAACCAGGCCACCGATGCGAAAACTGCGGTCGCGCGGCGCCTCATGGGCCAGGACCTGGGTGGGGCTGAAGAAAAAAACCAGGTTGCTGTTGAAGGCGTTCAAGACCAGCGCACTGGCAATACCGAGCGCTGCCAGACCGCTCACAATGGCCAGCGCACGTTTGGTTCTGGGTTTCATGCGAGGGATTCTCCGATATCGGTGTCTGCCGTGCTGTTGATTTCCTGAATCAACTCACGCCGTCTGTGGGCAAGCAGCAGCACTTCAAGCAACACCGCTGCCACGCACATGCCGATGGAGCCCCACACGTAGAGCGCATGGCCGCCCATGGCCCAAAAATCAGCCCAAGATGCCCAGTTGCTCATGCCGACCTCGCCGTCTCACGCGCCCAGGCGGTGTGTTGTTCGCGCTCCAGCATCAGCGCACGAACGCGCACCAGCGCCACCGCAATGCAATAGGCCCAGAACGCCAGCGCCATCACCAGCATGCCCATCAGCATCGGCGTTGCAATACTGGGCGCCTTGGTGAAGCTCACAGAGGCGCCTTGGTGAAGGGTGTTCCACCATTTGACTGAAAAGTAAATGATGGGCACATTCACCACCCCGACCAGCGCCAAGAGGCCAGCCGCTCGATCGGCCCGGCGCACATCGTCGATCGACGCGTGCAGTGACATGAAGCCGATGTAGAGAAACAGCAGCAGCAGTTCGGACGTCAAGCGGGCGTCCCACACCCACCAGGCTCCCCAAGTGGGCTTGCCCCACAGGGCGCCGGTCCACAGGGCCAGGAAGGTCATCGACGCCCCCGTGGGCGCCAGCGCGCAGGCCATCATGGACGACAGACGGGAGTTGAACACCAGGCCCACCCCGGCCCAAGCGGCCATGGCCAAATACACCACCATTGACATCCAGGCCGCCGGCACATGCACGAAGATGATGCGGTAGGCCTCACCCTGCTGCGCATCCGTGGGGGCCAGCCATAAGCCCAGGTAAAGGCCCAGGGCGCCCAGCAATGCCGCAGCACCATAAAACCAAGGGATCAGACGCCCCGCCAGCGGGTAAAACCGCGACGCTGCAGCAAAATGGAACCAGTTGTTAACAGCGGGCCTCATCGCAGGCGCCTCCAGAAGTTATTGCAAACGGCACGATACATCATTGGGACCTTACTCCAGCGCGATGCGCAGCGCCGCCGCCACCACCACCGGTGCCGCCGCAAGCGCCAGCACCAACAAAGCGCCCAACAGCGAGAGGTGGGCCGAGATGCCGAGCCCGGCGTTGTAGGCTTCAACCGCGCCAGCGCCAAACACCAGCACCGGCACCGCCAGCGGCAAGACCAGCAGCGACAACAGCACACTGCCCCCGCGCAAGCCCACCGTCAGGGCCGCGCCAATCGCACCCAGCAGACTGAGCACGGGCGTGCCCAGCAGCAAGGACAGGACCAACACCCCGCAGGCCGCCGGCGTCAGGTCAAACTGCAAGGCCAGCAGCGGCGCCACCAAGGCCAGTAACAAACCAGAACCCATCCAGTGCGCCGCAATCTTGCCCAAGGCCAGGAAGGCCAGTGGGTGGGCGCTCAACAGCAATTGTTCCAAGGTGCCGTCTTGGTGGTCGTCGGCAAACAGCCGTGTCAGGGACAGCATTGACGACAGCAGCGCCGCCACCCAGACCACGCCCGGTGCCATGGTGCGCAGCAGAGCCGACTCAGGCCCGATGCCCAGCGGGAACAGGCTGACCACCATCACAAAAAAAACCATGGCGGCCAGCGTATCGGCCTGGCGGCGCAAGGCCAGCCGCAGGTCACGGACAAAAATGCAGCGCACCGCCGCCAGCAAACTGACCGGGGGCGACATGGCGGGCGCCATGGCCGATGGCGTCACGGGGCTCACAGGCTCAGTACCTGCTGCGGCGTGTCATCAATCGCCACGTCTTGATGGCTGGTCAGCACCACAATGCCCCCGGCCTTGACCTGGCTTCGGACCAGGCCGGCCAGCCAGCCGGTGGCGACCGCATCGAGGGCGGTGAAGGGCTCGTCCAGCACCCACAGCGCGGCATACTGCCCCTGCACCAGCCGCGCCAAGGCGCTGCGCCGACGCTGCCCTTGCGACAGCCGGCGCACTGGCGTGTTGACATAGCCCGCCAGGCCCGCGGCAGCCAGCGCCGCCCGGGCCTGTGCCGCGTCGAGCAATTGTCCGCCCAAAGTAGTGGCGGCCTGGAGATTCTCCAGTGGCGACAAATCGTCCTTCAAGGCGGCGGCATGGCCCAGATAAATCAATTGGCGACCGAACTCCTCACGCAGGCTGGCCACGCCCTGGCCGCGCCACAAGGCCTCGCCCGTGGTCGGCTCGAGCAGGCCGCAGATGATGCGCAGCAGGCTGGTCTTACCCGCCCCATTGGCGCCCTGAACCCGCAGCAGCTGCCCGGCAGGCACAGTGCAACTGACACCGCTAAACAAGCGGCGGCCACTGCGTGTGCAACCCAAGTCGTTCAAAGCCAGCATGCCGTGGCGCTGCCCATCACGCTTGCGATCCAACCCAGTTTGTTCACGTCGTTCCTCATCAATGGCCATGCTGCCGAGGTTTATATCACGCGGCAACGGTGCGCTTGCCCGGTCAGCGGGCCAAGCGCGTTCCGGATCGGAGGCCTGCCTGCCATGTCAGCAAATATTGACTTAGCGCAAGTTTCGGGCAGCCGCGAGCCCGGGCCCAAGGTTACCAGGCGAGATGCAGCTGCCAATAAAAACGGGCCCCTGTGGGGCCCGGCCATCGACAACCCCAGCCCATGGGCTGGGGCGGCACGCAAGCAATTACAGCTTCTGCGCCTGCATGAAGCTGTCAAAGCGCGCTTCAGTGAAGCGGAACCACAGGTTCTGGTCTTTGCGGAAGGTCGCCATGTCGTCATAGACCTTTTTCCACTGCGGGTTCTTGGTGCTGATCTCGGCGTACAGGGCCATCGACTCCTTGAAGGCCAGATCCATCACGTCCTTGGGGAAGGGCAGGACCTTGGTCTTGTTGCCCACCAGCTGCTTGAGCGCGGTTGGGTTTCTGGCGTCGTATTTGGCCTGCATCTCCACGTGGGCAAAAGCGGCGGCCGACTCGACAATGGCCTTGTTCTCAGCCGACAGCGCCTCAAACGCGGTTTTGTTGATGAACACGTCGAGCTGCGGGCCGCCCTCCCACCAGCCGGGGTAGTAGTAAAACGGCGCGACCTTGTTGAAGCCCAGCTTCTGGTCGTCATACGGGCCCACCCACTCGGCCGCGTCGATGGTGCCTTTTTCCAGCGCCTGGTAAATCTCGCCGCCGGGGATGTTCTGTGGCACACCGCCCATGCGCTCAATCACCTTGCCGGCAAAGCCGCCGACGCGGAACTTCAGGCCCTTGATGTCCTTGGCGCTCTTGATTTCCTTGCGGTACCAGCCGCCCATCTGGCAGCCCGTGTTACCAGCCGGGAAGTTGACGATGTTGTACTTGGCATAGAACTCGCGCATCAGTTTGCCGCCGTTGCCCTCGTACATCCAGGCGGTCATCTGGCGGCTGTTCAGGCCGAAGGGAATGGCGCAGCCCAGCGCAAAGGTTTCGTCCTTACCAAAGAAATAGTAGGGGGCCGTGTGAGCGCATTCCACAGTGCCGTTCTGCACACCGTCGACCACGCCGAAAGCTGGCATCAGCTCGCCGGCGGCGTGGGTGGAGATCGTGAACTTGCCGCCACTCATCTCGCTGACCTTTTTGGCGAAGGTGTCAGCTGCACCAAAAATGGTGTCCAGCGACTTCGGAAAGCTCGAAGCCAGGCGCCAGCGGATGGTGGCTGCCTGCGCATGTGCTGCCGGCGCAGCGCCAGCGGCCAGCACGCCAGCAATGCCGGCGTGTTTGATGACGGAACGACGATCCATGGAAATCTCTCCTGTAGGTGTTGATAGAAACTGAAACTGCTGGGTCTGACGCAGTGCCGACCAATCAGCGTCAACCTCAATTGTAGGAATCCGCGCGATGCAAAAAGGTGGGGGTTAACCCTTGCGCTCCCGGTCAGGCGACCACCTTGAGCACCGGTTGGGCTGCGCTGAGCTGCGCGCCGAAACGCTGGGACACCGAAGCCTGAATGCCGGGCGCATCCAGGCCGATCATCGCCAACAGGCGGGCGGGGTCGCCATGGGCGATGAATTCGTCGGGCAAACCCAGCTGCAACAAGGGCTTGACGAGGCCGGCCGCTTGCAGCGCTTCGGCAACGGCACTGCCGGCGCCTCCCATAACAGCACCCTCTTCCACCGTCACCAGCGCCTCATGGTTGCGCGCGACTTCGAGCAGCAAGTCCAGATCAAGCGGCTTGGCCCAGCGCATGTTGACCACCGTGGCGTTCAGCGCTTGCGCGGCCTGCAACGCCGGGTACAGCATGCTGCCAAACGCCAGAATCGCCACCCCGGCGCCAGTCCGCCGAATCTCGCCCTTGCCAAATGGCAGTCCTTCCAGCCCTGGCTGGACCACCACGCCTGCGCCGGCACCGCGCGGGTAGCGCACCGCGACCGGATGGTCCTGTGCAAAGGCCGTGCTGAGCAGCTGCCGGCACTCGTTCTCGTCGGCCGGGCAGGCCACGCTGACATTGGGAATACAGCGCAGGAACGGGATGTCATAGACACCGGCGTGGGTAGCGCCGTCGGCCCCCACCAGGCCAGCACGGTCCAGCGCAAACACCACTGGCAGGTTCTGGACCGCCACGTCATGAATCAATTGGTCGTAGGCGCGCTGCAGGAAGGTGGAGTAAATCGCCACCACCGGCTTGAGCCCCTCACAGGCCAGCCCAGCGGCAAAGGTGACGGCATGCTGCTCGGCAATGCCGACATCAAAGTAGCGCTCGGGAAAGCGGCGCTCAAACTCCACCATGCCGGAGCCCTCGCGCATGGCCGGTGTGATGCCCACCAGGCGCGGGTCATTCAGCGCCATGTCGCACAGCCACTGGCCAAACACCTGGGTGAAGGTCTGCTTGGGGGGCGTGCTCGGGCTTTGCAGGCCAACGGCAGGGTCGAACTTGCCCGGCCCGTGATAGGCCACCGGGTCGACCTCGGCCCGCGGGTAACCCTGGCCTTTTTTGGTCACCACGTGCAGGAATTGCGGCCCCTTCAGGTGTTTGATGTTCTCCAGCGTGGGGATCAGCGAGTCCAGGTCGTGCCCGTCGATGGGCCCAATGTAGTTAAAGCCAAACTTTTCAAACAGCGTGGCGGGCACCACCATGCCCTTGGCCTGCTGCTCAAAGCGTTTGGCCAGTTCCAACAGCGAGGGTGCGCCCTTGAGCACAGTTTTACCCACAGTCCTGGCTGCCGAGTAAAAGCGCCCGCTCATGAGCTGCGCCAGGTAGCGGTTCAGCGCACCGACAGGCGGACTGATGCTCATGTCGTTGTCGTTCAAGATGACCAGCAGCTTGCAGTCAGCAACGCCTGCGTTGTTGAGCGCCTCAAACGCCATGCCGGCCGTCAGCGCACCATCGCCAATCACCGCCACTGAATATCGGTCTTCGCCCTTGATGTGGGCAGCCATGGCCATGCCCAGTGCCGCTGAGATCGACGTGCTGGAGTGCGCCGTGCCAAAAGTGTCATAGTTGCTCTCGGTGCGTTGCGGAAAGCCGCTCAGGCCGCCCCATTGACGCAGCGAGCCCATGCGGTCACGGCGGCCAGTCAAAATTTTGTGCGGGTAAGTCTGATGGCCCACATCCCAGACCACGCGGTCTTGCGGCGTATTAAACACATAGTGCAGCGCAATGGTCAGCTCGACCGTACCCAGGTTGGAACTGAGGTGCCCACCCGTTCTGGCCACGCTGCCCAGCAAAAAGGCCCGCAACTCGGCGGCCAGTTGCTCTAGCTGCGCGCGCGGCAGTCGCCGGAGCTCGGCGGGGTCATTGATGGACTGCAGCAGGGGGTAGGATGAGTTCGGCATATGCTACTCTTTTAATAGCGATCAACGCTTATTGAACGGGGGCTGGAGGCCATTTTGACTTAAAAACAAGAGGTCTGTCCGTGCCATGGGTCATTGGAGTGGCGCCATCAGTGGGTCCGGCTCAGCACCATCTCGGCCAAGCCTTGCAGGGCCCGGGTATCGGGCAAGCCGCTGTCTTTGAGTGCCTCAAGGGCCCGGGCCAGCAAGGCCTGGGCGTGGGCCTGAGCGGGCGCAAGCCCCAGTACCGACACGTAGGTAGGCTTGTTCTGGTCGGCGTCCTTGCCGGCGGTCTTGCCCAAGGTGGCGGAGTCGGCGGTGACATCCAAAATATCGTCCACCACCTGAAAAGCCAGGCCAAGCGCCTCGCCAAAACGCGCCAGTGCCTGTTCGGCGGCGGGTGACAGCATGCCGCAAGCGGCGCCCATCATGACACTGGCTTGCAACAGCGCGCCGGTCTTGAGCTGGTGCATTTCCCGCAACTGGTGCTCATTCAGGGCCAGTCCAACACTGGCCAGGTCGATCGCCTGGCCACCCGCCATGCCAGCGCAACCGGAAGCACGTGCCAGCAAGCGGCACAGGCGCGCCTGCCGCAGCGCCGGCACCAGGGCCTGATCGGGGGTGAGCAGCTCAAAGGCCAGGGCCTGCAAGGCATCACCGGCGAGCAGCGCGCCGGCCTCGCCAAATTTGACATGCACTGTGGGCTTGCCGCGCCTAAGCACATCGTTGTCCATGCACGGCATATCGTCGTGCACCAGGGAGTAAGCGTGGATCAGTTCGACCGCGCAGGCCGCACGCAGGGTGCTCTCGTCCGAGGGCGATGGCGTCAGGGCGGGGTCAGCAGCATTGGCCGCCTCGGCAGCTGCCAGCACCAACAGGGGGCGCAGCCGTTTGCCGCCGTCCAGCACGGCATAGCGCATGGTCTCAATCAGTGCCGCCGGGGGTGCGGCAGTGGCATTGGCAATACCCGGGACGCTGATCCAACGCGCCAGTGCCTGTTCCACAACGACCTGTTGAGCAGTGCTCCAGCCAGCCAAGTCAAACCGTGCGGGGGGGCTCATTCGGCGGTCCAGGTTTTGAGGGCGCCTTGGTCCAGCACCTTGATCTGGCCTTCCACCGCCTCCAGGCGTTCGCGGCAGAAGCTCAACAGGCTTGCGCCGCGCTGGTAGCTCGACAACAGTTGCTCCAATGGCAGCTCACCCGACTCGAGCCGCGCCAATAACTGCTCCAGCTCAGCCAGGGCTGCTTCGTAGCTGGCGGGCACAGGGGTCGGGACGGGAGGGGCTTTAGCCATGGCAAGACAAATCAAACAAAAAGTCAGACACCAATTCTAGGCCCAGAGGCTGCCCAAAGCACCACCGCCGGGTCATGCGACAGTTTGGTTCCCAAACCGTTCCAACACGTCCTTCAGCGTTGCGGCGGTGAAGGGTTTGGCCAAGTGCTCATCCATCCCGGCCTCCAGGCAGATCAGGCGGTCTGAGGCCATGGCATTGGCGGTCATGGCAATGATGGGCGTGCGGGTCCCTGCCGGTTCCCGGCTCCGAATCAGCTGAGTTGCCTCCAGTCCACCCATCACAGGCATTTGGATATCCATCAGCACCAGGTCCCAGGGGTGCTGAAAAAAGAGGTCAAGCGCCTGTTGACCGTTCTCGGCAGTCACCACCGCATGCCCCCACTTCTTGAGCATGGTGATCGCCACCAACTGGTTGACCGGGTTGTCTTCTGCCAACAGCACTTGAAGGCTGCGCATAGGGGCTCGGCTGGGCTCGGCGCCAAGCTCAAAGCTTGCGGCAGACCGGTCTGAGCCAGCCACCACCTGGGCCTGAATGGCGACGTGGAAGGTACTGCCCTGGCCGGGCTGACTGTCGAGCCAGATGCGCCCACCCATCAATGTGGCCAACCGGCTACAGATGGTCAGGCCCAGCCCGGTGCCGCCAAAGCGGCGGGTGGTTGAGCTGTCGGCCTGGCTGAAAGCCTCAAAAATCCGCTGTTGCTTTTCTGGGTCAATGCCGATACCGCTGTCTTGCACAGACATGTGCAGTGTCCAGGCACCCTCTTCGGCCGGCGCGCCATCTAGCCTGATCACGACCTGGCCCGAAGTGGTGAACTTGATCGCGTTGTCGCAGAGGTTGGTCAGGACCTGGCGCAGGCGGCCCGGGTCGGCGCGCACCCTTTGCGGCAAAGCAGCGCCAAGCTCAAGCGTCAGTGACAGGCCTTTTTGGGTGGCGCGCGGTCGCAGCGCCTTCAAAGTGTCGGTCATCAGCCCAGGCAAATTGAAGACCACCGACTCAATATCCAGCCGGCCGGCTTCAATCTTGGAAAAATCAAGAATGTCATTCAAGATCACCATCAAGGACTGGGCCGAGGTCTTGACCACCTCCAGGTACTCCCGTTGGACCTCGTCGAGATCAGTTTCAAGCGCCAGGTCGGTCATGCCGATCACGCCGTTCATGGGCGTCCTGATTTCGTGGCTCATATTGGCCAAAAATTCACTCTTGGCGCTGTTGGCGGCCTGGGCATGGCGGGTGGCCCGGCGCAGCGCAAGCTCCATCTCGGTGCGCTCGGTGATGTCGACAATATTCGCCACCAAGCCGGTGACTTCGCCCGCCGCATTGGTGATGGGCGCCTTGCGGAACAGGCCCTGGCGGGTCTCGCCAGTCGGACGGTGAATAAAGCTGGTCTCAAAGGTCTGGGTCGCACCGGTCTCGAACAGCTGCTGGTCACGCTCTAGGTCGATCACACAGGCGTCATCGCCGCTCAACTCCGCCGAATTCCGGCCCACCCACTGCGACCGCTCGACACCCAGCAGGTCTTCAAAGGCCCGATTCACGCGCATGAAGCGACCGCTGCGGTCTTTCAGGTACAGGGCGGTTGGCGTCGCTTCGAGCAGCACCTCGACAAAGCGCAGCTGGTCTTCAAGCTGGGCCTCAATGGCCTTGCTCTGGGTGATGTCGGTGCGAATGGCGATGTACTGCGCCGGGCGGCCATCCGACCCGAGCAGCGGCACGATGGTGGCATTCACCCAATATTCGCTACCGTCCTTATGCCGGTTTTTTAATTCACCGCGCCATACATGACCTTGCTCAATGGTCTGCCACAACTGCTTAAAAAACGCCTGCGAGTGGTAGCTGCCGTTGATGATCCGGTGGTTCACGCCCACCAATTCCTCACGGGCAAACCCGCTGATGGCGCAGAACCGGTCGTTGGCGTAGGTGATGTTGCCCTGGGTGTCGGTGATGCTGACAATCGCATGCTGATCCAGCGCAAATTTCTGATTGGTGAGTTCAAGCGTCCCTTGCTCGCGCTCGCGAACCAAAGCGACCACCTGGTTCACCAGGGCGTCCAGGTCGTCGGTGGAAGTCGCCCTTGGGAGCGCCGCACCCTGGAAGGCGCTGAGCACTTGGCGGAGTGACTCCAGCACCCGCTGTCGAGTGTCAAGCTCGTCGCGCAGGCGGCGGTTCATGGCTTGCTGCTGGGTCACATCCCGGAAGGTCAGCACAAAGCCCGGCCGATCTTGGCCGAGCGACGGCAATGCCGACAGGCTGGTCTCCAAAATGACCCGCGAGCCGTCTGCCTGCGCCAGGCCGATCTGGTGCGCAGCCCAATCCGTCGGGGTCTGACCGACAAAAAAAGCCGCCGGCAACAGGGTTCGGATGTCCTGCCCGATCAGCGATTCATCGTCCCGGCCTAACAAAAGGAGCGCGGCAGGGTTGGCGTATTGCACCAGGTAGTCCGCATCCGTGGACAGCACGCCATCGTTGATGGCGCTCAAGGTCACGCTGGCTTGCGCGCGCTCGTCAGAAAGCCGGCTGGCAGCCCGGTTGAGAATGTCGAAGGTGCGGCGAATTTCCTCGGGTGCATCACGGTCGAGCAGCGCTGTGACGGCAATTTCGCCGGACAAAATATCAGCCTCGCGCAGGCGCACACGGTCAAAGTTACCCAGCCAACGTCGCAGGGGAACCTGAATGATGGCCGAGCCGATCAGCAACACGCCCGCCCCCGCTGCAAATGACAACAATATCAGCTGCCACAGCTCGTCAGCGATCACATCTGCGGCAAACTGCAAGCGCAGCACACCGTAATCTTTACCGCCCACGCGAATCACCTCGTTCGCATCGCTGAGTCGCTCCGCAAGAAGATTGATCAGCCATCGCGGCGCCGGCAAATGGTGGCTATGGTCATGCTCCTGGGCAGCATTGAGCTTGCCGCCGCGGACGTCGATGAACTCGACTTTTTTCAATGCGCTGGCGCGGACGATCCGTTGAAGGGTTCGGTTAATGGTGTCGTAATCACCAATGACCGCACTTTCCGCCACAGTCAACGCCGCCACCTGCAGCATCATTCGGCTGTTCTCGAGTTGACTGTCAACCTGCTTGGTAAACTGATAACGGTAAAACAAGCCAAGCCCAGCTGTCAAAAACAGCAGCAACCCCAGAAAATACAGGCCAAACACCCTCGCCACCAGCGTCTTGGGCAGCAAGCGTTGCAACAGGTTCATCGGGTGCTGGCGTAAAACGGGTTAATGCAATGACTGGGGCGCGGTCTGGAAAAACCGGCGGTACGAGGCATAGTCGGCAGCGCTGGCGGCCACAAAATTGGCATCTACGGGCAGCCCGACCTCCTTGGACCCTTGGTGCAAAATGTCTTTACCGCGCGGGTCTTTGGCCATCTCAAAAAATGCGTTGGCCACGGCTTTGAGGTCTTTTTCCGGCACTTTACTCGACGCCATCAGGGCCAGGTCTTGAAAGGCTTCGGAACTCCACAGCACACGGAACTTGCGGTTTTCACGCCGGGCGTAGCCCTCCAGCAACTGTGACTGACCGCCAGCGGCCGCCACCTTGCCACTGAAAAGCTGGGCAAATGCGGCGTCGGCATTGCCCGAAAAAACCACCTTCACAGGGATGTTCTTGGCCAGCAGATGGGCGTAGTTGACCTTGTAAATCAGGAACGCCTCGGGTCCGGCAAATGCCACCTCCCGACCCGCGAGTTGCGCCAACTCAGTGATGGGCGAGTCGGACGGCACCACGATCTGAGAAAACAGCGGCGGCATTTGGCGCCGGCCAAATACTTTCCAGCCGAGTCCGTCACGCTCGGGGCTGAACAGGTGGTTGCTGAAAACAAAGTCAACCTCGCGGGCCAGCACAAAGGCAGTGGTGTCGGCCGAGGTGCGGCTGATCTTCAAGTTCAGTTTGACGCCGCTTTTCTCGGAAACATAGTCCAGAATCGGGTTCCAATAACCCGCCGTTAGCCCGATGCCATATTGCGGCACCGGTGAAAAACTGTAGCTGGCCTGTTGCGCCATGGATGGGAGCGCGATGGCGCCCAGCAGAGTCAAGGCCAGCGCCCAAACGTGTAAAAATTGAAAGACCATTGCAATGACTCCTTGGCGGCCTGAGGACACAGACCATGGCCAGCGCCGCGCCTTGATCAGCCGCTTGCACGTGGGTGGTGCATCATAAATGCAAATCCTGCCGTTTCATTGAGCGGTGTCAGGGGTGGCGTCTGCGGGCGGTTTCGGCAGGCTTTACCCGGCAGGTACAATGCAAGTCCGTGTTTCGGCCCAGGCCGTTTTATTGTTTCCGCGCCTCGGCGCATCTCCCTGTGGGGAGTCTTTAGGTCAGGTCACCCATGTCTGATTTAAGTCTTCAACTGCAGCGGGCCACCGGCCAACTACCAGTTTCAAGCTACTTCGATGCCGCGCTGTACCAGCGTGAGCAGGAACTATTGTTTCAGCGTGGCCCGCGTTATGTCGGCCATTCGCTGAGCGTGCCTTCAGTGGGTGACTACGCCACTCTGGCACAAGAGGGCCACGGCCGAGCTTTGGTGCGCACACCTTCGGGCATCGAGCTCGTCTCGAATGTCTGCCGCCATCGCCAGGCCCTGATGTTGCAAGGGCGCGGCTCGCTGCACACCACCCAAGCTGGCTCGGCGGCTGGCAACATCGTTTGCCCTTTGCACCGTTGGACCTACAGCGGCGCCACCGTCGCCCAAGCCGGCACACTGTTGGGGGCGCCGCATTTTCCGCACGACCCCTGCCTGAACCTGAAGAATTACCCCTTGCGGGCGTGGAACGGCCTGCTGTTTGAGGACAACGGGCGCGACATCGCAGCCGATCTGGCCGGCATGGGGCCGCGCGCCGAGCTTGATTTCAAGGGCTTTGTGCTGGACCGGGTGGAACTGCACCAGTGCAACTACAACTGGAAGACATTTATTGAGGTCTACCTGGAGGACTACCACGTCGGGCCTTTTCACCCTGGACTTGGCGGCTTTGTCAGTTGCGAAGACCTTCGCTGGGAGTTCAAAGAGCATTATTCGGTGCAGACCGTGGGTCTGGCCCGGCCAGGCGGTGCGGCCGGCAGCCCGGTCTACCAGCGCTGGCAGGATGCGCTTCGGGCCTACCGGGGCGGTCAGCCACCCAAACAGGGGGCAATCTGGCTCACCTATTACCCCCACATCATGGTGGAGTGGTACCCGCATGTACTGACCGTCTCCACCCTGCACCCCATGGGGGTGGACAAGACGCTGAACCAGGTCGAGTTTTACTACCCGGAAGAAATCGCCGCCTTCGAGCGCGAATTTGTCGAGGCACAACAGGGCGCCTACATGGAAACCTGCCTGGAAGACGACGAGATTGCCGAGCGCATGGACGCCGGTCGTCGCGCCCTGCTGCAGCGCGGTGACAACGAGGTTGGGCCCTACCAGAGCCCGATGGAAGACGGTATGCAGCATTTTCACGACTGGTACCGACGGCAGATGGCGGCGCCAAGCTGATGCAGGCCCTGTGGGTGCTGTTGGCCGCCTTCTTCTTCGCCACCATGAGCGTCGGGGTCAAGATTGCCGGCGCCAGTTTCAGTATTTCTGAGCTGGTGTTCTACCGGGGCGCGGTAAGCGTACTCTTCATGGCGGTGGTGGTGCGTGCGCGCGGGGTGTCGCTGCGAACCACTGTGCCCGCCATGCATGTTTGGCGCAGTCTGATCGGCACACTGTCGTTGGCGACTTGGTTTTATGCCATTGCCCATTTGCCACTGGCGACAGCCATGACGCTGAACTACATGAGCAGCGTCTGGATCGGGGCCTTTGTCTGCGGCGGCGCCATTTTGTACGGTCGTTCGCTGCGCCAGGGCCCGCTGCTGGCCACGGTGCTGGCGGGCTTTATCGGCGTGGTGATGGTGCTGCGCCCCACTTTGGAACAGAACCAGTTGTTTGCCGGCGTGATTGGGCTGCTGTCAGGCCTGAGTGCAGCGCTGGCCTACCTGCAGGTCTCCGGGCTGGGTAAGGTCGGTGAACCCGAGTTGCGTACGGTATTTTATTTTTCGGTCGGCTCCATGGTCGCGGGCCTGGTCGGCATGGCCGTCACTGACGCCACGCCCTGGTCATCGGTGCCCTGGCAAGCGGCGGCCTGGTTGGTGCCGATAGGCATCATGGCCGCACTGGGCCAATGGTGCATGACGCGCGCCTACAGCCGTGGCCCTACCCTGCTGGTAGCCAATCTGCAATACACCGGCATCGTGCTGGGCGCCCTGTACGGGCTGCTGCTGTTCGGCGACCAGATTCCACTGCTGGGCTGGGCAGGCATGGGCGTGATCATGGCCAGTGGTATTGCCGCCACAGTGCTGCGCACCCGTGTCCTGGGCCAGACACCGGCCGAAGAACACTAACCCTCCCACATGAAGGACCTGCCATGCACACCACCCTGATTTCCGCGCCCGAGTTGCTGGCGCTGTTGGCCAGCCGGCAGCCCTGCCGCGTGTTTGATTGCAGCTTCGACCTGATGCAGCCCGGCGCTGGCGACCAGCAGTACCGGCAAGCGCATATTGCAGGCGCGGTCCGCGCCGATCTGGACCGGCACCTCAGCGCCACCAAAGGCGACCCAGATGCCGCCTCCGGCGGGCGACATCCCCTGCCCTCTCGCGAACAGTTTGCGCTTTGGTTAAGCAGCATCGGCCTGGTGCCCGGCATGCAGGCCGTGGTGTACGACCGTCAGGGCGTCAATTACTGCGGCCGCTTGTGGTGGATGCTGAAGTGGATGGGCCACGAGGCCGTAGCGGTCCTCGACGGTGGCCTGCAGGCCTGGCAGTCGCTGGGCGGCGCCATCGACAGCCTGGCCGCAGACGCCAGCCTGGCGCCGGACTCAACTCAAATTTCTAAGCAAAAATACCCTCTAGCCCCCGCCCTTATTGGGCTTGTAGCTACTAAAACTATAGCGGACCAGCTTGGCCGCGCCAGTCAGTGCATCATTGACGCGCGGGCCGCCCCCCGGTTTCGTGGCGAGGTGGAGCCGCTGGACCCGGTGGCGGGCCATATTCCGGGCGCGCTGAACCGGCCTTTTGCCCTCAATTTCGACAGCGAAGGCAAATTCAAATCAGCGGCCGCTCTGCGCCAGGAGTTTGATCAACTGTTGGCTGGCCGCGACCCGGCCAGCGTGGTGCACCACTGCGGCAGTGGCGTCAGCGCCGTGCCGAATGTCATTGCCATGGAAATCGCCGGCTTGGGCAGCGCTGGCTTGTACGCTGGCAGTTGGAGCGAGTGGTGCAGCGACGCCAGCCGGCCCGTGGCTCAGGGCTGAACGCCGTTTCAGGCCGTGGGCCAGCCTCAGTGACCGTGGGCCAGGCCACTCACCAGCGTCACCAGCCCCATGCCTGTAAAGAGCCAGATGATCTGACCCGCCGTCTGGCGTGCACTGAGTTGCTTTTGCAATTGCGGAATCAGGTCAGCCAGCGCCACGTAGGCAAAGCTGCTGCTGGCCACCACCAGAAAGTACGGCAGGTAGTCGTGCAACTGGTCGACCAGCCAGTAGCCCAACAGCCCACCGAGCATGGTCACCGCGCCGGCCAGCGACACCTTGAGCAAGGCGGCCTGCCGGTTGCTGCTGCTCTGACGCAAGACCATCAGGTCGCCCATGTGGTGCGGTACCTCGTGTGCCAGCACCGCCAGGGCGGCGATAACCCCCAGACGCAGGTCGGCCACAAAGGCTGAGGCAATCAGCACGCCATCACCAAAACAATGCACGCTGTCGCCGGTCAGCACGGCCCAGGTGCCAGCGACGGGGGCGGGGGAGTGACCGTGACCGTGACCGTGACTATGACCGTGGTCGTGGTCATGCCCATGGTGATGCTCATGGCCATGGTGCCAAAGCTCAGCCTTGTCGAGCAGAAAAAAGAACACCAAGCCGCCCAGCAGTGTCATGAACAGGTCCTGGGCGCCCGCCTGGCTCTCGAATGCTTCGGGCAACAGGTGCATGAAGGCCGTGGCCAGCAGGGCGCCGGCGGACAGGCTCAGCATGTGCTGGGTGTAGCGCGCAAGCACACCAAAACTCAGCACCGCCGCCAACCAAACACTGCCAATCCCAGCCAGCAGAGTACCGATCAGGATGGCAGTGAGCAGCATCTTAGGCGACGCCGTTGGCCTTGAACCAGGCCAGGCAGCGCTTCCAGCCGTCATCAGCCGGCCCTTGCCGGTAGCTGGGCCGGTAATCGGCGTGGAAGGCGTGCCCAGTGTCAGGGTACAGCACAAACTGTGCCGCCTTGGAGGCAGCGTTGCCAGTGGCCAGGGCCGCCTTCATCCGGTCGACCGTATCGACCGGGATGCCACCATCTTTTTCACCGTACAGGCCCAGCACCGGCGCGCGCATCGAGGCAGCCAGATCAATCGGGTTTTTTGGCAACAGCTCGCTCGGGTTGCCGACCAACCGGCCGTACCAGGCCGTCGCGGCGCGCACCGGGCCCGTCGCGGCATACAACCAGGTAATCCGACCACCCCAGCAAAAACCGGTGACGGCCACCCTGGCGGCGTCGCCACCGTTGGCGCTGGCCCATTTGACGGCGCCATCCAGGTCAGCCAGCACCTGGGCATCAGGCACCTTGGAGACCACCTCGCTCATCAGCTTGGCCATCTCGCCATACTTGGAGGGGTCGCCCTGACGGGCAAAAAATTCGGGCGCTACCGCCAGGTAACCAGCCTGAGCGAAACGGCGGCAGGTGTCGGCAATGTATTCATGCACGCCAAAAATCTCGTGCACCACCAGCACCACGGGCAGGTTGGTCTTGCCCGCCGGTGCAGCAAAAAAGGCCGGCACCTTGAATCCTGCCACCTCAAAGCTGATCTCGCCAGTGGTCAGCCCGTCAGAAGATGTCTTCACGGCGGTCTGCGCCATGATGGACCCGGCGCTGGCGGCATAGCCGACACCCAACGCCACTTTGAGCGCGGTGCGGCGGGAGGCGCCGGCAGCCGTTGACTGGCCGGGCAAGAGGGAATTCAGGTCATTTTGAAGGTCGTGGTCGCGCACAGTGGTGTCTCCGGATTAAGTGTGGATGGTACTCATGCGAAATGAATCGCGCCAATAGTCTAGTCTGGGAGATCGATTTTTCCGGCCGCAGGGTTATCTTGCAGCAGACTGGAACACGGCGACCGCCCGGGCCAGCCCGTCGCGGCCGATAGGGACACCCTGCACCAGCAATGCGCCCTCGATACCGGCCAGGCAACCCAGCATAGAGGCTGGATTCTGGTCCCCCAAGTGGCCAATGCGAAAAGCGCGGCCCATCAGCGGCCCCAGTGCACCGGCAAACGCCACCTGAAACTGCTCGCGCGCCACCTGCCGGAGCGCGTCGACATCGGTACCGGCCGGCAGCAGCACGGTCGTGACCGATACCGAGCGGTCTGCCGGATCGGGCACAAAGAATTCCAGCGCACCCGCGCTGCGCCAGCCGTCAACCGCTGCGTGCACGGCCCGCGTCAGCAGCCGGTGACGCTCAAACACCTGCGCCAGCCCCTCGCGAAACAGCAGGCCCAACGCTGCCTCGAGCCCGGCCACCAGTGTTTGCGGTGCTGTGCCGCAAAACTTATGGTACGAACGGTCGCTCAAACGGCGCACCCAATCCCAGTAGTAGCGTGGCGCCGGGTTAGCCCTGGCATGGGCCATGGCCGCAGCATTGACGGCGATGATGCCGATGCCCGGCGGGCACATGAGCCCCTTTTGTGAGGCACCCAGCACCACATCGGCGCGCAGCGCGTCCATGCCAAAAGGCGCCGCGCCCAGCGAAGCCACCACGTCCACCACCAGCAGCGCTGGGTGACCCGTGGCGTCCATAGCGGCACGCAGGGCCACCAGATCAGTGCTGACGCCACTGGAGGTGTCGGTGTGCACCACAAAGACCGCACGGATCTCCTGATGACTGTCTTGGCGCAGCGCTTGCGCCAAGGCCTGGAGGTCGATGGGGCTGCCCTCCACCCAGGGCGTGCGCAACACCCGACGCCCCAGGGCCTCGGTCTGAACCGCCCAGGACTCAGAAAAATGCCCAGTGCCCGGCACCAGGGCCGTGCCGCCCAGGGGCAACAGGTTCTCCACCACCGCTTCCCAGACGCCGTGGCCATTGGAGGCGTACAGAAACACCTCGGCATTATTGGTCTGCAGCAGTCGGCGCAGGCCGGCCTCGCAGGCGGCGATGATCTGGTCGCTACGCGGGTCGCCCAAGTCCATGGGCTGGCGGCTCATGGCCCAAAGCACCTCTTCGGGCACCGGCGTCGGGCCGGGGGAGTGCAGCAGTCGGCGGCCCGGAATACGGCCAGTGGCCTCAAGCGGAAGGTTCTTCAATGCGCTTTCTCCCAGTTTGGACCAACCCCGATCTCTGCCAATAACGGCACGCGCAGTTGGGCCACGCTGGCCATCAGTCGCGGCACCTCGTGGCGCAACCAGTCCACCTCAGCCTCGGGCACCTCAAACACCAGCTCGTCGTGCACCTGCATGATCATCTTGGTGGCGCGCTGCTCGGCGTCCAGCACCTGCTGCACCTTGACCATGCTGAGCTTGATCAGGTCGGCAGCCGTGCCCTGCATGGGCGCGTTGATGGCGGCGCGCTCGGCGCCACTGCGGCGTGGCCCGTTGGGTGAATTGATCTCGGGCAGGTAGAGCCGCCGGCCAAACACGGTCTCCACGTAGCCCTGGTTCTTGGCCTGCTGCCGGGTCTCGTCCATGTAGCGCTTGACGCCGGGGTAGCGCTCAAAGTAGCGCTCGATGTAGTTTTTGGCTGCCGTGTTGTCGATACCCAGGCTGCGCGCCAGGCCGTAGGCGCTCATGCCGTAGATCAGCCCGAAGTTGATCACCTTGGCATAGCGCCGCTGCTCGCTGGTGACCTGATCGGTGCCAACGCCAAATACCTCGGCCGCGGTGGCGCGGTGCACGTCCATGCCGTCGTGAAAGGCCAGCACCAGCGCCGCGTCGCCGCTCAGGTGGGCCATGATGCGCAGCTCGATCTGGCTGTAGTCGGCGCTGGCGATCAGGCTGCCCGGCGGCGCCACAAAGGCCTCGCGCACGCGGCGGCCCTCGGCGGTGCGCACCGGGATGTTTTGCAGGTTGGGGTCGTTGCTGGAGAGCCGCCCGGTCACTGCCACCGCCTGAGCGTAGTGGGTATGGACCCGGCCGGTGCGGGGGTGCGCCAGCTGGGCCAGTTTGTCGGTGTAGGTGCCTTTGAGCTTGGACAGACCCCGGTGCTCCAGAATTTTGGCCGGCAGCGGGTAGTCTTCAGCCAGTTTTTCCAGCACCTCCTCGTCAGTGCTGGGGGCGCCGGTCGCGGTTTTTTTGACCACCGGCAGGCCGAGCTGGGTGAAGAAAATTTCGCCAATCTGCTTCGGGCTGCCAAGGTTAAAAGGCTGGCCGGCCAGGGCATGGGCCTCGCCCTCGAGCTGAAGAATGCGGTTGCCCAGCTCGTGGCTTTGCACCGCCAACATGGGCGCGTCAATCAGCACGCCATTGCGCTCAATCCGGTACAGCGCCTCGCTGCTGGTGATCTCCAACTCGTAAATGAAGCGCAGCTTATCGTCGGCCTGCAGCCGCGGCCAGAGCGTGCGGTGCACATCAAGCGTCTGGTCCGAGTCTTCGCACGAGTACTCGGCAGCGCGGGCAATGTCCACCTGCGAAAACGAAATCTGACCCGCCCCCTTGCCGCACAGGTCCTCATAGCTGATGCCGCCACGCCCGAGGTGACGCTCAGCCAGGCTGGCCAGGCCATGGGGTTTGTGGACTTCGAGCACATAGCTCTGCAGCATGGTGTCGTGCGCATAGCCCTGCACCTCAATGCCGTGGTTGGCAAACACATGGCGGTCGTATTTGACGTGCTGGCCCAGCTTGGGCCGGCTGGCGTCCTCCAGCCAGGGCTTGAGCCGGGCCAGCACCTCGGCCCGGGGCAGCTGGTCGGGGGCGCCCGGGTAGTCGTGCGCCAGCGGCACATAGGCGGCCTCGCCAGGCTGCACCGAAAAGCTCAAACCCACAATCTCGGCGCGCATTTCGTTGAGCGAGGTGGTCTCGGTGTCCAGTGCCACCAGATCAGCAACCTGCAGCCTCGCTTGCCAGCGCTCAAAGGCGGGCCAGTCCAGCACAGTCTCATAGACCAAATCGCTGGGCCGCGCTGGGGTTGGCGCGGCGGGGGCCTCGGGCTCATCAAACAGCCCAGGCTCGTTGGCGCGAGGCTTGCGCGCGGCCGGTGTGGCCACCGGACCTTCGCCAGCGATGGATCGGGCCAGCCCCTTAAACCCGAATTTTTCGTAAAAAACACGCAAAGCCCCTGTGTCCTCTACCCCGGTTGCTATGGCATCGAGAGCAGGCAGGTTGGGCACCCAGCCATCCAGGTCGCAATCAATCTTGATGCTGAGCAGCTGCCGACCGGTGGGCAGCCAGTCCAGCGCTTTTTTGAGGTTCTCGCCGGCTACGCCCTTGATCTCGTCGACATGGGCCACCACTGCCGCCAGCGAGCCGTACTCTTGCAACCATTTGGCGGCGGTCTTGGGGCCAACCTTGGCCACGCCGGGTACGTTGTCCACCGCGTCGCCCACCAGGGTCTGGTAGTCGACCATGAGGTGGGGTGGCACGCCAAATTCGGCTTCGACCCCGGCCACATCGCGCCGGCGGCCGTTCATGGTGTCCACAATCGTGATGTGGGCGTTGACCAGTTGCGCCAGGTCCTTGTCGCCGCTGCTGACGATCACCTCGACGCCTTGCCCGGCGGCAATGACGGCCAGGGTACCGATCACGTCGTCAGCCTCCACACCCGGCACGTCCAGAATTTTCCAGCCCATCAGCCGCACCACCTCGTGGATCGGCTCGATCTGGGCGCGCAAGTCATCGGGCATGGGCGATCGGTGGCCCTTGTACTCAGGGTAGATGGCGTCGCGGAAGGTCGGGCCGTGGGCGTCAAAGACGCAGGCGGCGTAGTCGGCCGGCACATCTTTTCGCAGCTTTTGCAGCATGTTGATCATGCCGCGGATGGCCCCGGTGGGTGGGCTGGTAGGGTCGCCCGGCACCGCGCGCAGGTCGGGCATGGCGTGAAAGGCGCGGTACAGATAGCTGGAGCCATCAACCAGGAGCAGGGTTTTGGGCGGCGTGAGGGTATCGGTCATATTGCCATTTTGCCTGTGCCCGTGCGAGAGACCGTGTAACTGAACGTGCAAGGCCACTGGTTCTACAATGATCACCATGCGTGCCCTACCCATCTTGCCCCTGTTTCTTGCCGGTCTGAGCCTGTGTCAGGCCCAGACGACAGTTCCCAGCCCAGCCCCAACCGGAGGCACCCGCACAGAGGCCCTGGGTGCGGGGGTGGAGAAGCGCACTGAGCGCATCCGCATCGAAGACGCCAGCACCAGCATCGACGAGCTGCGGGTCGGCGGCGAAACCCGCAGCATCACGGTGCAACCCAAGGGCGATATGCCAAGCTACCAGGTGCAACCCGGCAGCGGCCAACGCAGCTGGAAAATAGCGATATTCTAAGCACCATGGCGGTCTACACCGAAGTCTCGGCGCAAGAGGCCAGCGCGCTGCTGCAGCAGCTGCAACTGGGCCAACTGCTGACCCTGCAGGGCTGCTCCGGCGGCATTGAAAACACCAACTACTTTGTCACCACCGAGCTGGCCGGTCAACGGCGCGAACTGGTGCTAACCCTGTTTGAGCGGCTCAGTTTTGAGCAACTGCCTTTCTACCTGCGGCTGATGAAACACCTGGCCTTGCGGGGCATACCGGTGCCTGACCCGAGCGCAGACGGCGACGGTGACCTGGTGTTCATGCTCAAGGGGAAGCCAGCGGCAGTGGTCAATCGGCTGCGCGGGCGCAGCGAGCTGCAGCCTACGGCCACCCACTGTGCCGCAGTCGGTGCCATGCTGGCCCGCATGCACCTGGCCGGGCGCGATTTCGACATGCATCAGCCCAATCTGCGCGGCCTGGCCTGGTGGCAGGAGACGGTGCCGGTGGTGCTGCCCTACCTGGATGCCGACCAGGCCAGCCTGCTGCAGGCTGAGCTGGCCTACCAGGTGCACGTGGCACAGGGCGCTGCCTATGCGGCCCTGCCGCGCGGCCCGATCCACGCCGACCTATTCCGCGATAACGTGATGTTCGAGCAGGCCGACGGCGCGCCACAGCTCACCGGTTTTTTTGACTTCTACTTTGCCGGAGTCGACACCTGGTTGTTTGATCTGGCGGTGTGCATGAACGACTGGTGCGTGGACATTGCCACCGGCGTGCCGAATGCGGTCCGCACCCGCAGCCTGCTCGACGCCTACCAGACGGTGCGGCCGTTGACCGCGCCGGAGCGCGGCCGGCTGCCGGCGATGCTGCGGGCCGGCGCACTGCGCTTCTGGATTTCGCGCCTGTGGGACCTGCACCTGCCGCGCGAGGCCAGCATGCTCAAGGCGCACGATCCTGGCCACTTTGAGCGCATTCTGCGTCAGCGACTGGCACAGTCGGTGGTGCTGAATAACAACCAATCTCAGGCCGCATGAAGCTGCACTTAGTCCCGGCACGCACCGGCTTGGCCTGGGTCAAGCTCGGCATGCGCACCTTCCTGCGCCAGCCGCTGGCCTTAGCGGGCCTGTTTTTCATGTTCATGGCGGCCATGACGGTGGTTAGCAAGCTGCCGCTGATCGGCGTGCCACTGGCTATGGTCTTGTTGCCTGGCACCACCCTGGGCCTGATGGCCGCCACCCGCGAAGCCGCAGCCGGCAAATTTCCTATGCCGCTGATGCTGCTGACCGGTTTTCGCGGCGGGCCGCAGGCCTTGCGCGCCATGCTGATCCTGGGCGCGCTGTACACCCTGGGTTTTTTGGTCGCACTGGGCGCTTGCTGGCTGGTCGATGGCGGCGGGTTTGCCAGGGTCTATCTGGGCGGCGAGTCGCCTAGCGCCGAAGCCATGCTGGAGCCCAGTTTTCAAGGGGCCATGTGGGCCTTTATCGCGATTCATCTGCCGGTGTCGCTGCTGTTCTGGCACGCGCCAGCGCTGGTGCATTGGCACGGCCTGCCACCACTCAAGAGCGTGTTTTTCAGTATGGTGGCCTGCCTGCGCAATCTGCGCGCCCTGCTGGTGTTTGGCCTGAGCTGGATGCTGGTGTTGATGCTGGCCTTGCTGACCGTGAGTGTGCTGGCGGCCCTGCTCAACTTGGGCGACAGCACTGGCAGCCTGATTTTTCCGGTGCTGCTGTTGATGGCCGCCATGTTTTTCTGCTCGCTGTATTTCACCTACCGCGACACCTTTGAGTCACCTTCGGGAGATACACCGTGACCAAGCACTTACTGGCAAATCGTACCGAACATGAAATCCTGTGGTTCCAGCGCCGCAATTTCTTGCAAGCCGCCGCGCTGTGGACCAGCCTCGGCGGCACACTGGGCGCACAGGCCCAGAGCCGCAGCAACATCGTGACGCTGGTGGGCGATGCCCAGGCCAATGGCAACCGACTGCTGCCAGAAAACACCATCCGGAACGGGGACGAACTGGTCACCGGCCCTGGCTCTAGCCTGGTCTTTGTGATGGGCGACTCCTCATTCCACCTGCGCCAGAACTCGCGCCTCAAGGTCGAAGGTGACGCTGGGGGGGCCGTGGTCAACGCCCTGCGCTTGTTAACTGGTGGCGTCATCAGCGTCTGGGGCAAAGGCCCACAACGCAAGATCTCGACGCCAACGATGACCGCAGGCATCCGCGGCACCGGGGTCTACACCGAGGTTTTTCCGGAGCAGGACAACCGCAGCTACTTCTGCACCTGCTACGGCACGGTAGACCTTGAGGCCAGCACCGAGCGCAAACTGGTGGAGGCCGACTATCACGTTGCCTACTGGGGGGAACCCACAGCGCGTAACGGCCTTTTGCTGACACCGGGACCGCTGCTGAACCACACCGACGAAGAGCTGGAGTACCTGGCACAACTGGTGAACCAGCGCACTGCTTGGCAAATCACCGGCCGAAAGGGCGAGAAAGACGGCAGCAGCTATGGCGGCTATGGGAGCCCTGGCAGTACCGATCCGTCCGGATACGGCAAGACATCCCCCTGAGCCGCTTCAGATCACCGGCGTCAGCTTGGCGACGCTCAGCGCCAGCCACTTGACGCCGTGGCGCGGGAAGTTGATCTGGGCCCGGGCGTCGTCGCCCACGCCCTCCAGGGTTTGCACCGTGCCTTCGCCAAACTTGTTGTGAAACACCTTCATGCCGGCCTTCAGGCCATGCGCCGGCTCGGCGCTACGGGGCGGCAAGGCCGGGCTGGCAAAGCGCGAGTAATCAGTGCCAAAAGTGCCTCCAGCCCTTGCGTAGCTTGGGTTGTTAGCTCCTGAACTCATAGCAGAGCCAGCACCAAAGCCGGGTTGGCGCGGCGTCACCCACTTCAGCGCGGCCTCGGGCAGTTCTTCAAAGAACCGGCTTTTCAGGTTGTAGCGGGTCTGGCCGTGCAGCATGCGGGTTTGCGAATGGCTCAGGTACAGCCGTTTGCGCGCCCGGGTGATGGCCACATACATCAGGCGGCGCTCTTCTTCCAGGCCGTCGCGGTCGCTCATCGAGTTTTCGTGCGGGAACAATCCCTCTTCCATGCCGGTGATGAAGACCGCGTCAAACTCCAGCCCCTTGCTGGCGTGTACGGTCATCAGTTGCACCGCGTCCTGCCCGGCCTGGGCTTGGTTGTCACCGGCCTCCAGCGCCGCGTGCGACAAGAAGGCCGACAGGGGTGACAGCGTCTCGCCGCTGTCGGCGTCGGGTGCGGGCTCGTCAAGTATGGGCTGGTTCATGTCCAACCCCTGCGAGGCGGGCGACTGAGTGAGCGCGTCGCGGCCAAAGCCTTCGATCGACACAAAGCTCTCGGCTGCGTTGACCAGTTCCTCCAAGTTTTCTACCCGGTCGGCGCCTTCGCGGTCGGCGCGGTAATGGGTCAGCAGGCCGCTGTGCTCCAGGGTCAAGTTCACGATCTCACGCAGGTTCAGGCCCTGGGTGCGCTCGCGCAGCACGTCGATGCCCGCCAAAAAGGCGCCCAGGTTGGTGCCGGCCTTGCCGCCCATGCCACTCACGGCATCGCTCAGGGCGCAACCGCTGGCGCGCGCCGCATCTTGCAGCTGCTCCAGGCTGCGCAGGCCGATGCCACGCGGCGGAAAGTTGACCGCGCGCAAAAAGCTGGTGTCGTCGCGCGGGTTCTCCAGCAGCCGCAGGTAAGCCAGCGCGTGCTTGATCTCGGCCCGCTCAAAAAAGCGCAGGCCGCCGTACACCTTGTAGGGCAGGCCGGCATTGAACAGCGCGGTCTCGATCACCCGGCTTTGAGCGTTGCTGCGGTACAGCACGGCGATTTCGTGCCGCGCCAGGCCGTCGCGCACCAGCTGGCGCATCTCGTCGACCATCCACTGTGCCTCGGCAAAGTCGCTGGTGGCCTCAAACACCCGCACCGGCTCACCGGGGCCCTGCGCGGTGCGCAGGTTTTTGCCCAGGCGACGGCTGTTGTGGCCGATGAGTTCATTGGCGCTGTCCAGGATGTTGCTGCCGCTGCGGTAGTTTTCCTCCAGCTTGATCTGGTGGCGCACGCCAAATTCACGCACAAAGTCGGCCATATTGCCCACGCGCGCGCCGCGAAAGGCGTAAATGCTCTGGTCGTCGTCGCCCACCGCCAGCACGCAGCCCGTGGCTTTGAAGGCGGCATCGTCGTTCACCGAGCCGCCCGCGCCGGTGCCGGCCAGCATCTTGAGCCAGGCGTACTGCAGCTTGTTGGTGTCCTGAAACTCGTCCACCAGGATATGGCGGAAACGCCGCTGGTAGTGCTCGCGGATCGGGTCGTTGTCGCGCAGCACCTCGTAGCTGCGCAGCATCAGCTCACCAAAATCGACCACGCCCTCGCGCTGGCACTGCTCTTCATAGAGCTGGTAAATCGCCACCTTGCGCCGGGTTTCCTCGTCGCGCACCTCGACCTGGTTCGGGCGCAGCCCGTCCTCCTTGCAGCCACCGATGAACCACTGCATCTGTTTTTGCGGAAAACGCTCGTCGTCCAGCGCAAACTGTTTGTACAGGCGCTTGATCGCCGACAGTTGGTCTTGCGTGTCCAGGATCTGAAAACTCTGTGGCAGGTTGGCGGTCTTGGCGTGGGCGCGCAAAAACCGGTTGCACAGGCCGTGGAAAGTGCCGATCCACATGCCGCGCACATTGAGTGGCAGCATGGCAGAGAGGCGCGTCATCATCTCGCGCGCCGCCTTGTTGGTGAAGGTCACCGCCAGCACGCCACCCGGCGAGACCTGGCCGGTTTGCAGCAGCCAGGCTATGCGCGTGGTCAGCACTCGGGTCTTGCCCGAGCCGGCGCCAGCGAGGATCAGCGCATGCTCGGCGGGCAGGGTGACAGCGGCGCGCTGCTCGGGGTTCAGGTGGGCCAGCAACGGCGGGTTGGCGTCGTCCTGTTGTGTAATTGGGGCAAACATGTCTCATTGTAGAAAGCCCATCGCATGCCACGCCCCACCCTGAATCAGCTCGCCGCCGGCCTGGGGCTGTGCGCCTTGCTGCTGTCGGGTGCGCGCGCGCAGGGCGTGTGCAGCAGCGACGGCCAGCCCCAGCCGGTGCGCCTGCTGGAGCGCTTTCTCAGTGCCGATTGCTTGGCGTGCTGGGGCCAAGCCCCGGCGCCGGGTGCAGCGGGCCCAACGCTGGCGCTCGACTGGATCGTGCCGGGCCGCCAGGGTGACGAGGCCCCGCTGTCGGCCGCTGCCAGCCGCGATGCGCTGGCGCGGCTGCATACCCTGCGCCGCCCGGCCCCACGCACCCAGCTGGCGGTCAGCACCCCGGTGGCCGGGCGTGGCGGCGCCACCGTGCGGGTGGCGCATGGCGTGGCGCTGGGTGGCTACATCGGCGCCTCGATTGAGGCCCGTCGCCCATCCAGCGACCGGCAGCCGGCCACCGCCGTGCTGCTGCTGGTAGAGACCATCGCCGCTGGCAGCGACGGCACGCCGATCGAGAGAAATTTGGTCAGAAACATGCTCCAGGCCCCGTGGAATGGCGATAGTTTGCTACAAAATGAGAAGCAAATGAATTGGCTGGAGCGCCGCCCGCTGAGCATCCCGGATGGCGCCAACCCGCAGCGGCTGCGCGTGGTGGGCTGGCTACAAGACCAGCGTGGCCGCTTGCTGGCGGTAGCGCAGTCGGCTTGCCGGCCCGACCTGCCTTGACTTGACAGTCAGGCAAGCGACGACCGCCGCCGCAACCGCAACCGCAACCAGGCTATGCCAGACGCTCCGACACTCCGATTTTTTAAGAGTATTACAGAGAAATTATCTGCTTTTTAAGAATAGATTTGGCATCTATCGTTGGGTCTCTCTTAACACCCTAGAGCCCAGTCCATGCCAACCGTGATTGAATCCCGCGAAGCCGCTGGTACTCCGATGAGCAACCAGTACCGATACGCCCCGTCCGCCCCTGCCGACTCATCGGACCACGCCACTGCTCAGCCATTCGCTGGCTTTGCCCGGTAGTGCCCAGCCCGTGACACTGGCGCTGGCGGCCACCGACCCCACCTTTTTGGCGCTACCAAGCATGGCTCCAATGATCACCCAGCCTCAACCCTTCCAACCCAAATAACGAAAGCCCTGCATGAAATGCCCCAACTGCCCTGATACCACCCTCGTCATGTCCGATCGGCAAGGTGTTGAGATTGACTATTGCCCTGCTTGCCGGGGTATTTGGCTGGACCGTGGCGAGCTTGACAAGCTGCTGGAGCGCGCGGCAGCCGCGGCGCAACCGCTGGCGCCGGCAGCTAGGCATCAAAAGCCGGCTGACTTTGCAGACTCTGACCACTACGGCGGGCAGCGGTACCGCCAGGAACGTAAAAAATCATGGCTTAACGAAATTTTTGACTGACCGCTGAGTCATTCGCGCTGAGTCATTCAAATGCCGAGCTTCGTTGACCCAGCCATCCTGTTTTTTGTATTCGGCATGCTGGCGGGTTTGCTGCGGTCTAATTTAGGGAAACTCTGCAAAAGTCCGGCTAATTTGTGTTGACAGAACCAGACGTTTGCTATAAAATACATAGCATGAAACAAGCCTCTTTGAACCTCGATCTTTTGTCCAAGAAAACCCGCAAGCAAACCTT
>Ga0247843_1001679_pt1 | contig 43506 bp, 60 predicted proteins | sample LaCruzMarch2017__FD_192420 | JGI IMG/M metagenome (GOLD analysis project Ga0247843, IMG submission 192420) | Freshwater microbial communities from meromictic Lake La Cruz, Castile-La Mancha, Spain - LaCruzMarch2017_8m | ecosystem: Environmental > Aquatic > Freshwater > Lake | place: Spain...
AGATGGAATGTAGTATTACTGCTAACTACCTAACTACCGCTATAAAGTAGCGGTTATACAACAAAATATAAAAACAAATCATAAAATGAAAAAAATATACATAAGTGGTAAAATTACTGGCATGGTCGATGAAGCTAAAATTTTATTTGACAAAGCAGAAATTAAACTTAAAGAGATGGGATTTCATCCTATCAATCCAATGAATTTGCCAGACAATCACGATAAAAAATGGAACTCATATCTTAAAGTTTGTATAAAAGCTATGTGCGATTGTGATTCTATTTATATGCTTGAAAATTGGAGAACAAGTAAAGGTGCAGGACTTGAATATTTTTTAGCGAAAAAACTTAACATGGATATTATCTATGAATCGCAAAAGTAAAACCAAGATACACTTCCTTCAGCACTTATTATTTAGACTTTATTATAGGTTATTCCTTATAGGAACGAATAAAGCAAACAAAAGTGAATACGAAATAAATGAAGATGAAATTATCAAAATGAAAACAATAGTAGAAATAAATAGATGCGAAATTGAATTATCTAAACAAAAAGGTATATTTTTGGCATTGATAAAAAATACATAAAGTGATAATTAAGTCAGTTAGGCAGTTAGCAATAGTCGATATTTCTAATGAATTGAAAGCCAATAAAAGCTTTAGCAGGTATTGTGAAGATGGTAAAAGCCATATTGAATGTTGGACTTTATCTGTAAGAGATGTTTTTTCTAATAAACAAACAAAGCTAAATCGGTTACTCAAGTTAAACGTGATAAATTATCAAAAGAAATAGAGATTTCCTTTAAATATTAATAAATTAACAATTATGAAATTAGCAGTATTAATACCTACCTACCAGCGTTCAGATGGACGAACACCTTTCTACTTAAAAAGAGCCATTGATTCAGTAATGGAACAATCGCACCAAGACTTCAAGATATTTGTCATAGGTGATAGATACGAGAATAATTTGGAATTTAAGTCCATATTAAGCCAATACGACAAAGAAAAAATGTTTTATGTAAATTTACCTTTCGCAAAAGAAAGAGATGTTTATGGGACAAATAAATTAGCTTTATGGAACTATGGAGGGGTTAATGCTAATAACGTAGGAGTAGAATTGATATTATCGAAAGAATATAAATACATCTGCCACTTAGACCATGATGACTATTGGATGCCAACACACTTAAAAGCAATTAATAATTGCATAGAAGAAACGAGCGCAGATTTTGTATGTACAAAGTCAACTTATAAAGATGTTGGCACTTTGCCACAATTATATACAGATAAAAAGTTTGTAAAGATTAGTCCACGTCCAGAAACCTTGATTCATTCAAGCACTTGCATAAATTTTGAAACATTGAATTTTAGATATAGGGATTTATTTACAGAAAAAGGAATTATTGGTTTACCGAGTGACGCTGATATGTGGTTGCGAACAGGTGCTTATGTAGATATTGTACCAACAGTAAGTGCTTATATGGTGAATGAAGTTACTTGCATACACGATGAAGAAGGATTTGAACGATTGAAATAAGAATTTAAAAAGAAATGAGATGACAGCAGATAGAATTAAAGAAATACAATCCAAAACAGCCTTTCCTAATAGTATAAGCGTTTGTCAAGCGTTGTTACAAGTATGGGATGAATGTGAACAAGAAAAAAAAGTAAAAAAGACTTGGGAATACGAAAATGGCGTTCCTGTTAACTTTAAAGTTACTTCATTAGATAATGAATACTTGTTTATTCATCCACAAGAATATCAAAGAATACTTAATGAATTAGAATTAAAAATTGTAGAATTAGAACAAAAAATAATTATGCAGAAAAAATTAATTAACGATGCTTATAAATTAGTAAACGATGCTATATCAAAAATAAAATAATTATAATGAAAAAATACACGATAAAAAGGCTTAGATTCCTTCAAGAGAACGAATGGAAGTGTAGTTGCATAACAATATTGGGAACATATATTATCAACTTGAATCAAATGGGTGTTTATAGTTTATTAGAACCAATAAACAATTTTAACATAGGCACTTTTGATGAATTATTTGAGGCAAAAGACAAAGCACAAGAACATTTTGAAAACTTACTTATGTCATATCTTCAAGAAGTACAAGATAAAAGCAATTTAGATATTCACTATCACGCAAACGAATGGATAAAAAATATACATGAGATAGAGATTGCCAGAGAACGATTGATAAGGGAAACAAACCTTGAATGGACTACGGAATATGTAGTACAAGCAATACAAATGTTCGTCAAAAATTTAGTTTCAGAGGGTGATGTTAATAAAACCCTTGTTGACTTTAGAAAATATTTTTATAACTTTACAAAATATAGAATTAATAATGCTTCCACAAATAGTAAAAAAGGAAAGGGAACAAATGACACTCGCAATAGCGAACAAAGATTGCAAGACGCTTTTCAAATGTTTGAATAACATACCAATTACATCAGCGACAACATTGGACGAAATAAGAGCAATGAAAACAGAACCTTTAAGTTCAATGGTGATAAAAAAACAAGATGGAACGGCAGACAAAAAAGGTTGTTACACTATGATTTATCTTTGTTTGGAGAATATATTTCAGCATTTTGGAGAAGATACTACAAATGATGCCTTAAAGAATCAATTAAAGAGTGCATCAATAATCATTTATGGCGAATATTATTTTATGAAAATTGCTGAATGGAGTTACTTCATGCAAAAAGCAAAAGCATTGAAATTTGGTGAAGGCAAATTATATGGTAAATTATCTATTGCGACAATCATATCTTGGTTATTAGACTATACCTCACAAATGGATGAAGTAATTGCTACATCGCAATATTTAAACCACGATAAAAATACTTTTGTTGAGAAAGTGCCACAAGTTGAAAGGGTAAAAAATAAGAGCGATAAAGAATTGCTTCTTCGTGATAATATGGCAAAAGCTATGAGTGGTGATTATCGTAGCCATGAGGAAAAATTACAAGATTTTAAACAAAAATTGAATAACAATGAAATTTAACACGCCATTTTGGGTAGAAATGTTTATTTATACTCTATTTTTATCATTTTTACTTATTGTCTTACTCGAATTATTCAAATAAATTAACATTATGTACGGAGCAGATTCATCAAACCCATTCTACAAATATCTTACACGAGAGGATAAAGAACACGTCATGGTAGTTAATTATATGAAGAAAAAATATCCTGACGTAATTTGCTTTCATGTTCCAAATGAAGGTACAAAAAGCAACTTTGAAAGGTACAAGTATTCAATTATGGGTGCATTAAGTGGTGTAAGCGACTTTGTTATATTAAAGCCAAAATATGTTCTTAAAAGAGATTTAGGAGGTGAGCAATATCGAGAATTGATATATCATGGTATGTTAATAGAATTGAAAGCACCATCAGAAAAGAGAGTAGTAATGGAAGGTAAGAACGCTGGTAAGGTTCGTAAGATTGCAGAGGGTAAGATGTCAGACCATCAAATTGAGTTTCTTGAACGATGCAATAAAGAGAAATATTATGGTATATGTTGCGTAGGCTTTGAAAATGCAGTCAAAGAAATTGAAGGATTTTTAAGTAAATAAAAAGTTGTAAAATAATAAATTAGATTATATTTGCAACATAATTTACAAAAATGGGCAATATTTCATCTAATTCAAAAGGAATGTATAAGGGTAAAAGTCATGCAGAAGGTGGAATACCTGTTGTTGTTGACGGCAATACTAATGTTGAAATAGAGGGAAACGAGTATCATTTATGTAGAGATGCAATGTCAAGTGCCAAGATATATTCGTTCAAAAACAAATCAAATAAAGAAATTTTAGATAGTATATACTCTTCAGAAGGGTGTAAATTCGTGCAAGGAATCGCTAATAGTGGCGATTTTATTGTTTGTAAGCTAGTTGTATTGGATGATGACAAAAGAACGATTAGTGGTACTGTTAAAAGCATAATTGATACAATGCAAAGCGAGAAGAGTTGTAATGTAAGTGAGGGGAGTAATAAAATGGAGAAAGGAGGATATGTTTCTATTAGTCAATTCAATTATAGAACTTTACCAGACCATGCTTTAGAATATGGAATTAAAGCTAAAAATCCTTTGTACTTAAAGAATTTTCACGTTACCAAGTCTGAACGACTAAAAGGTATAGGCAAAAAGATGTTAAAATATCTTGACGATTATGCTATTGAAAATGGAAACGATGTCATATTTGGGCATATCAATCAAAAAGCTACTTTTAGTAAAAACAACAAAGAAACCTATTTTAACGATACCCAATTAATCAAAAATTGGTTACAAGACAATGGCTATGCAGTCAATGATGACGATAATAACTTTCATAAGGTCATAGGTGCTAAAATGAAACAAGGTGGGGAAGTAATTACATACAGAAACAAGTTCAACAAAAAGTATGGTTTTGAATTAAATGAAAGCCATAGCCTTGAAGAAATTGCAAAATTGACTAACTTAAAACTAAGTGCCTTACAAGATATTTACAACAAAGGTATTGGTGCATATAAAACTAATCCAGAAAGCGTTAGACCTATTGTTAAGTCAAAAGAACAATGGGCAATGGCAAGAGTTTATTCTGCTGTAATGGGAGGTAAAGCATCAAAAGTAGATGCTAATGAATTAGAACGTGGTAAATTTGAAGATGGTGGCGAGATAGATAATCTTTTTGAATTAACAATTTACAATGTAATCGCAGGAGGTAATAATGACTTAGATACTCTTTATTTTGGAACAAATTTTAACGAAGCAGAAAAAAGATATGAATATGCTGATTCAGATGATTTGTCAGATTCAGATAAAATTAACGGTGGATTAGTTGAATTTCAAAAAAAAATAGATACTTATAAATTCGTTTACGAATTAGACAAAGAATATAACGAGGAAATTTCAGACTATCCAATAGAAGAATACTATGAGGATAGAAAATACTATAAATTAATTGATGAAAAAGAGTTTGAAACAATTAAGGAAAAACAAATTATTGGCTCAAAAGAAATAGAATTAGAAAATAAAAACAAAGGCATTGATTTACTTGATGAGGTAGTTTCTGTTTTTAAGAAAAAATACCCACGATATGTCAATGCTGGTTACATTACAAAGAATAGCCATTACTTTTTAATACCTATTAAAGATACTGATAAAACCATTGAATTAAGAATATCAGACCATTCTCCAAATTTAAGAAATATTGATAGCAATGCTAATGAAATTTTATTTACTGAACTTGTTAAAATAGGAGAAGAGCCTAAAAAAGTTGATAGGACAAATGAAGACAACTATGATGTTAAGACATTAAATGAAAATTATGTTGAATATCAACAAATAAGACCTAAAAATCGAGTTGCGTTAATAAATTGTGTTATTTATTATGGCAAAGATGAAACATATAAAAAGTTTGATAAGGAAACAGAATACAACTTAATTACAGAATATTTTGACTTGGATAATTACGATTATGATACAAATGAAGTTGTTGAGAAAATAGATGAATTGATTGAAGAAGAAATTTATCAATTTGAAAACAACAAAAATGAAGTTAATGTATTTGCAAAAGGTGGCAATATTCCAAATTCCAATAAAGAATGTTTGTCTTACATAGAAACCAACAAAAAGAACATTTTAGCCAACGGATATTGCCATTATTTTAGGTCATTACCAATACTTGAAGATGTGTATGCACACAACGTCAACGAACCAGAATATTTAAACGACCTTAAATTTCTTTTGATAACCTACAATAATACAAATTCAATTTCTTTAAAAAAAGAAATAAAAAACCTATTGGGTTGTTCTGAAGGACTTGCAAAAATGATTGTTTATAAACATTTAAAAAATGCCAAAAAGGTTGATGAATCTACTTTTGAAACTTACAATGACGAAAGGATTATTATTGCAAATCGTGATGAGATAGTTTGTCAAAATGTTGTTGATGAAATGGAGAAAGGTGGTTCTATTGACGAACACAAAGAAACCTACGAAAAATGGAAGTCTTTAGTCAACATGAGTAAAAGTGAATTAAAAGAATTTTACGATAGTCAAGAGGGTAAAGATGCTGGACTAAGCGACAAAGAATCAAACGATTTAGGAATTAGTAATGGTAGAGAATCTGCTCGTTGGATAATGCGAATGAAAGATACTCCTGTTTCTGATTGGACACCTAAAATGTGGGAATGGGCAAACAAGCAAATATCTTTTATTAGTCGAATGAGTGGCAATAAAGGTAGCTTGTATGACGATAACGGCAATAAAACAAGGAAACATACATCATTGTTAATTTGGGGGCATAATCCAGAGAAAATGGAAAGCAAAATGAAAGATGGAGGTGAGATAAAAAAAGAAAATAAAGCACAAGATGTTGCATCTGAATACGGGTGGACGGCAACACCTACCGACAAGGGAGGATATGAGTTTACTAATAGAAACGGTAAAATGGTTGCTATTATGAAAGTTGAGAAAGGCAGAAATGTATTTTATGATATCGAAGGGAAAAACAAATTAGGTAGTGATACAAATTTAGAAAGAGGCATAGACGATTTAATAGGCAAATATTTTTATGGTAAAAAAGAGAAAGAAGTTAAAAAGGTAGAACCCATTGAAACAATAGAACCTAATAGTTCAGACGAGTTTGACGAAATTATCATGGCAAATATCGACCCTCACGATGACTGGATTGGCAATTTGGTAAAGGAACGTGATGTAAAACAACAAATTTACAAACAATTAAGTGGTGATGAGCAGGAAAAAGAAGCAGAAACAAATAGAATTTTGTATCTTTATGCTGAAAAGAATAAAACAAATCGAGAATTACACGAAATGAACAATAAAAATTTTGAAGAGATTGAAAGATTAAAGAAAGAAATTGCCAATGGTGAAAGGCTTATGTCTAATATAAACTTTAGTGGTGATGTAACAAATGAAATAAATAGATGGAAAAAGCAGTTGGCTGAATTAGAAGGGAAAGAAAATTCCGACTATCAAAAAGAACTAAATAGGCAAGTAAGTGAAGGTGAAATAGAAGACGATAGTCAGGGAATAAGCCTTTATCATTTAGCAAAAAATATTGAAGAAACTACAAATAACCAATTTAAAGGGATTCATCACAACTATAAAAATCAATATGTCTTAAACAAGGCTATTGAGGAATTATTAATGACAAAAGATAATAATTATAGTTCAGAAGAGAAAGTGTTTATTCGTAAATACTCTGGTTATGGTGGATTAGATAAGTATGGTAAAGGAGGCAAAGGTTCTTTCTTTGAATACTATACGCCAACCGAAATCATTGAACGTATGTGGGGATTAGCTTACAAATATGGCTATGATAATGGTTCTGTTTTAGAAACGTCAGTTGGAAGAGGTGAGTTTTTTAGATATGCACCGAAAGATGCTAGATTAGTAGGTTATGAAATAAGCGAATATTCTGGCAAAATTTGTAAAATACTTTATCCAACAGCAGAAATAAACATACAGCCTTTTGAGAAAACATTTATCAAAAATAATTATACAATAAAGGGCAGATTAGACGATTTGGAGAAGTTTAGTTTAGTAATTGGTAATCCTCCTTATGGTGATTTTTCAAAAGTACAAAGCCGTTATATGTCTGGTATGGGTGAAAAGGATTATACACAAGCAAGAAATTATGTTGAATATTTTATTAGAAGAGGTATGGATTTATTGGAATCTAAAGGGTTATTAGTTTTTATAATTGGAGCAAGTTTGCAAAATGGAGGCAAAATGTTTTTAGATTCTGATATGTCACCAGTAAAAACGTGGCTTTCTGAAAATTGTACTTTAGAAACAGCATATAGATTACCCGATTCAGTATTTGAAAGAACAGGCGTTACGGCAGACATTATTGTATTAAAGAAAAACTAAATAAAAAACATCATGGAAAAAATTAAAATTTTAATTGAACAAGTAAGACAATCAGCAGAAAAAGAACTTGAATTTTGCAACGTAATTGATACTCCTAATGTTTGTGCTATCATAAATAGTAGCGAAACAAACAAGAAAAAAGTAATTGATTTAATTGTTCAATATGTAGGTAAAAATGGTATGTCTATTGGAGAAGCTATAAACTATATCGAAACGGACAATAACCCTAATTCAAACAATTATTAAATGACTGAACAAATTAATCAAAAATATCAAATAGGGTATAGGTCTAGCTTTCTTAAAACTCCTATTGCTTATGGTAAAAACATAACAATAGAGATGCCTAATAACGAAAAGCAGAAAGGACAATTTGCCGTTGTTGAACTAGATAATATTTTAGCTAGTCACAATGAGCATACTTATTCAACAACAGATGGGTATCCACTTGACGCAAATGGCGAAAATGTTAATGATAGAAACTATCAAGGAGATAAATCTAGTCAAAATGCAATATCTAATTTTGCAAAAAACTTGTCACCAAGTAGGTTAATTACAACAAGTCGCACTCCTTCTGGTACGCCAATTATTTCAGTAGATGGAATAGTCGTAAGTGGCAATAATAGAACAATGAGTATTAAACTTGCAGTAAGTGATTTGCCAAATAGATATAAGGAATATTGTGATTTTCTTAAAGAAGAAATAGATGCTTTTGGTTTTGAAAACATGACAAGTTATAATGAGGAATATACAGTTACAAATAGAGATAATGTAACTGTAAAATTCAATCATCCTGTCCTGATTCGCATAAACTATGATTTTCCTTCTTACAACGCCTTAGAGTTATCAAAATACAATAAAGATACCAAGAAGTCTGAACGTCCTATTGATAAAGCACTCAAATTAGGTAAAATATTAGAAAGTTCAAAAAGTTGCACAACTATTATTTCTGATATAGTTGGCAAATATGAAACATTCAGCGAGTTTTATGCCAATAGAAATGACCAAAACGAAATAAAAAATACTTTGGTAGATTGCAATATACTTACCACACAAGAATTACCTTCTTATTATACCGAAATAGGATTTACAGAACAGGGCAAAGAATTGATAGAAAATTTACTCGCAGGATTAGTTCTTTCAAAAGATGCACTAATAACATCAAATGAAGGAGGTGCAAGGAAATTTAGACAAACAATAATTACAAGTTTGCCAATATTAACGGCAAATAAATCTTTGCCAGAAAATAGCCTTAATAATGCCTTAAACGAGGCTTTAATTATGGAGGGTGCAATGAGTTCAAACAATATACCTTTTATTGACTATGTAGGGCAAATTGATATGTTTGGAGTGGTTATAAGCGAAGAGGGTAAGTTCTTAAATAGACTTCTTGCTTCTGGTAGAAACAACTTTAAACGCTCAATAGAAGCATATAATCAAAGTGTTTTAGATAATCAAGGAGAAAGCCTTTTTGGAGAAAAACCATCAAAAGAAGAGATATTTACAGTTCATATAAAAAATAAGATAGATAAAGAAGATAGATTATTGATAGAAAATTCAGTCAAAAAATTAAAACAAAATAACGTAATGGACAAAGAACCAAGCATTATAACATCAAAAGAAAGCCTAAAAACAAACCCATTTACTAATGGAAACTTTTTTGCTTCAAATCCAGATAATATATTAGCAGAAACAAAAGAATCTGTCGATAGATGGAACAAGCCAATTATTACATATAAAGGAACTATTGCCAATGTTCAAAGAATAGATGTACCACTAACACAAATTGTTTTTACACCAGAAACAACAAATCCAATAGTGAGCATTGTTCAAGAATCCGTAGAGGAAGCAACCGACACCAATACTGAAGTAATTGAGAATTTAGGTAATGCAAAAAAAAGAAGTGATAAAGAAGTTCAAAAAAAGACTGTAAGAAAAGCAAAAGCAAAAAAAGAAGATAATGCAGTACCAGTAGAAGAATTAATAGATGAATATAGCGTAAGAGAAGTTTTCGATATGCTTAACCCAGAAATATCTATTGACGAATTGCGTGTATTTATGTGGTGGAAAAACAAAAGTGGCTCACCTATATTAAGCAAAGAATGGCTTTCGTTAACCGAAATGACAGAAAATGAATTATATAATGATAGCGATTTAGTTTATACTTGGGTTGAACAAGGTTTGTTATATTATTTTGATGGAGAACTTTTACCAGCATACCTTTATTTAGCAGAAAATATTTATGATAAAAAGAATAAACTTCAAGTGGTAGAGGTTCAAACAGAAGATGGTGAGGAAACTATTTCTCGTTCGGGTGCTGACGCTGATTACATAATAACAAAGTATGGTCAAAAAGTTTACGACAATCAATTAAAAGCATTAGACGAAGTATTTAGGGTTAAATACAACGACAGGTTATTAATTAAAGGCGAAAAAACAAAAGATGGCGAAGAATTGATTATTAGTCCTATATCTAAATTTGCAAAAGAATTTATGATAAAATCTCTTGTTGAGGGCAATCCTTTTATATGGAAAAGAATTACAGCAGGAGGCAATAAAAGATATGGTAAGCCCGATTTTTTAGAAATTAAATATGACAACAAAGATAAGCACACGTTTAAAGAATTAAGTTTGACAGATGCCTTTTGTTATTGGATAAGAACCGATGATACTATTCAGTATAAAAGAGGAATGAACTACGCAGATATTATTAGAATTTATATTCAGTCTGGAAACCAACCAAGCACTTCTGCAAAAAGAAATGAAGATGGTAATTATTCACCTATTCAAATGGCTATAAAAAAGAAAGAAACTGCCGAATGGGAAAGATTAAAAAGTAAAGCAAAAGAAGAAGGTGATAGATTGTTTTTGGTATTTTTAGATAAGCAATTAACTTTAAATGACAAAGTTACTATTGAAACTAAATGGAATAGGGTATTTAATGGTTATGTAAAGATAAATTATAATAAAGTGCCTGTTGCTTTCCCATGTAATAAATACGATATGGGCAAACCGATGGAAATTAAGCCAGAAAAACGTGAAGCTGTTGCATTTACTTTTGGCGAAGGAAGTGGATTGTTAGCTTATGATGTAGGAGTAGGTAAAACGCCATCTGCAATATTTACAATTTGTCAATTCTTAGAAACAAAGAAATGTCTTAGACCATTGCTAATTGTTCCAAATCAAACATACAAACAATGGATTGCTGAATTTAAAAAATTTGCAAACCATGTTAGAATAAATGAATTTTATAATTTATCAACAGGTTATTTTGAAGATTGGCAAGACGTGAATGGCGTTACTAAAATGGTTGCCGAAGGTTCAGTTTCAATTATGACTTATGAGGGGATGCTAAGAATAGGATTTAATGACGATACAGTAACTAGAATAAAGCCACAAATATCTGATATTCTAAAACAACAGACAAACGCTGGTGATTCTAATAAAAAACAAAATAAAAATGAAGAAAAGTTAGAAAGCGATATTGAAGAAATGATTGGCAAATTATTGGCTAAAACAACAACAAATATTGAAGAACTAGGATTTGACTTTTTATTATTTGACGAAGCACATGCTTGTAAAAAAGTATTTACTAATGTAGCAGGTGAAAGCGAAGAAAATTTAGGTAACTCTGGTAAAGAAACAAAAGCTATCGTAAGATATAAAATTCAAAGTGGGAAACCATCTAGTAGAGGTGTTAAAGCATTCATGCTTTGCCAATACATACAGACAACATATAAAGGTAATACACTACTTTTAACAGCAACGCCATTCACAAATAGTCCTTTGGAGGTTTATTCAATGTTGGCTATGATAGGATTCAATAAACTAAAAACGCTCGGATTAGACAACTTAAACGTGTTTTTTGATACTTATGTTGCTACATCATACGAAATGATTATTAACTCAAAATTAAAGCCAGAACGAAGACAGGTTATTCTTGGTTTTAATAACTTAGTATCTCTTCAAACATTGATTCGTAGATTTATGAATTATAAAACTGGTGAAGAGGTAAAAGTGCCACGTCCAAATAAAATAGTATTACCATTAAAAACTAAATTAGTAGATGGTTTACTGATTAATTTGCCAGAAGATGAACAAGTTAATACCATTTTACCATTATCTCCTTTACAATCACAATTTATGAATGATGTTAAGGAATATGCAAATGGAAACATTAGTGAAGAAGAAATGTGTAGTGGAGGTGGATTAGTTGAAGAAATGGATGGAGATACCGCTAGAGCAGAAGGTGTAGAGATTGACGAAGATTCAATGACTAACGAAGAAAGGGTTGGTGTAAGATTATTGAAGGCAATGGCTCATGGTAGAAATCTTGCATTAAGTCCTTACATATTTAAGTGTTCGGGATTAGGTAGACCAACAGCACAACAATACATAGAAACATCAAATAAGTTAAGCTATGTGATGGAATGTATAAGAACAATAAAAGAATATCATAAAAAAGAAGGTACTCCTATGTCTGGAGTAGTTATTTATATGGATAGGGGAGTTGAATATTTTAATTTGATTAGAGAATATTTAATAACAAATGTTGGTTTTGAAAAACATGAAGTTGGTGTAATATCTGCAAAATTAATAACTCCTGTTCCTTCTGGAATACCAAAAGATGAACAAAAAGAGTATGTAAAAAATTTATTTTTAGGTGACAGATTTAACGATGCAACATTAGAAATGGAAAAACTTTCTGATGATGAAAGATGCAAAGTATTAATTGGCTCATCTACTATTAAAGAAGGTATTAATCTGCAAAAACATTCATCCACATTGTTTAATTGTTGGATAGATTGGAATCCAACAGACATACAGCAATTAGAGGGAAGGATATATCGTCAAGGAAATAAATTTAATACAGTTAGAATAGTCAATCCATTAATGATTGATAGTATGGATATTTTTATGTTCCAAAAATTAGAGGAGAAAACAAATCGTATAAACGATATATGGTCAAATGAAGGTAAAACAAACGTACTTCATACAGAAGAGTTTAATCCAAAAGACTTAAAATACTCGCTAATTAAGGATGCTTATGTTCTTGCTGAAATGGAATTGCTGGAAATAGCAGAAACTATAAACGAAGATATTGTTGACGCTAAAAACAAGATTAAAAGGAACGATAGAATAAAATCTTATGACTATACATTAAAATATAAATTAAATGATTTAGAACAAAGAGTTCAAAAATATAGACCATTGGCAGAAGGTCAACCTAAAAGAAGCATTGACACATTGATAAGATTGTATCAAGATATTATAAGAAATCAAATGGATGCTCAAGGCAAAAAGATGGAATTTGAATGGAGGCAAGATAAAAAGAAAAGGGAAGAAGGATATTATTCTAATTTTGAACCAGAACATAAGCAATTTTGGTTTGACGATTTCAATTATGCTAATCGTGGAATGGTTCACGAAACAAGGAACTACTTAATACCAAACGGAATTACTGTTGAAACACTTGACGATTATACCAAAAAAATAGAGGATGACATTGTAAAGTTAGAAGAACAAAGACAATTGCTTTCTTCTGAAGATGCCATCAAAATTAAGGCGAATCAAATTAATGATGAAAGAGTAGCAAATAACATAGTTGAAAAAACATTACTAGAAGTTGTAAATGATTTCACAAAATTAAATTATTTGCTTAGTGATACTAAAATTACAGCAACAGACAAATCAATAGAAGTGCCTACAATACAATGCCCTCCTTTAGATGACGAAGGTAAGGTAAGAATAGACGAAGAAGGGTTGGTTTTGCTTGGTAGATGTATTGATAATGATGCAGATACAAAAAGACTACATACTAACGAGGCAGGTGAATACACAGAAGAGAGAATGAAATTACATGAGTACATCGTTCATGACATGACTTCAAAAACAATATGTATTCCACAAGAAAAAGGTCACCCAATAGCTGTTTTAATGGGAGGTGCGCCAGGAAGTGGCAAGTCTACATACATTAAGAAAAATGCAAAATATTTAGAAAGCGACAAAATATGGAAGGTCGATGCAGATGCTGTAAGAGAATACCTACCAGAATATGAAGGTTGGAATAGTTCATCGACACATCAAGAATCAAGGGATATTGTTAACGAACTTATTAGCACTTTTGACAAACCATGTAAACACGACTTGTTGTATGATGGAACAATGAGTAACTCTAAAAAATACATACCTTTAATAAAGAAATTAAAGCGAATTGGGTACTTAGTATTTATTATCTATATGGATGTGCCGAAAGAGATAAGCATTGAAAGAGCAATGAATAGGTATAGAAATAATAGCGGTGGCAAGATTAAATATGGTCGTTATGTGCCGATGTCAGTTATTGACGATTTCTACAAAACAGGTAAAGAAGGGTTGGATGAGATAAAAAAATCAGTACATGGATATATTGTTGTCGATTCATTAACTCAAAATATTATCCAAAAAGGAGGTATTCCATTACCTAAAGATAGATATTACGAAAATATGGTTAATGATAAGCCTAAAACTGAATACAAAGAAGAATCAATATCAGATGATAAACGAAGGGTACTTGAAGCTATTGAAACTATTGAGGGATTGTTGGGTATTGTTGATGGTAAAGATTTGATTAAACTTCAAAAAAGAAAAAGCAGTTTAGAAGAATTAGTTGACATATTATAATATTTGTATAAAAACTATTTAAAAAACAAACAATTTGCAAATCTTTACTAAATTTGCGACAAAACAAAAATCAAACAACAATGACACAAGAACACATAGACAAATTTGTACGAGGTGCAAATAGTACAGATGCAACAGCAATAGAAATTAGCACTAGAAAGCTAAAAGAAGCAGGACTTGACAAAAATGGTAAGCCTCTTGAAAGCAAAAAAGAAGTAGGTAAAAACAAAACCGAACCAACTCCTAAATATAAAGTTGGTGATATTTTAAACCATGAAGATAGCGGTAAAAACCACAACGTAAAAATTGATGCCGTTACTGGATGGACTGGTGATGAACATAGATACGATGTTGAGTTTTTAGACGAAAATTTAAAGCCGTTGAATAAATTTGCCAAATCTTATGATGATAAACTATCAAAACCTAAAACAGAAAAAAAAGAAAAGGCAACTAACACTTCTAAAGCACCAATGACAGATAGCAAAGAAACAGAAGACGAATATTGTAAAAGAATTATAGCTGAAGCAAGAGCAAGAAAATTAAAAGCTAAAAAAATTGCTAAAAAATCTGCAAACAAACCAGCCGTTACAAAAGCGACTGAAAGAGTTGAAAGAACGCATGAATCTATTGAAAAGCAAATTGAAACAGGTAAATTAAAAAAGGAACAAATTGAGAAAATTATCGCAGAAACAGAAGATTTATTAAGAATGTTAAAAAAAGCATTAAAATCTTTGTAAATTTGCACAATCACATTGCCCTTTCGTCTAACTGGCAGGACAAATGTTTTTGGTACATTTAATCGAAGTTCAAATCTTTGAGGGGCAACAATTTTTAAACACATAAAACAAAAAACTAATGGCAATCAAAAAAGTAAAACAAACAAAAGTACCGACTACTAAAGCAAGTAAAAAACAAGATGCAAAACTACCAGCAATGAAAGTAGGTAAAAGAATTTCGGCTTCTGGTAATGTTTACACAGAAAAAAGAAGTAATCGCTCTGACGTAGAAACTCGTGCTAAAAAAGGCAAACGACTATAAAAATATTAATCAATTTAAAAAATAATAATAATGTACGCTTACGAAAAATTAATGCAAGAATATAACTTGAAAGAATCTGACCTTACAAAAAAAGCAAAAGTAGCAATAACAGCTATCAAAAATATTGAGAAATCATTGGTAAGGCAGAAAGGTAAATCCAACTTTAAAGGTATGTCTGATGAAACAAGAGAAAAGATTGAAATAAACGACCAATTTGCTGTTGATGAAATAGAAATGATGATGGATAGTGATGATGATGATTCCAATGCAGACAATCAAAAAAAAGAACCAATAGTTACCCTTACCGAAGAAGAAAAGAAAGGCAATGAAATTGAAAGTGAGTTAAAAAAATTAGTTGAAAGCAATAAACTTTCATACACTATTGATGAACTTAGAAATGTTGCTCCAGTTACTTACGAAGAGATTTGGGATAACTACGAAGATGACGAAGAGAATGGTGTAGGAACGTCTAATTTTAAAATTATGGAAGATTCAAATAATTTATTCAACGTAACAAAAAAATAACATATTATGGCATTTAAAACATTCCCAACAAAAAATCTATCTAACTCTAATGGAGGTGGAGGATTAACAACATTAATTATCATAGCTGGAGTAATAGGCTTAGGCTATCTTTTCAAAACCCAAGTCCTAGATAAAAAAGATACGGACGATAAAAAGTAAAACACCATGACTTTAGGAAACGAACTTAAACAAAACACTACTTTAATCATAGCCCTTGCTACTTTTGGAGGACTTATTTTAGGACTTGTGACATTCTTTAATAATAGAGAGCATATAAAGATGCAAAAAGAGGTTCTTGCACTTGATAAGCAAATGAAGGAATTTCAGCTAAATAGAGAGAAGAAAGCTAGTTTGATAAAATAAGTATGTTTCCTAAAGTCTTAATATCCTCCCCTACTGCATCTGCCAAAAACTATTGCTTTGATAAATTCATTTTGAATATATCGAAGTTTACCTATCCTAATTTCAAAGTAGTGTTATTCGACAATACACTAGACAAAGGAGAGAATGTAAAATACCTCAATAATCGTTTTTATGAATTTTTTGGACACAATAATTGGTTTCAAGCAATAAAGACTAATTGTGATAGTGTTTCTGTAATTGAGAGAATGTCACATAGCCATAATGATGTAGTAAATTACGCCAAAGAAAACAACTATCCACTCATACTACATTTAGAAACGGACGTAATGCCACCTTATGACGTTATAGAGCGTTTGTTTGTTCAAAGAAAGCAAGTTATAGGTTCTGTCTATTATCGTGACGAGGGACTATGGAGAAAGCCAATGATTCAGCAAAGATTAGAAATAGCACCACGAAATATCAAAACATACAATTTAGAACCTAATGAAGATGCTATATTTTTGGATGGAACGACTAAATTAGTTGCTCATGTAGGATTAGGATGCGTCTTGATGCAAACAAGGATATTTATAAATCTAAAATTTAGGTTTATTGAAAATATAGATATGCACCCAGATAGTTATTTCGCTGAAGATTGTTTTAGAAATAACATTCCTATTTATTGCGACACGTCAATAATTTGCGAACATGATAATAAAAATTGGGTTGATGTTTATAGGGCTACGAAGTAGGTTGTTCCTAAAACTCACTACAAATCACAACTTGATTGATGGTAAGCCAATAATAATCGCCAGTTGAATACTTGCCAACTTGCTTTAAGCAATACCAAATTACACCGTTTCTTTTAATTGCAAAGAAGAACTTGAACAAAACTTTGAATGACTAATTTTCAACGGTTCTAAGGATATTTTCTTTATCAAAGGAACATTCTAAGACGTTGCTACAAGATAATTGATGTCATGAGTGCTGAAATGTATGACGAATTATTTGAGGATAGGGATGAGATTGAGGGTTAAATTGCAATAAAATTGTATTAAAATTAGGGTAATTTATACCTTTTGGTATAATACTCTTTAGTATAATTGCGTATCAAATCGTATTAAATTGCTTTCATTTGTTGTTTTATCTCATAGATATTTTTCAACTGCTTATACAATTCCAGCTTAACCTGTAAATTCGTTTCAGCGATAGTAAAATTCATGTTCTTTAATACTTTATCGACTACATCATTTGTTGGTGCAATACCTTTAGCATGGCTTAAATACTTATCGAAATTCTCATTCATTTCCTTTTCATCCAAAGCAAGTTGTTTCATGTAAGTATCAAAGTATTTTTGCTTTTCAAGAATTATCTTTTCAAGTGTTTGAATCTTGTTCTTTGTTTCGATAGCTAAAATATCTTCTTGAACATCGTCTAAGCATCTATATTTCTCATCCTTATTACGTTTCCTATCTAAGAAAAAAATAACCTCATTTTGAAGTTTAAGCAATTCTTTATGTGTTGTTATGCTATTCTCTAGCGTTTCTCTATATGGGTGTGTCATAGCGATTATTTATCTTTATAAATTTTAACTGTTTCAACAAAAGTAGCACATAAAATAAACAAAAATACGATTATAAATATTGCTATTCCTACTGATTCTTTCGGATATTTATTAACCGTTTCTATTAACTCAATCATAATTTAAGGCAACATCTCCATTTCAATAAGTGAACATATTGTGTACCATTTCTTAACCGTTTGATTAGCTGGAGGATTAGTACCCTCAAAAGACGAAACATAAAAATTTACACTTACCTTATCGTCAATAGCAAATCTATCTATGATTGATTCAAAGCAATCTTTTTTTATTGATATATATATGTTTCTCTTCCTTTGTTTTCCTGTGGTGATAATAACCCAACAATGCTTTTCCCCTTCTCCAAACTGTGTAATAGTACCTTTTATTTGGTTGAATTTTGTTTGCAATTCGTTTTTATTAAAACTTATCGAATTTTCGCTATCTTCATTAACATTGAAATTCGGTTCGTCTATTTCTTCAAACATAAATATTTAATTTCTGCAAACATACAAAATTAATAATTAAACAAAATTTGTTTTTTTTGTTTTTTTCTGTCTATATTTGCAACGACTAAAAAAATATATGCCTTAAATTATATCATAATGAAACCATTTTTATTTATGAAAAACGTATGCCAAAAGGCTCAAATGATGTAAGACAAGTACTTACAGCAGTAATTAATGCGTGTGAAATAAACGACACAAAAGTTGTAATAGAGGCTTTAAATAGCTTATCTAATAACGAGAAAGACGCTACTTCTAAGATAACCTCCGATATTATAATTAATGAGGTGTGTTTGGAGTATAAAATATCAAGAGAAAGACTTATTCATTCTATTGCAAGAGGTCATATCCACCAAGCTAAAAAGCAAGTTTGTTGTTTAATGCACCAACTATTAAATTCTACTACAAGACGCACTGGAAAGATATTGCTATGTGATGCTAATACGGTTAGTAGGGCATTAAAATATAAACGTGAATTAAGTCCTAAGATACCAGAGGAAGTTCTATTTAAGGAAACTAACGAAAAATTATTCAATAAATTAAATACATTAAAATAAAAAAACCATGTTAGAACAACACAAATACTACATTGACAAAATGATTTTTGGAGATGAAATTAACGAAACTTTACCTGCAATCGCAAGAACATTAGACCAAATCATTTCCAAAAAGAAACCTATATTCGATGAAAATGGGTTAAGTTATGATAAGGAATTTTTAGAAGAAATATCGTATGCAATACTTACTTTGCCTACGGATATTATGGCTCACTTTGTTGATAGACAAACGAAAATGCTTGTAGACAACGACCAACTAATAATGGACGAAGATTTAAGCGAAGATGTTATCAATGCAGAAAGTATTGTAAAAGAATTAGACAACAACATAATAGACGCTACGGCAATAGGTAACATAGCTTATGTTTATGAGAATACCAAAGATGAAAAAACAAGAGAAATTGCAAAGCAATGGATTACTGCTTATGCAGAACAAGTAATTATAAAATTCAGTAAACCAAACTAAAAAAAATATGGGCAATAATGCTATTTACAAAAAGTCTTCAGGTAGAAATACTTACTTAGAAAACAAAATGATAAAAGATATTGAGGAAAAAAGGAGTAAAAATCCAAGTTCTTACAACTATGGTACTGCAACAACTAAAGAAGAGTTAGAAAGAATACACACTAACTATGTTGAGGCAGAAAATGCCGATATTATAAGCGAAACGAAGGACAAAGCAAGTGATAATAGTTCAAGTAGTATGAGTGATATTTCTGACCCTCATAATGAATCTGCACCAAAAATTCGTGATTACGTTAAAGACGAAGGATTTAGTAGAGATGGCAATGATGATGATATTAAAATAAATAACAACTTTGAACAACCTACGAATTGGGATGATGCTTATGAATTACCAAGCGATGATGATATTGATGATAAAAATCAAAAAACAAAGTCAAATGATAAGCCTACTAATAATTCTACTGATAATAGTTCTTCTAAGAAAAAAGAATCTATTAATCCAGACTTTGATGATATGTCACCCTCTGCTCAAAAGAAGGAAACGAAAGAGTTTGCAAAAATAGTAGTTGATGTAGGTTGTAAGGTTATTGAACAAGGAATAATTTGGTACACTACCAAAGACTTTACTGATGCAAAGCTAATAGAGATGTCATTGGATGGTGAAATTGATTTAGATTTACTTATAAGCCTTGACAATAGACAACAAGCGACAGTTCGTGACTTCTTTAATCAAATGGAGGTAAGTGTAAAGGAGGGTGCAAAGTTTGATGATGAGTACAAAGAAAGCCTTACACGTTCACTTTATAAGGTAATGCTTGAAAAAGGTATTGCACCTACTCCTATGCAAAGTTTATTAGCTAATTTAGGTAAAGGACTTTTTGAAAAGGCAGGACTTATTATTCAAACAAAAATTCAAGCAAATAGCATATTAAATCAATTAAAAGAGATGAAAATAAATAGTGGCGATTATAATACAAGACACGCAACAGATACCAACGAAGAGCCATTGACTTCAGAAGGGGTAGAAGATTTGTTTAAGGAAGAGCCAACCGTTGAAAATGCACCAACTACTGATGAAGGCGAAGAGTAATTAAATAAAAAAAACTATATTTGCAAAAGAATTTTTAAACATGGCAGAAACAAAAGAAAATATACCTGAAATAAAGCAAAGAGAAGCTGGTATGACCTTATGTGTTGGCGCACAAGGTGTAGGTAAAACTTACTTACATATGTACGTCATTCGTGATTATGTGCGTGATAAAATAGAAACAAAAGTAAAAGGTAGGAAGTGTTTAATATTTGATACAAATGGTGAGTTTACTCAAAAGCAGTTTGAGGAAAATGGAATACCTAATTTTCAGATTCAGACGATAAAAATGCGAGATATTGAGGCATGGGGATTAAGTAATAGAGTAGAGTGTCGTAGAGTAGATGCAAAAGCATTAAGCATTGATGAAAAGATAAAATGTGTAAGTTATATCATTAACAAGTATCGTGATGGTATGTTAGTATTAGAGGATATAAATACTTATATTCTTTCTGTAACGCACATGGGAGATATTATTAGTGGTCTTGTAAACTTACGACATAGAGGGGTGGATATTCTTATTTCATACCAAGATTTTAGAGCAGTAGAACCTCGTATATTTTCAAATAGTCGTTGGTTTAGGTTTCACTATCAGTCTGTTGATGTTATGGAGGTTAAAGCAAAAATACCTAACGTAGAATTGTGTTCTATTGCACAAATAATTGTGAATAATCGCTATTTTAACGATGATATACGCTTTTATTTGTATGTTTATAAGAATATTCAAAAGGTACGAGGTAAGTTCTCAAAGGATGAGTTTTATGTAGCTTGTAGAGAATATTTGAATGGTTCAAGGAGTATAATAAAGACGTTGATGAATCGTAAGAAGATTAGCGAAGATGAGGCAATAAAAATTCAAAGCGATTTTTATTACAAGATGTATTATGGCAATGATGACAAGTAAAAAATAAAATATCATTATGTTAGAATTTATTAGAGAACAATACGCACATAATTTACAATTAAAAATTGATAAGTTAAAGCCTAAATATAAGGCTAAAATTAGCGATGGTTATCATACCTTTGATGAATTGTACGGTCATAGAAACACTTTATATATAGCTATTTGCAAACTACTAAAGTACGATAATACGATTTGGCGTTCAAGACAACATTCAGATGGAAGTAGAATAGATAATTTTTTCTTATTAGGTATAAATACAAATGAAAACGAACAAATAACATATCATTTACCTTTGTCTTATTGGGATGAGTGTTCATTTGCTCAAACAATGACAGTAGCACCATATTTCGATGGTCATAGTTCCAAATATGTTTTAGAAAGATTAAAAAAATTGATATAATGACTAACCCACACGATATAACCAAAGCATTTGAAGAAAGGTTAAGCGACTATACTGGCGCACCTTATGTTGTTTGCATAGATAATCAAAGCAATGCTTTATTCTTAGCACTTACATACATTGGAGTAAAACGTCTGCCAATAGAAATACCAAGTCATACTTATCCAAGTGTACCTGCCGAGATTATTCATGCAGGAGGTATCGTTAAATTTGTTCCTTCAAGTAGTGTATTGTTTGGTGAATATCAATTAAAGCCTACTAATGTTTATGATAGTGCATTAAGATTTACTTGTGATATGTATAAAAAAGGTGCAATACAATGTATATCGTTTACAGGTGCTTATAAACACTTAAAGTTAGGTAAGGGAGGTGCAATATTAACCGATGACAAAAAGGCTTATGAATGGTTTAAAAAAGCAAGATTTAGTGGTCGTTCAGAATGTAGCTACCATGACGATAATTTTGATGATAACCCTGTTTTAGGATGGAATTTTTATATGCCTATTGAAACCTCCGCAAGAGGACTTCATATGATACAACAATTTTATAATGGAGATGGAACAAAAAAACATAATGAGGATTTAGCTTTGCCTTACCCAGATTTGAGTAAGTTTGAACTATATAAAAATAACCATTAAATTATTATAATGAAGTCAAAATTTGCTATTTACGATGAACAAATCAAAGAAATTTATTTATCTAACCCAAATTTTGAAACCAACTATTCTAAGGTTGCTCAAATTATTCTAAATACAACAGATAGTTCTAATAAAAATGCTGATGTAAATGCCTTAAAGGTTTATATTTGTAGGAATAAAAAACGAATCTTAGACTTAAACGAGGGTATATATAATGCTTCTGATGAATTAGATGTAGATTTTACCTCTGCAAAGAATCTTTGGATAAAAACAAAACGCAAAGACGGTGGTGTAAGTGGCTTTATTGTTAATCCTAACTATGTAACACCAGAGGAAAAACAAATTAAAGAGATTGACTTTGAAAGCATATTTAAAGGTAAAATAACGCCAATAGAAGTAATACCACAATGCGTTAATGAATCATTGTTTGATAGATTGGTTTATACCGATGTTCATATAGGTATGAACGTAAACCCTGATGGGTATAGTCTTTATGGTGGTAAATGGGATGAACATGAAGTTGAAGAAAGGTTATTTGCTTTAGTTAGTCATGTAGTTAATAACAAAAAGTCTGAAACGATTTACATAGATGAGTTAGGAGATTTTATGGATGGTTGGGATGGTCAAACGGTAAGAAAAGGTCACGAGTTGCCACAAAATATGGATAATCAAAAGGCTTATGATATAGGTCTTAGCTTTAAAATTAGAATGATAGATGAGTTAGTTAAACACTATAAAAATATTTTTTGTAATAATATCTGCAATGATAATCATGCTGGGGCGTTTGGATATGTGGTCAATAGTGCATTTAAAACAATTATAGAATTGAAGTATAGCAATGTCAAAGTAAACAATTTTCGTAAATTTATCAACCATTATTCTATAGGAAACTATACTTTTATACTCACTCATGGAAAAGATGCTAAAAACTTAAAATTTGGTTTTAAAGCAAAGTTAGATATTTTCGCTATGGAGAAAATTGATAATTACATTAAAGAACATTATTTGCATAGAGAGAATGTAGTAATTGAATTTAGCAAAGGAGATAGTCACCAATATATTTTCGATAATAGCACAAGTCAATCGTTTAGTTATTGCAGTTATCCTGCTTTAAGTCCTAGTAGTGAATGGGTTCAGACGAATTTTAAAAAAGGAATCAGTGGCTTTGTTTTCTTTAACTTTTACGAGGATAGAAAGGTCTTACAAGAGTATTTTTTCAAGTGGAAAAACTAATAAATATGGAAGATAATAAAATCATTAAAAGTAAATTTGGTTTAACGAATAATGAAATCAAAGCACTATTAAAAGAACAAAAAATCAAGGAGAAAGATTTTTATAAAGCATTAGGCATAAATACTTGTATGATAATAAATGGAGAAACGATTACATACCATACCGACATTGATAGGGCATTAAGATTATTAACCAATAAAAACAAAAATTCATAATGAAAAAACATTTAGTAGTATTATTCATATACAACAACGTAGAACACATTAAAACTTGCTTTAAGTCGCTTTATATAGATGAAGTGGACTATTTCATTGTAGAGAACAAAAGTCCTAATAGCAAAGAGATAGAAGAGTATTTTAAAGACAAAAGAATTGTTGGTCATATACGTTTTGAAGAAAACATTTCAGCAACGGCAGTAAACATTTTTATCAAAGATTATTTTGAAACAATGCGTGAGTATGAATACGTTTCAATCAGTGATGGCGATATTTATGTTAGTGATGCACGAGCAACTTTTAAAGAGGTGATTGATAACTTAGATAGAGAGCCAACTTGCTTTATTTCATCAGTAGATTTATGGTTAGGCAATCATTACGAGAAAGAAAATAAAGTGAACGGAACAAATCATTTAGACTGGTATATGCAACACACTACAAATGTAGATGGCTATAAGTTAGGTGCTACTGCTTGTCATTTATTAACTGTAAAAAATCAAAGATTAGACATTTTTCAAGATATTCATTTCATTGACACCATTCTTTATAATAAGGTTATCAATATGGGTGGTCGTTGGATTTCTACATTAAGAAACTTAGCTTATCATTTAACATGGGATTTATATGTAGAAGGAAACGAATATTATGAGTTCAAAAAAGCAAATTATCCTGCGATATGGGACGAAAAAGAGCCTTGTGATTATGAAATTTTATTCCCAAAAGGTTATTCAAGAGCAAACAAAGGATTATTAGGTAAAGTATTTAATTGGTAAGTTCTTTTCTTCTTAAAAAAATCTCACCAGCCGACTAATGTGCTAACCGAGAATTTTAAGCCACTTCTTTATTGAGGTGGCTTTTTTTGTGTTACACAATAACCTTTATACAATATACATCTAACCTTTGTGTTACACCATTTGTAACACTTAAAGCAAAGGCACATCTTTATTTCTTATATAGTTTTGTTTCGTCAAAAGATTATTAACCTAAAAATACATAAGCTATGAAATTATTCTCAAAAGAAAATGGAATCGCATTTGTTGTAACACTTACTGCCGTAATGGTAGGTTTAGCTGTACATCAAGTATATGTTGCCCCAATGCTTGTTAAAAAAGCATCGACAACTCCAGCAGGAAAATAATCAAGGAAACCTTGTTACTTCCTATTGATGAAATGGCACTTACTTATATAGTAATGTACGCTTAGTAATTGATAAAGTCGTTCAAGGAATGACAGTAACGTAAAAGCAAAACAAAACCGAAACAATTTTTTAAAACAAAACAAAACTTCAACAAAATGAATAACAAAGAAAAAGAATTGCATGATGCAATTGCTCGTACAGAGAGATTCTCTGGCTACGATGGATACGATAGTTATGATAGTGCAGAAGGTGATATGGGAATGTTCGATTCGGACGATTTCAATAACTTCGATGCTGACTACTCTAACGCAGGTGGTAATAGAGCGCAAGAAACTTCTGACCCTTATATCTTACAGTATGTTAACTCAACTACTGCTGACGTAACGGCTATTTTATTTGGTGCGAATGATTACGCACAATCAAGTAATTTTGGTAATCCTGCTGCCGTAACAATTACTTCTCTTCAAGGAGGTACTTATGGTCGTATGTTAAACCAATCTTCAACTAAGGCATTTAAAATTGGCGAGTTCAGATTTATCTCTTCTACTGCTTCTCAATTGAGTCAAACTTTAACCCAAAACATCGTGGATGCTAACGGTTTAGTTGCTCAAAAACCATTGAACATGGCTGTATTGAAAGATATTTATCAGTTTTCTTCCGATACTATTGTAGTGAAAAAAGTTGTTACTATTGATGGTAATACTTTCTTTACTTTCCCATTGAAAGCATCTGCTACTTTGGTAATTGCAATGTATCCTACTCAAATCGTTTCTGCAAGACGTAGACTTAACGGAGGCCCGTCTATTGGAAGCGTAAGAGTACCTAGAATTGATGGACAAAACACTTCTCCAGTGATTATCCAAACAAATCAAGGTGTAAGAGGAATTAACGGATAGTATTCTTTAAGAATCTGTCACAATCACAACAATTAGGGGCAAAGGTTCACGCCTTTGCCCTTTTTTTTAAACAATAATTTTAAATGAGTAGCAATAAAAAAAGAGGTCAAGTTTTAATGAGAACGATAGCTTTAGGTTCAACTAATGAAGCAAGGAAATTGTTACTTGAAAAAAACATAGAACCTGCTACAAATTTATCCGACTTAGAGTATAAGTTGGCTTTGTTATACCAATCCACTCCTAATAAAACGGAGATTGAAAAGGAATTAGCAAACATACACCCTCACAAAGATTTTATCTTAAAATATTTGTCACCAAAAGAAGTAGATAAGCAAGTGCCAATAAACAATGAATCAGAAAATAAGATAGTAGCAATGGCAACCGATAGTAAAACATCAAGTTGCGAAGGAAATTGTAATTGTGGTTGTAATAAATCGAATATCAATGGTGATTATTCAAACTTAGGAGGTGAAACACAAAATAGTCAAATCAACCAAAACCAAGTTTATATGCTCGGCTTTGTAAGTATAGTAGCAATATTTGGGATGGTTTTAATATATAAGCAAAAATAAAGTTATGATAGAAACTGAATTAATTGAAGATGCCGTAGTATTGATACCTAACAAGGAACATCAAAATTTTACTGAAACCGATGAGGTTATTAGTGCTGGAACGAAAGTAAGTGGCGATGCTAAAATAGTTAAGGGGTTAAGAAGAGGTAAGCCTTGTGATTATAGGTTATTTGTAACTGACGATAATAAAATCATTTTTTTAAACAAAACAAACATAAAAACAAATATGGAAAATAGAGAAGTAACATTAGGCGTAGGAGGAGAAAAATCAATTATTGTAAACGATTCAATGCCAAAAAAATTAGGTAGACCAGTTATATTAGGTGCTATTGGTGGTGCATTGGCAGGATATGGATATTGCAAATACAAAGGTCATGACATGAAAAAAACTGCTATTTATTCTATTGTCGGTGGTGCAATTGGTTATTTAGCAGGATATATGTATGAAAACAAAGGTCTTTCAATTAAAATCAACAAATAATCAATAAATAACAAACAACATGAGTAACGTAAGAGTAATAAAACTTGACAATATAAATGGTCAAGAAAATATTCAAGTTTCTTCTTATAAAGATGCTTTTGAAGGCTATTCAAATGCTAGAGGTGGTAAACGTAGAAGCAATAAGATTGACCGTATAAGAAGTCGACAAGAAGTGGCATCTGCAAAAAATGAATTGTTGGAACAAAGACAACAAGATAAAATCAATCGTAAGTATGGTCGTAAGTCCAATAGAAAAAAGTCACGTCAAGCAATACGTCAAGAGAAAAAAAATATAGCACAAGAAAATCGTCAATTTCGTTTAGATACAAGAAAACAACGTGCAACTGATAGACGTGCTTATGGTCAAGAGGAAGAGATAGAACAACCAATTGACGAAACAATGGAATATCCAAATGAAAATCCACCACAAGAATATGGTGATTATTCTCAACAAGAGGATAGTGGCTATGTGGATAATAGTCAACAAGAACAAGGTTATGACGAACCAAGACCAGTGGGTTATAATGATAGTGGAGTAAATAGAGGTCAAGGACGAGCAGATTTTTCAGAAAATCAACAAAGAGATAATAGTGCAGACAATTATCGTGATGAGCAATTAGAAGATGCAGGATATGATGCAGAAGAAGATTATGCACAAGACATGGGTGCTAATGAAGATGGCTTTAATGAAGAGTATGGTAGCTTGACTGGTATTGATGAAACAAACGTAATGGTAGAAGTACAAAAAGTACCTAAGCCTGTTTTACAAGCGGTTAAAGGTATTCAAGACCACAAAAATCGTATTGCTATTTTGATGATTGAAAAGGAAAAAGGCAAAACGGAATTACCTCAAGTATTTTGCAAGTTTGATGGCGAAGGTGATGATATTGATACTATGATTAATACTTCAAATGAAAGAATTGAAAATTTAGAAGGTAAGATTGAAAGCTATGAAAATGCTAATGGTGTACAAGCGAAAAGAAATGTTGCCGTTGCAAGAAAATATTGCCAAAGAACAAAAACAAAACCAACTTTAGTTAATCCGAAATTAGGCGCACAAATTAATAGTCAAAGAATTGTTGTTCCTTCTCAAAAATCAAGTTTTGATGCTATTGACACAGATGGTAGAGTTCATCCTAATTATGAAATTGATATTGATGGAACGCAAGGCAGAAAATTTGATATTTATTCTAATGCTGATGGAACAAGTGGCAACATGGATATTATTAAGCCTATCTTAATTGGTGCTATTGTTTCTATTGGTGCTATCTATTTAGTAAACTATTTCAAACTAATCAAGTAATCAATGTTTTATTCTAATCTAACAAGTGCAATAAAAAATAGGGATATATATACTGCCAACAAAGTTATTATGTCGGAGGTTGGTGATTCTATTGTAAATGATAGAGATAATTTTATTGACTTACTAATAAGTTCTAACATTCACATTGAGGATGGTTCGACTGATGCAGATTTAGTTTATTCTTTTATTGACAATTTACCAAACAATGATGAACTTATGGTAAATACTGCTTACTATGTAAATCATAAGAATAGCGACCTTAATTTCGATGGTAGTAGGGATATTGACGGTTTGGGAGTAAAAGCGTGTCATAAGGCTATGAAAATGAATTTTAGTGGATATTCTAATATTGGTGGATGGGGTGATTTTGCAAACACTTTAGCGCAAACAGGGGCAGGTATCTATTCAGATGTTAAGAACAAGAAAAACGAATTTAGCAATACTTTAGAAAAGCAAAAAGAAGCTAAAAAAGAGATTGTAAACAAGATATTAGAACAAAGACAAGCACAAGTAAATGCAAAGAATAAGCAAATGCTTGAAAAACAAAAGACACAAAGAACGATGCTTATAGTTGGTGGGGTAGGTATTGTGTTGTTATTAGGATTTGCAATTTACAAATTAAACAAATAAAAAAATAAAGAGCCATGAATATAATTACAAGCAGACCTATTGTTAGTAGCAACAACCTTAATTCAGATTTAGACGATTTCTTTTCTATGGAAGGCGATTATTCTAATGCTAAGGGTAAGGGTGACAAAAAAGAAAAAACTACAAAGGTTAAAGAGCCTAAAAAAACTACAAAGGTTAAAGAGCCTAAAAAAACAGAAGCAGAAAAACAAGCTATTAAAAATACTAGAAAATCAACTCGTGAAACAAATAAGGCAAAACGAAAAAAAGATAGAGTAGGTAAAAGATTAACAAAAGCAAATGCAAAAATAAAGGCAGGTGCAACACCTTTAACAGAAGAAACTCTTCCAAATAGAACGAAAGTATTTAAGGAAAATGTAAAGGCTTTGTTTAAAAAGAAAACAAAAACACCAAGCGGTGAAAGTGGCGGAACAGACAAAAGCACAAGTGGTGCAGGTAGTAAAACTCCAACAACTACTGAAACATTTTATAAAAAAGACGAAAAGGGAAACGTTGTTCCTGTTCCAACAAGTAATGTAGTTATGAAAAATGGCGTACCTTTCGATAACAAAGATATTGAACAAGCTATTGGCGATGGTGCGCAATTACTTACTAGCGCAAGTGGATTAGTTGCTCAATATACACCTGATGACGTAATAGCAGTTGATGACGAGGTATCGGACAAGACTGAATACTACAAAAAAAGCGACATAGAGGGTAATTGGTGGACAAAACAAAGCACGACAGTTAAAGTGGCTATCGTTGGTGGCTCACTTGCTCTTGTTGGATTTATAGGATATATGATTTTTAAATCAAAAAAATAAGAAAAGAAATGAAAGTAATAACAAACAGAAAAGTAGAGTATTCAAATGCTTGTGGATGTAGTTCGTTAGAGGGTGATTATTCAAATGGCATTGGTGATGGTTTATCAAAGAAAGCTAATCCGAATAAAACAGGTGCAGGGAAAGAAAAGGCATTAAATTTATTTAACAAAGTAAAAGATTCAGGCATTTTAAATAGTTTGGGTAACTTACTTGGTGGAAGTGGAGGTCAACAAGGTGGCTCACCTATTCAAACGACATATACTCCACCACCACCACCAAAAGGTATGTCAACACAAACGAAAGTATTTATCGGTGTAGGAATAGCACTTGCTTTAGGTGTTACTATTTATTTTGTAACTAAAAAGAAATAACAATGGCAATCGAAAAAGGTCAAAAATATTATAGAGTAAAAGAGAAGTTTAGTTGCCCTAAAGTAGTAGCGACAAACAACCCTCATAACCCTATGCAAGTAAGTAGCTATATCTTTAAACAAGGTCAAGTTATTACAGGTAAAATGATATTTGTAGATGGCAAACCTAGTTTCTTATTTGTTGCAAATATGTACCACGTTCCTTTAAGCATGATTCAAGAGATACAATTAAAGAATATTGACGTTAATAGTGGTAAGGTAAGCAACGCAAGTGGAGAACCTACAAATGGAAATTCACCAGCAGGAACGGTTAAGAAAATTGAAATTAAAGATAACCCTAAAGCAAAATATTTAGATGCTATTCTTATTGGTGGAGTAGTTGGTTTTGCAGTAACTTATTTTGCTGAAAAGAAAGGATGGTTGCCAGAAGACCAACCGAATAACAAATATTATGGCATGGGTATAGGTGCTATTGCATTTACATATTTGGCTTATAGATTAAAAACTAAAAACGTAGTAAAATAACATGGTAACAGTAATAACAAAACAACACATTATAGATAAAGGGAACAATGTTTCTAATGTACAATATTTTGATTCTTCAGAAGATTTCTATTCTATGGAAGGTGATTACTCAAATGGTGTAGGTGGAGTAGAAATATCAGATAAAAAAACACCAACAGGCGGAGGAGCAAAAGAGGAATCAAAAATGAGGGGTATAGAATTACCTGAATTTGTTGCCGTATCTTCAAAAAGCACTAAAGAAGATAAGTTAAAAACAAAAGATGGTGCTATGTCAACAACTACAAAAGTTTTAATTGGTTTAGGTATTGCATTAGTTCTTGGTACAACTATTTATTTTATAACTAAAAAGAAATAATATGATTGACGTAATAAATTCAATACCTGTTCAATCAAGTCAGTCGGCAGATTGGATTCAATGGCACAAAGCACTTAAAAAACGCTTTGGCAAATTAGATGCAAACCAATTATGGTTAAAGGCGTGGGGATTTAGAGGAACATCAAAATCTAATACAAGCGAACTTCGTTCATACATGAAAGATAATGGTGTTACCTTAGATACTAATGTATTTGGTAAAGCAAAAGATATTCAAAATAGCGTTTTTGATACGATTGGTGGGGTATTAAAGGTTAGTACGGCAGTTACAACAGGTATATTAGTATTAGGTGTTGTTGGTATAGGCTATATTATTTACAAAGTGGTTTCTCCTTCTGACAATCTTACAAGGGTTGTTGTTGCTGGAACATCATTAAAAAAAATGTAAGAAAATGAAACTAACAAAAAACGAAAAAATAATTTATGGTATAGGTCTTGGCTTAGTTGCTTTGACTGTATATGTAGTTATCAATAGAAAGAGAAAGGCAAAAGAAATTAAAGCAATCAATGATATTTTAGATAGTAAGGTAACTGACCCTAAAAAAGATGGTGGTCAAGTAATTATAGAAAAAAGCGTTTATGATAAATTGCCAGATGGTCAATTTCCTTTAAAGTTTGGTAGCAAATCAAAAAAAGTGTATGATTTACAAAAGGCATTAAATGTAAAATACGGAACAAGCATAGACCAAGATGGTAAATTTGGACAATCTACTGCTTCTGCTCTATGTAAGCATTATTTTAGATTTTGCGTTACCGATATTCAAAGTAGATTATACGAGATAACAAATGAAGACTTTACTAAAATTAAAGCTAGAAATAACTAATGGTACAACATCTTTGGCAATCAAATAACGAAACGGCTACTATCTTTATTACCATTAAAACTAATGGCAAAAAGAAATTATGCGTGTTTGCAGAGGATTTGCAGAAAAAGAATAGTTACTATGCCAATAGAGAGGTTATTGTTGATGGAACGAGAACTATATTTATGTCGTTTCCAATAACTCCAAAAAACGTAACTATTGGTGCTATAAACATGGTTGATTTTAATGATAAAGACATTGAAATGAGTTTTGATATTCAACCATTGAAACAATATGCTACATGGATGGATGAGCAAACAAGAGAATTTGTTAATTTAGCTTTGCCGTTTTGTCAAATATCTGGATTTACCAATCCTAGTCCTAATGGCACTATTTATACTTCTAATCAAGGAAATATTAATATAAAGTATTTTCCTGTAATAAAGGATAAAGGAAAGCCAATAAGCACACCAGCAAGAATAGGACATAATACAGGAGTAATAGAGGTGGCAAAATATTGTTTTGATAAATATACAATTCCTATGAGGTTTATGATTTTATGTCACGAATATTCGCATAAGTATCGTAATCCAAAGATGAATTTAGATATATCTAATGAGTTTGGAGCAGATTTGAATGGACTTTATATTTATTTAGGCATGGGTTTCAGTAAGATAGATGCAATTTGTGTATTTGCTAATGTTTTTTTGAAAGCACAAACAGACCAAAACATATTTCGTATGCGTAAAATAAATGAGTATATTTCACGCTTTGAAAGACAAGAGTACGCTAAGTTAGTTTAACGCTTAAAAAATATAATGATGGGAGTGAATGGAAGTGACGATATAAAAATATTATACGACTTCGTAAACGAAAAGCCTAAAAAAAAGGCAGAAAATTACGATTTGGACGTATTCGACAATAGGAGGTCAGATTATGCACCTGCTCGTTATGAGGACGAAGAATGGCTTGGAAAAATACAAGATGAAAAGCCTGAATTTGATGTCGATGATTTTGATTTCTCTAATATAAAAGGAGATTTAAAAAGTTCTTTGAAAAAAATTAAGAAGCGTAGAGCAATAAAAAACTTTGGTGTTAAGAAAAGTGCAACGATTGTCGCTAAAGAGGGTGTTATAAGAACCACTAACAAGATAATTATCCCTAAAGATAGAAAAATAATCATTGAAGGAGTAGAGAATTTCATCACACAGGCAGACGAAAAATATAAGCAGATAGGTTACTACAAAGGCAATAAACTAAAAGAGTTAATATTGATATTCAATAACGATTCTACTTTAGACTTTACAGTTGACTTATTTAGTCCTAGTTTTATAAACGACTACATGGTAAGTAATACTGGCGATATTAACAACAAAATTGATGTTGAGGGTAGAACGGTGACTTATAGGGATTTAGTAGCTTATATGTGTGGTGGAAATAGCACTTATATTCATAATGGCAGGTTTATTTTTGAGGGTGCAAACATATCAAACCAAGCGTCACAACCATTGACTTTTAACAACAGAAATATTGAAGGAGATGCAAATATTCATCCTATTAATCCAAGACAATTTATTGATATATACCAATATCAAAGTAATATTGTTTTAATAGACATTGATAGTGCGTTAAATAGACCTTTTATACCTGATGGATTAGATTCACTACAATATAAGGTATTAGCTGGTATGACTGTTACTTTCTGTTTTTATTTTGAGATTATTAAGTTGAAAGAGTTTTTTTATAACGAAGCAAGAAAAAGCAAAATTTTATTATAATGGCAGTATTATTTTCAACAAAATATCCAAACAATAGTAGGATAATAAGTGGCACATCAAACGTGATAAATAAAGATGATACCGTTTTACTTTGCAATACGTCAAGTGGTGCTGTTTCTATTACTATCGGTGAGATACCAACTGGCTATTGGGACACTAACTACAAATTGTATGTTAGCGATTATTCAAACAATGCAAGTGTAAATAACATTACAATAAATGCACCAAGTGGTTTCACTATCAACAATGCAAGTTCTTTAGTTATTGACCTTAATGGTGGTTCTGTTTTAATTCAAATTGCATCAAGTACATCTTATGTAGGGACATTAAATTATTGTTGTAATAGAAAGGAAATTAGTTATTATGACGTAATAGCATCTTTGAATACAACTATAACAGCACCTCAAAACAATACGGATATTTATTTAAGTTCTTTATTGGTAACATTAACAGGAGAAACATCGTCAGCAGGGAATAGGTATTTAATTAACGTAAATGTTCCATCTATTGCAATTACTACCAATCCAAGTGCAAACAATGGTTCTATATTATTAAAATCTGTAATTACTGATAGTGCAGATGTTGTATTAGAAACGAGAGTTCAGCAATTAATAATATTGAACGGATATACGATAGTGAGTTGTCTTTCATATATGGCTTTAAATTGGATGCCATCTACACTTCTTAAAAACGGATATAAAATAAAAACATACATAAATGTTGCAAGTGCTGGTAACGATGTTGTCGTAGGTATAGTAAGTACTCAAACCACACCAAGCCAAGTAACTGCAATAAGAACAAAACTACTATAAACAATTAATATATAAACAATTTTTTTAACAAACAAAAACAACAAACAAAATGGAACTAATTAACAGAAATGTGAAAAACATTCAAGCAAACCCTTTAGCTTTTTTAGGTGGTGGTATCGCAGGTTATTTTGCGACAACTAAATTGGTTAAAACCGACAACATTTGGTACAAATTAGGTGGTGCATTGTTGGGTGGAGTAATCGTTACGATGGTTGCTACGTCTATGCAAGGTCAAAAAGCTAAAATGGACACCAAAGCAATAATCGTAAAAAAATAAGCGATGACACCAAAAACAAAAAAAGTTCTGGTGATAACTATATCCCTGCTTTCATTAGCAGGGTTAAGTTATTTTGCTTACACTTATCTAAAGAAAAAGAAAGAAGAGGATGTTTTGCCAACTCCTTCAGATACTTTACCTACTAATACACCTCCTGTTATAACAACAGAAACAGGGGTAAGAACCGTTCCTAAACCAACACCTAACGATGCTCCATCATTTGACCCCAACAGAGCAGATAAAACAATTGGTGGTAGGGTTAAGAATTTAGATGACCTATTGTCAAAAAATGAAGCTAAATATTATACCAAAGTATTTCAATCATGGCATGATAGTCAAAAGTTTCCAAATGCAATAAAATTAGGAAGTGATGGTATTGCTGGTAAAAATACACGAGCCGAATACAAAAAATATAGCATTCCGTTTTTAGCTTACTTGTTTAGCAATTTGAGATATAACAATATGCGTATAAGTCGAATAGATAAATACTTGAAATAAAATGACAAAACAGGAGTTTATAAAATTAGTTCCGAGCAATCAATTGATGGCAGATAGATATTATCAGCCTATTAAAGATACTATGAATAAATTTAATATTGATACTCCTTTAAGACAAGCACATTTTGTTGCACAATTATTACATGAAACGGGTAATTTGCAATATAGCCAAGAAATCGCTAGTGGCAAAGCATACGAGGGCAGAAAAGACTTAGGCAATACAAGTGTTGGTGATGGAGTAAAATACAAGGGAAGAGGCTTATTTCAACTTACAGGCAAAGCAAATTACAAAGCCTTTGGTGATTATATTGGAGTTGACTTATTAAAGAATCCAGAGTTGGTGGCAAATGACCCAAAAATAAGTTCATTAGTAGCAGGATGGTTTTGGAATAGAAAGGGATTAAATAAAAAGGCAGATGCAGATGATGTTCTTTCGGTAACTAAAAGTATTAATGGAGGATTAAATGGCATAGCAGATAGGGTAGAGAAATTAAAAAATGCTAAAGCCGTTATTACCGAACCTTACTATTTGGACTTAGGATTTATGAAGATTAAATTAAACTAAAAAATAAAAAAATGGCTTTATTTACACCAGCATTTACGTTATCTAAAATAAACGAAGGCGGATGGGTTAATGACCCAAACGACATAGGAGGTGAAACATATCGTGGTATATCAAGAAAATTCAATCCAAAATGGAATGGGTGGAGTGTTATTGATGAGATGAAAAAGAAAGGATTGATTAAAAAAAACTATACAGATAGTAAATTAGATTCTTTGGCAGAAATTTTTTACAAAGAAAAATTTTGGAATCCAATTAAGGGTGATGAAATAAAAAATCAAGAAGTTGCAAACCAACTTTACGACCACACATTAAGTGGATTGCCTCGTTCAATATCAATGATGAAAGCCGTTCTAAACAAAAAGTTTGGTTATAACTTAGGCGAAGGAGGAAGTATGGATAATGAAACTATAAAAGCAATAAATACAGTTGATAACGGAAAATTGTTTAATGAATACAAGACAGCAAGAGCAGACTTCTTTAAATATTCGGCAACTAAATTAACTCCATCCGATAGCATTTATTTTGATTTATTTAAAAGGTATAATAGTAAGCCTTCTGCATCAAATTCAGTATATGTTAAAGGGTGGTTAAATAGGGTAAATAAATACGTTTATTCTGGTATTGAACAAGTTACCGAAACTGTAAAAAAAAACCCTATAATAATAGTTAGTCTAACATTTGGAATAATAATATCGACATACATACTTTACAAAACAATAACTAAAAAATAAAACAAAACAAAAAGACATGAAACAAAACAATGATTTATATTCGACTAACAATTTTGTTGTTACAACTGCTTCAACAGACATTAACGAAAAGTTAAACGAGCCTTATGGTGATAGTGATTTCTCATGGGCAAGTGGTAGTGAAGGAGATGATGACTTCTATTCAATAGATGGAGATTATTCAAATGCTCTTGGAAAAATAAAAAAAAGAAAAAATCGTCAAGGTGGTTATGCCGATAGAAGAGATGCAAGAGCAAAATCAACTGCGGAAGCAAGGAAAATAAAGGCACAAGCTAAACTTGAAGATGCAAAAGCAAAAAGAGAATTAGCTAAAGGAGGAGGTAAAGACGATGGAACAGCCGCATTGTTGTTACAAAATACTCCAGCACCAACAGATGTTGCAACTGCCGATACAGGTATGCCATCATCTAAAACTATTTACATTGGTTTAGGTGTAGTTGCTTTATTAGGGATAGCTTACTTTGGCTTTGGTAAAAAATTAGGAATTAAAAAATAATAATAACATGAAAAAGTTAAAAAATACAACGACAAATAAATTGCTTGTTATTGGTGGAACGATTGCATTAACATCGGCTATTGGATATTATATAGGAAAGAAAAATGGTGATGAAAAAACACTAATGTATGCTGGTGCTTTTGTTGGCTTATTAATATCTCAAGGAGTAGTTACTAACGTAGTAGATTTGAAATAATATGGAATTAAGTAAGAAAAACATATTAATTGGCTTAGGGGTTATTGGTGCTGGTGTTGGTGCATTTTTGTACTATCAATACTTGCAACTAATGAAGTATGTTATAAAGGTAAAGGGTATTAGCGTAAGGAGGTTAGGTTTAAAGGATATAAACTTTGACGTATTATTGAATTTCACAAATGAATCGGACGTAAAAATTGATATTGTTCAGCAAAAGCACAAAATATTTATCAATGATGTTGAAATATCTAACGTGGTAAATTACAATACGAATATTATTCAGCCAAATTCTAATTCTGTAATTGGTTTTAATGTATCTATTGACCCTACAAAAATATTAAACATTTTAAAGGTCGATTATTTGCAGTTATTGGCAGACCCTAACAAAGTTACTTTATTGATTGATATGAATTTTAAAGTGAGGTTATATTTCTTTAATGTGAACATAAATTATGGGTATCAGATTGGCTTAAAAGATTTAATTGAACTAGCAAAAAAACCAAAGCAATAAAATAAAAATTACTAAATTTGCAATTCATCAAATAATATAATTATGTTCGGAGAATTACTAAGTGGTCTTGTTGATATACAAGCGGTTTTAACAAACAACATCACTAAAATATTAACCTTTTTAAAGGGTGAAGGTCATGATGGCAGTCCATTTGAAAACACAAAAGATTTTTGTGTAATGATTAAGCCAAAAGACGATGAAAATGGCGAAATAGATTTTGACTTTTTTTTATGCCGTTATAGTTCAGAAAAAGGTGTTTCAGCACCATTGCGTAAGTTATCAAAAAAACACGTTGCTGATATGTGTAAGTAAAACAAAATAAAAAACAAAACAAAAAAAAGCCATGAACAATACAACAACAACACTAAATACAAGATATATAAGCACTTCTGGTAATTTTTTAATTGACTGCAAAGACGATATTATCAATGTAGATAGTACGAGTGGTGCAGTAGTTTTAATATTGCCAAACATAATAGCCAACGGACTTAATTCAATTCCTAAATCGTTTTTTATAAACGACATTGCAAACATTTCGGCTACCAACAACATTATTGTTGTTCCTACTCCAAGTGATTCGGTTAATTCTACTACTTCATTTATTATTTCAAACAATGGTGGTTCTATAATTTGCACTCCTTCATCTGCAAACGAATGGTTTATTAATTCTGCAATTCCTAATGGCATGATTAATGCCTTTAATAACAGTTGGATTGATTATACCGCAACTTCAAGTATTGTTGGTTGGGCATCTGTACCTGCTCCAACAAAAAAGATTTTATACAAAATTATAGACAACAATAAAACAATGTTGGTATATTTTTCTATAAACGGAACATCAAATAGTGCAACCACTACATTTACGTTACCAGTAACGCCACTAAGCGGAATTAGTTCTCAATTAATCTATCATTGTCACGATAATAATGTTCCTTTAGTCGGATTATTGGGATTTAATTCTTCATCTAATGTTGTTACGCTAAGAAAAGACATATCTGCAAGTAATTTTAGTAGTACAGGAATAAAAATAGTGGGTTCTATATTAACTATACCAATTTAAGTGGTTAAATGATGTTGAACAACTCACCACATAATACAAAATATCTAAGTGGCACTCAAACATATAATTTGAATTGCCAAGATGATATTTTGAATGTAGATACAACTACGGGTGTTGTTACAATTGTTCTACCAAATATTATAAACAACGGACTAGATTCTATTCCAAAAAGATTTTACATTAATGATGTAGGTAATAATGCGAGTGCGAATAATATTACATTAGTTTCTCTTTATGGAAACACAATAAATAGTTCTTCATCTATTGTATTAAATACTAATGGAATTAGTGTAGAATTATTTCAAACATCAAATATTGAATGGTTTGCTTCTACTTCCAATGGTGGTTCAAGTGGTGGTGTACAATCTATTGTTGCAGGAACAAATATTCAAGTTGATAGCACCGACCCATTAAACCCTATTGTATCTACTAATGCAACAAAAATAACCGTTGTAGCTAATTATTCTGCTTTACCAATTGCTTCAACCGTTCCAACTGCTTTTTATTGGTGTAGTGCATCGCAAGGTACAAAATGGCTTCCCTTTTCAATAGGTGGCACTTATTATCCTTTAGGACTTTATTATTCAAATGGTGTAACGTGGGAGTTTATTGAAGTTCCTTATCAAAGTACACAAGCACAAGTAGATGCAGGAACAAATACAGATACTTTTGTCACTCCTAATACTTTTGAAAATGCAAGTAAATGGCTTACAAAACAAAATACGATAATACCACAAGCGTTAACAGAAACGGATGACACAAATGTAACATTAACTTTTGGAGGAACACCTAGTTCCGCTTTATTACAAGCCGTTTCAATGGTATTAGGTTGGACAGGGTTACTTTCTATTGCAAGAGGTGGGACAAATAGTGGCACTACTTTATTAAACAATAGGGTGATGCGTTCAAGTGGTGGTGCAATTGTTGAGGCAAGTGCAATTACCCCAGCAAGAGCATTAATTAGTGATGCAAATGGAATACCAACACAAGGAGTTGCTACTGCTACTGAATTAGGTTATTTAAGTGGTGCTACAAGTGCTATTCAAACACAATTAGGAAATAAACTAAATCTTATTGCTCAATCTTCAACAGATGGAACATTAGTGAGTGGTACTGCTGTAAATACCTTATCTCAATCTATTTTAATTCCTGCAAATACGTTTACAATAGGAAGTATTTTTCAATTATTTACCGTTTATCGTTTTACTGGTACTACTGCTGTAAAAGTAGTTAGATTGTATGTTAATACAACATCTACATTAGCAGGTGCGACATTGGTAGGAACAAATGGAGCGACAATTATTGCGTCTTCGTTATATGCTATTTGGGGCAAAATATTTGTTATAAAATCTGCCATAGTTACAGAGGTTGGAGGTACGGCAGGTAACACAGGTTTAACTATCGAGGGTGTTGCAACTGCTGTTTCAAGCGTCAATATAGATTGGACTGTAAATCAATATTTAATCATGGCTTTACAAATCAACGTAGCAGATACAGGCGTTGTTTCAGCCTATAAATTAACCTTATAAAATGATTTTAGAAAACTTACTTTTTGATAATGGCTATTTTTTAATTGATGGGTTCAGTTACAAGTACATATCCATAGAGTTAATAGATGATGTAAGTGTTCACATAGTTATGCAAGATAAAATTATATGTTATGTATTTGATGAAATGACAATTAACGACATAAAATATCACAATTATAATGAACTATTAGATTTTTTTAAACCATTTTTGCAATCAAACAATTAGAACAATGAGAATTATACTTTATCTTTTATTGGCATTACTCCTATCGTCTTTAGTTTCATCTTGTAGCATGGAAAAACAATGTGAAAGACACGTTAAAAAAGCTATTGCTTGTGGGTTAATAAAAGATTCTATATCTTATAAAATAACGACTAAAGATTCTTTAATATTTATCAAAGGAGATAGCATTGAAACGCATGACACGTTGACAAAATATGTTGAATGCCCAGATGGTAAAAAACCAATATTTCATCCTTATATTAAAACTACAAAAAAGAACAATTCCACTCAATCTACGACTATTGATACAAATGGAATAATCGTTATTAATTGCGATTGTGCTGATTCTATTTTAAAATTCAAAGCTATCATTACAGAAAAGGAAAGGTATATTTCAACGATTAACACTATACACGTTAAAGATTTAACCAATTGGCAGAAATTCAAAAAGAATTTCAAATTGTTTTTTTGGTCATTTTTATGTGGTATGCTATTTATGTTCTTACTACCTTATATTTGGAAAATCATTAAACCTTTTTTAAAAACACTTTTTATTTAGTTAGTCATGCAAGAAACAGTTAAACCATTATACGATTCATTAGTTGCATTTATAAACAAGTATTCATCAATTATTATTTTATCTATTGTTGTCGCTTTTGTGGAGATGTACTATGCAATAAAGAACGATAAAACACTATCCTTTACATACGTCATTACGTTAGGATTAGCGAGTATATTTGTTGGTGTTGGTATTGGTTATTCGGTAGGTCATAATTATGGCTTAAATGCAGGATTGTACGCTTGTGCTATTACTACTTATTGTGGTAAGGAGTTTATTATTATAATGATTCAGAAACGACCAGAGATAGTAGATAAATTGGTTTCGTATATTCAAAAATTAGTAACTAAAAAAACTAAAATAGATGAATAGTATTACAAAGAAAAAATATAGCAAGTATTTATACACGATTGGTATTTTATTAACGTGCTTATCGTCATTTGTTGTTACCTCTGGCGTTCCTTTCCTACATGGTCAACAAGTTATTATATTAGGTGGTATTATAGGCTTTTTTAGTGCTATCAATACTACATGGTATCAATATTTAACTGAATCAATACCAAGAAAGGTAGCTATGTATTCCATCTTAATTGCGATAGTATCTTCATTAGGTGCTTTGAATGAGTTTATTGCTATCGTTCCATTGTCTGAACCTGTGAGTAAATCTTTAACTTGGTTTATCTCTTTGTTCTCTTTGATATTCCAAGTCTGGAGTAAGATGAAGTATGTACCTAAAAAGTAGGACTGTCCATTTTATTTCGTTTTTATATAATTATTAAATGCACGTTGGATTATTAGTGACGATTAAATTGCACCCTTATCACGATTATACAATGAATTGAGCCAGTTATTGCATTTTCCACTCCTTTCTTCAATCCATCCTTCGTTTTGCGTGTAAAACACATCACTAAAGTTATTTACTACCTCTTCGCACCAATCCTCAAAATTATCTTGAGGTTCGGTGGTAAGGTATCTATCTAGGCTATCTTTCCAGTCAATAATTAGAATATTGCAAATGGTTTTAACGCTTGTTCAAAAATTGGGTGCATATTGCTTTCTGCATCCTTTGTAGTATCCATTTCCACTACTTCGCTTAGTTGGAAATCTACTGTCATAGTTCCAAATTCAGCGAAAATTGTCTTGATGGTTACTCTAGTACCCACTACCTCTACTAATTCTAGCCATTGGTCGTTTAGGTTTCTGTAATTTGATTTTGTTCTTACTTTTACTCGCATCTTGATTAAATTTAACCTCTGCTTTATTGCTTTGGTAATGTAAATCTACAACCTTTAAAATTAATATACAAATTTATTTTACATTATTTCTTAATTTATTGGTTTTCAAGCTAAAAAAGTTAAAAAATAGCTGTTTTTACGACAAATAATCAATTGGTTTATGACGAATAAATAGCTTCTCAACTGGTGTTTCAAGAACATTAGCTATATCAATAGCAAAAGCAACACTTATATTTTGCCTTTTACCATTAACAAGTTCCCCTAAATAAATACGACCAATACCTGACCTATCTGCCAACTCTTGAAGTATAATACCTTTCTCTTTCATTACTTTTTTTACATTGTTTCCATACATTTTTGGAAATTCCTTTCTTGTCTTCATTTTGTTTATTGTTTTTGATTGTTTTGTTAAATTAATACTACTTGATTCTCGATGTAATTGTTGTAATCATTCAAGTAATCTGCCAATAATTTATTGATGCCATTGTTTTCTATCGTATCAATGACTATGTTTTTTGAATTGATAACTGTGCTATGGTCTAAATTAAAGAAACGAGCAATATCTTTCAAGGATAAAAAACCCTCTTTCTTTGCTCTTGTCTTATCATTATATCTTTTCTCGTTAAACTCAATAACTATTAAATAGATAGCAATATATCTTGGGTATAAAAATTTATATCTCCTACTCTTTTGTTTAATTTCTTTATCACTAATGCCAAAACAATTACATACGCTTTTTATAATTGATTCTGGGGTACACGAAAATTCATTGATGATATTGTTAATTCTACAAAATTCTATCCATTCAAGATGGATTGCATTAAGTTCGCTTTTTCTCGATTCAATCAAATCAATGTAATATTGGTTCTTTTCTTTTACTGTCATATATTGTTTTTCATTTTTTTACTTTTACTTTATTTGTTTTGATATTGATAAATTTATTTTACTTTAAAAATTTGTCAGATTCTTGCCTATCTGAAATATATTTTGCAGGACTTCCATACCATAATTGATTTTCTCCAATGTCTTTAGTAACCAATGATGCACTACCAATAA
>Ga0247843_1001681_pt1 | contig 43483 bp, 41 predicted proteins | sample LaCruzMarch2017__FD_192420 | JGI IMG/M metagenome (GOLD analysis project Ga0247843, IMG submission 192420) | Freshwater microbial communities from meromictic Lake La Cruz, Castile-La Mancha, Spain - LaCruzMarch2017_8m | ecosystem: Environmental > Aquatic > Freshwater > Lake | place: Spain...
TTCGAATTGTTTTAAAGCCCTAACGCAGCCAGCTTTTCAACAACCTGCTTGGCAGATGGGTTGGTCATTGTCGTGCATTTGTCGGTGGGTGGGGCTAGATTCTTGGCATGAGAAATTTGAGGATGTGGGTTGGGCTCATTGGGCTCTCCATCCTTTCGATTCTGATTTTGAATTTCGCAGGTGAGGTTGTTCCTGGCGAGAGTTTTGATGGCACCGGCGGTTATGTGATTTTGGGGTTGTTTGCAGGTGGTGTGATGTGGTGGCTGCATCCTCCAACGGTGGCGTACCTTTCGCGGCCAGTTTTTGGATGGAGCTTTGTAGTTGCTCTAGCTTTGATGGTGAACCTCATTGTTGTGCAGATCAGAGGTGAGGATTTTTCTCAGGTAGCTCCTGACAAATGGATCCGCGGAATCATCTTTTTGATCTGTGTGGCAACCGCCGAGGAGATCTTTAGTCGTGGAGTTGTCTTTGGAGTTTTGCAAAGACATGGAATGGCTGTCGCAGTGATTGGTTCATCTCTGATGTTTGGGTTGATGCATATCAATAGCTACATTGGTGACTTTGATGTGTGGCCAGCCTATTGGCATATTGTTTCGGCGGCTTCATTTGGCATCTTTGCCTGTGCATTGATGGTTGTGACCAGAAGTATCTGGATGCCGATAGTTCTTCACACATTTTCCAATGCAGGGTTATTGCTCCGCAATGCAGAAGAGGTTCAAGCAAAGAGGGATTCATACTCATCAGTTGATTTCTGGCCTGGTCTAGTTCAGCCGCTTCCGGTGATGCTGACATTTGTGATTCCAGCCTTGGTCCTATTTTGGATTGCAGCAGGAACGCCTATCCATCCGCGATTGCACCGATTGGGTGTTAAATGGAAGTTGATTGAGGGTAAAGAGTAAAAACTGCATTTCTCAGGGTTAATAGATAGGCTTCTTGTGGAAAGATTGCTCTTCAGTCACAGATGGAGGTTTCAATGCAGATATGGATGTGGTTTGCCGCAGCAGGTGTCTTGCTTATCGTTGAGATGCTGACAGTTGATCTCCTCTTTGCCTCTCTCGCCTTCTCTGCATTGCTAGCAGCTGGTGCCAATGGATTGGGTTACGGGGTAGCAATTCAAGGTGTTGTATTTGGTGTTGGAGCGGTCGGATCTCTGATGTTCCTGCGTCCAGTCGCACTTCGACATCTGAAGAAAAAGCCTGCAGATCATGCGACAAATGTTGAAGCCTTAATTGGAGCACCCGCATTGACACTTTCCCCGGTCAATGAAAGTGAGGGTTTGGTAAAGCTCAGCGGAGAAACGTGGAGCGCTCGAAGCAACAAAGGTGAGATCGAAAGTGGTGCCCGTGTTGAAGTTGTCGCCATCGAAGGTGCAACTGCAGTAGTTAAGCGAAAGGGGTAGATGGAAATGGTTTCCTATGGAGTTCTAGCTTTATTAATCATTATCTTTGGAGTTGTACTCTCCAGAGCGATTCGAATAATTCCTCAAGCAAGTGCTGGAATTGTTGAGCGTCTTGGTCGATACCACCGAACACTGGGTGCAGGCCTTGTTCTGATCATTCCATTTATCGATCGCCTGCGTCCTTTGTTGGATATGCGCGAGCGAGTGGTTTCATTTCCCCCACAGCCAGTAATTACCGAGGATAACTTGGTGGTTTCTATCGACACCGTCATCTACTTTCAGGTGACAGACCCCAAATCTGCGATCTATGAGATTGAAAACTTTATTCAGGGTATTGAACAGTTAACTGTTACTACCCTGCGAAATGTGGTGGGTGGTCTTGATCTTGAAGCTGCTCTCACCTCGCGTGACTCTATTAACGCTGCTTTGCGCGGTGTTTTAGATGATGCAACCGGCAAGTGGGGTGTGCGCGTTAACCGTGTTGAGATCAAGGCGATTGATCCACCACCAAGCGTTCAGGAGTCAATGGAAAAGCAGATGCGTGCGGAGCGAGATAAGCGTGCTGCAATTCTTACTGCGGAGGGCGAGAAGCAAAGTCAGATTTTGACAGCAGAAGGAGCACGCCAAGCGGAGATATTGCGAGCAGAGGGTGATGCTCAAGCTGCGGTACTTCGTGCAGATGGTGAAGCAGCTGCAATCAAGTTGGTTTTTGATGCGGTCCATGCGGCAAATCCAGATGAAAAGGTTTTGGCGTATCAGTACCTGCAGCAGCTTCCAGCTATCGCTAATGGAACCGCTAGCAAGATCTGGGTTATCCCTGCTGAACTAAGTGGCGGAGTTGAACAGATTATGAAGGCCTTTAAATCTAAGTAAGCCTTTTACAAATTAACCCTCATGTAAACCAGATCGGTTTAGGTGAGGGTTAATTTTATTTCTTGACCATCATGAAGTTGTTGATCAGGCAGGCCCTTAAGGACATGCACCTTTGCTTCACCGACAACAAGCCAGTGCTCTGATCCTGATCGTTTCACAATCGCGGTCAGTTCATCTACACCGATAAGTATTGAATCACCGGGAACATGAAGCAGAACCTTTGCAGCACTTTCTGGAATCCACTTAAAGAACTTATTGAAGTGTGGGATGACGCGGATTTCAGGCAGAAGGTTTAAACCTATGGATGGTGATTTTTTCAGTAATCGAAAGTTTGGGATCTGTGCAGAAAGAACCATGGCACCAGCGCTACATCCAGCAAGTGATGCACCGCTCTGCCAGTTTTCAACTATCGCTGCCCAAACAGGTGTATCAATCAATACCTCTGCAAGATGGTGCGGGTCTCCCCCAGACATATACATCAGTGCGCTGTTCTTAATTGCATCTACATGTTCCTGCTTAAATGCATCATCACGGGTATAGATCGGAAGGTATGTGGCTTTCACGCCGATTGCATCAGCCTGTCTTTGTCCTAGTTGCTTCCAATACTCCAAACGATCATCGCTTTCACGGCCTGCAGCTGTTGGAATCTGAATGAAAGTAGCCTCTTTGCCATTTCTGATTCCATCATCCAACAAGGATTTTTCGAAGGAGGTCATTGCAGGTAGGTACTCACCTGAACCTACTAATGCAAGTGACCCGTTCATTAAGCCAGTCTAAGTGAACTCAATGCCAGTCAAATCCGGCAATTTGTCTGTTGTTTGTGGACTGTTAATGGAGCGTATGCCGACTGGAAACAGGGCTGAGTCACTGTGCATCCCTACTAGAGGAGCGCTCATGAAGAGAATAGTTTTGGCCGTGGTTGCAACAGTTGCGATTTTGGCCCCACAAACAGTTTTTGCTGCCGATGCCCCAGTTTTGGTATCGACGGCGGTACTTCCCGATATCGCATTAGCTGCGGCATCCAACAGTGCGATCAGTAATTCAGTCACAAATGACCAAGGTGTCCTACTTGGCGGAATTGGTTCAGATTTGTATCACATGCCGGGAGATGCGGCAGATATATTTTATGTAGTAACGGATCGTGGTCCTAATAACGATACCGTTCAGCCAGATAAATCATCCGGAACCGGATTTGTTGTTCCTACGTTTTCGCCTTTAATTCTAAAAGTTAAATTGAATGGTACATCCGTTCAAGTTTTAGAGACGATTGCCATCAAGACAAAAAATGGTGCTGGCACTACTGGACTTCCTAACGTCAAGGGATATGACGCTGTACCAACAGATGTGAAGGGAATAACTGCAGACTCGCTTTACAACCTTGCAGGCCTAGATGCTGAAGGTTTAGTCAAGACGACAAATGGAGAATTCTGGATAGTTGACGAATATGCACCAAGTTTGGCTAACCTTACTTCAACCGGTGAAGTTAAGAGTCGTTACGTTCCAGCGGGCTGGAAGGGAACTCCAACAACATTCAAGGCGGTAAAGTCGATTCCAGAGATCTATCTCAAGCGCAAAGCAAACCGTGGATTTGAAGCGTTAGCGTTAACTCCAGATGGCACAACTTTATTCGTAGGATTACAGAGTCCACTTCTGAACCCAACCAAGGCGGTTGGTGATGCAAGTTTGGCAACACGCATCCTGCGTTTTGACATCTCATCCAAGCGATTTACTGGTGAATTTGTATTCGGATTTGAAAAAGTTTCCGTCGTCGATGCGAAGGCTACTAAGAACAGCGACTTGAAGCTTTCTGCAATGGTTGCACTTGATGCCAACACACTTTTGGTGCAGGAGCGAACTGATAATTCATATCTGCTCTCTACAATCACCATCGATGAAAGCGCCAACATTTTGGGTTCAAAGTGGGACTTGGCTGCGACGACACCATCACTTGAGACTTACACAGGTGCTGGAACTAATGCAGAGATCGAAGCGTTGATCGCTGCAAGCAAGAAGTCGATTGTTTTCAATAGTACGTCGATTCCATCAATGCCCGGGAAAATAGAAGGCGTTGCAGTACTTGATGCTAACCACATTGTGGTTGTCAATGACAATGACTTCAGCTTCACATACAACCCAACATCAGGATTAGTTGAAGTTGGAATGACGAAGACATCATTTTTGACTATTAAGTTGCCAGTGGCTCTACCAACCTATCCAGAGTTATCTGGTGCAAAGTATGCAAAATTATGCTCGAAGGCTGGCCTTGTGTCGGGAGATTTGACCTGTCGAGCTGCATCAGGGGTTCTTCGCTGGAGAAAGTAGTTCAATAAGGAAGAACCCCCGCGACACCTATCTCGTGGGGGTTTTTCCTTGCCCTAAAAGGAAATGATTTTAGATTTACAAATTTGCGTAAAACCTGGGGCAGAGTATTTCATTACTCAAACAATGTGCCGACAAAGACCTGCCATGCAAGTGCAGATTTCGCGATCAAAGAAAGTGTTATGTACGTCTTTTCCCCACGCAGGTAATCCGACCACTTTCCGACCTTCTTGTACTGCAGGTATTGCACAACAGCAAAGGTATTGAAAAGGACAAAGAGTGAAATGACGATGCCGTAAACAAAGGCTGGTGCCTTTGCATTTGAAGGTCCACCGATAGCTAGTACATAGAAGATAAGTCCAAGCCATGGAACGATTCCTGCGATACAACCGAAGATAAATGGGATCCATCCACCATTTCCTGGTGTCTCATACTTTTCCTGCAACCATCCAAACAAAATCATTGAAGCGTTGACGCCAAAGATCGAGATGATTGCGACAACATCTGAAACTCCACAGATCTGAGCGATCAACACGATCATTACTGATGAGCTGATTGAGTACTCAACCCAGCGGAAATAATTGCGGTTCTGTGCAAGACCGGCGGTATAGCGCGGGAAGTATTTCGGAGAAACAACTAAGAAGTGAAAGAAGGCTGACAGACCAAGAAATAGGGCAACACCTAAACCAACTGGTGTATCAAACAAGATAATTGGTTCGGCAAAGGTGCTTCCTGGTGGTCCCGACATGTAGCGAGCAACGATTGGAAGGGTGAAGTCATTGGCTAACGCCAAGACCGCGATCATCTGAACTAGGTGGAATACGCCGGCAATGATGTTGTAGCGGCGCAGCTTTGAAGTATTGATCTCTTTGCTCATGCAGAAAGGGTATCTGACTATGCGGTTAAGTAGATTGCTAAAACCCCTAATACGATAAGTGTTATCGCGATGATGACCGATCTCTTTGCACCTAGACGTTGCGGGAGGCCCTGAATTCCACTTACCTGATCCTGATCCATATCCTTAATGACATTTATAAAGTGTGCAGCCATTCCAAAGATCGCTCCCCCAAGTATCATCCATAGTGGTGGAGTGATCTCTTTGGATATTGCGATAGATGAAGGCAGTGCCGCAAATGCAATCGCGTATGGCAAGGGAGATAAAGCTGAGAATTTAAAGTACAGGTTGTATGTAACGCCAAAGGCGACTCCTAGCATGTAAACAAGTCCACCCTTTATTCCAAGAGGACCAAGTAAGTTTGCAAGGAAAGAAAATGGAACCATGAAGCGAAGCCACTTTTGTAGGTATTGCTTGGTTATGAGTCCAGAGACAAGTGGTTTGTTTGTTCTGCCATGTGCAAGGTCATCTTTATAGTCATATAAATCGTTGCTCCAACCAACTACTAATTGGCCCGTTGCAACGGTGAAGGCGATTACATATGCAGGACCTTCCCACCAATAGTAAGTGCCGAAACCAAAGGCGATAGCGGTAACAATGAGAGTTGGTCCAAAGTGAGATGCTTGCCGCAAACCTTTAAATTTATTCATACTGCAAAGGTACCGCGACTCTAACTTTCTTTATGACCTCAATCGCCGGGTGGAGAGGATTACTTCTTCTTGTAGCCTGCGGGACATTTGGGAGTCCCGATAGCAGAAACCTTCTTGACGGTTTTACCCTTAATGCAGTTGATTGTTTTGACCTTAGCGATCAGATTGTCCAACTTGAAGTTAGTCAACGAGAACATACCGAGCTGCTCATCAGCTAAGCGGATTACATTGGCCATCGGAGCGTTTGGATCAGCAAGGTTTTGTTCTATTACGCGACGAGTCTCAGTTAAGTTTGCAATGGAATTCTTGATCAAGGCTGTTGAAGATGCATCAAAAGCTAACCTCTTTTTTGCTGCAGTGAACTTAACCAAGACAACATCAAACTGAGGGTCGTACTTTGCTTTATAGGTAGCGACCTGTTCTTCCCGTGAAGTAATTGCGGTGTCTGCAAAAGCTGACCCTGTCCCGATAAGCAACAATGCCGATAGCAAAACTGAATAGACTCTCCGAAGTTTCATAAGGTCAGAGTAGAACTGCGCTTCCATCGGGTCACCACAAAAGGTGAGCGATAGCCCTTACCTGAGTGTGTAGAGCGCCACATGGGAGGTTTGAACACCCTCTGGCGGCGGTTAGAATTAGGACATGGATCTCGACAAAGTAATTCTGTACTACGGCTTTGCGCCGATTGCAGATACCGATGCCGTCAAGTTATGGCAGAAGACATTGTGTGAATCCCTTGGAATTAAAGGTCGCATCATTGTTTCTCCTCATGGAATCAATGGAACTCTGGGCGGCAAGATGGAAGATCTCAAGAAGTATGTGAAGGCAACAAAGGCATACCCTGGGTTTAAGAGAATTGATTTCAAATGGTCTGATGGAACTGGGCAGGATTTTCCTAAGTTAAAGATCAAGATTCGTCCAGAGCTTGTTGCATTTGGAAACCCTGATGAGATCAAGGTCGATGAAAATGGCGTTATCGGCGGTGGCGTTCACCTTCGCCCCGAAGAGGTCAACAAACTTGTTGAAGAACGTGGCGATGATGTCTTCTTCTTTGATGGCAGAAATGCATTTGAGGCAAAGGTTGGAAAGTTCAAGGATGCCGTTGTTCCTGATGTTGAAACTTCACATGACTTTGTTGCAGAGATTGAAAGCGGCAAGTACGACCATATGAAGGATAAGCCGGTCGTGACTTACTGCACCGGTGGAATTCGATGCGAGATCCTGTCTGTGGTTATGAAGAACCGTGGATTTAAAGAGGTTTATCAGATCAAGGGCGGCATCGTTCGTTACGGAAACAAGTTTGGCGATGACGGTCTGTGGGAAGGCTCTCTGTATACATTTGATGATCGCCTAACAATTGATTTCAGCGATCACACCAAGTTAATCGGCGAGTGTGCCGAATGTAAGGGTGCGACAAAGCAGTTTAGAAACTGCCAAAAAGCTGAATGCCACCAGTTAGTGTTGTTATGCGATCCTTGCTACGACACTCACACTGAACGTCCTTGTAACCATGAACGCGAAGTTAAGCGCAACCGCGAACTAATCGGTTAATTACGCAGTTTTTTTAGTCTGGCGCCAGTGATAGAGATACAACGGTGCAGCAATTGCAATAGTTGTAAATGTAGAGAATATGTTCTTGATCGCCTGAATCTGGTTGTTCTCTTCCTGCTGAGCTAATAGCTCCGCAGATGGAGTGTTTTCTGGCTTAGCGTAAACATCAATATAGGCAGGATCCGGGAAAACAGCATTCATAATGGCGTTTATCAAGGCCACAGTTGAAAACAAAACTACTAATAGGGTTATCAAGCAAACGGCATACAAATAAAGTGAGCGCCAATCTATGCCGATCTGGCGGGTTTCAATCTCGGCACTCTTCTTAGCAACCGCTTTCTTTACTGCGGCTTTCTTTACTGCGGCCATGATTTCCTCCATTACCTTGAATTACTGCTAATTCTCTCATACTGCCCCTGTTTGAAAGTGATATCGCGATAAACTTCAGCTGTGATCATTCAGGCATCAGGTGCGATTATTGATGGCTCTCTGCTTGGAGATCTGTGGATTGAAACCTCCAACGGAGTTATCGCAGCAATTAACCCGGGAACGCATAGCAAGCCAGATAGTTCAACTGATGGTGTCCTAATTCCAGGTTTTGTCGATATCCACTGCCACGGAGGTGGCGGGCATTACTTCTCAGCAACCGCAGCAGATTCAATCTCTGCTGCAATCAAGGCTCACAAAAAGACTGGAACAACCTCTCTCGTTGCATCCTTAGTTTCTGAAAGTATTGATGATCTTAAGGCGCAGATCCAAAGACTTGTTCCTTTCTATACCCGTGGAGAGATTGTTGGAATCCATCTAGAGGGTCCATACCTTTCTCATGCACGTTGTGGAGCCCACGAACCTTCTCTGTTGATTGATCCAACAGTTGCACAGTTGCAAGAGTTAATTGAATTAGGTCAGGGTGCCATCAAGATGATCACTATTGCACCTGAATTACATGGTGCCCAAGAAGCGATCACATACCTGGCCTCTGTTGGCGTGTTTGCTGCTATTGGCCACACTGAAGGAAATCATCACGATGCTTCCACAGCTACAGACAATGGAGCATCAATTGTGACCCATTTCTTAAATGCAATGAACAAGGAAAATGCGGAAGGAAGTATCGCTAACTTTGTAATCAATGATCCTCGACTTGCTGTTGAACTCATCGTTGATGGTCATCACCTTTCATTTGAGAAGGTTCAAGAGCTGTTTGCTTTGATCGGTGATCGGATACTTTTAGTTTCAGATGCAATGGCTGCGGCAGGTAATGGCGATGGTTTGTACACAATTGGCGCTCTTCCTGTTGAGGTCAAGGATGGCGTTGCACGCCTGAGTTCAAACCAGAAGCTCGCAGGAAGCACTCTTACAATTTCACAGGCCTTTATCAACCTGATCAACCATTGCGGTTTGTCTTTGAAACAAGCGGTACATGCAACATCAACACGACCTGCACGGGCTTTTGGATTAACCGACCGTGGTGAAATTGCAATCGGTATGCGAGCAGAGCTGCTGAGCTATAACAGCAAGAATCAATCTATAACTGTAATTAATTAGTCAAAGTTACTTTAGAAAGACCAACAGGAGCATCAGGGTCATAACCTGATGCGACCGCGAACTCTAAAGCAAATCTTTGCAAAACAATCGCATCCACGATTGTTGATGCGATTTCATCATCACAGTTAGATCCTGCCAAAACGATGTCATCGCCTTCAGGAGTTCCCCCATTACCAATCCAGAAGATTCGAGAGCTGGTCTTGCGAATCTTTACTGTTGCTTCAGTGATTGAAGGAGCTGGCATATGTGATGGAGCCACGATAAAGAGTTGAGTCTCTGGCGTTAATGCAGAGATAGGGCCATGCAGGTAATCAGCTGTCGAGAGTCCTTGAACAGAGATCTTGCAGGTTTCTTGAATTTTCAGCGCCGCTTCGCGAGCATTTGGATATGCAAAACCGCGCCCAAGGATTACAACCTCTTTATCGCGAGATGCAAGAGCCACAGCCTTGCTGACTAGATCTGGAGTTGCTGCCAGGCGGGTTGCTTCGCTAATAATCTGCTCACTATTGATCTGCTTTCCTGTCCAGGCGGCAACCAAAAGATATGAGATCAGCAGCTGAGCGTTGTAAGACTTAGTAGCAGCAACTGCCAGTTCAGGGCCTGCAAGTAGCGAGAAGTGATTGTGAGCAATTGTTGCAAGAGGTGATTTATCATCATTTGTCATAGCAATGACATAAGCATTTGATTTACGAGCCGCTGTTGCAAACTTAACTAAATCTGGAGACTGTCCGCTCTGACTAATGGCGACAACCAAGGTGTTTGAGTACTTAAGCTCTGAGCCATAGACAGTTACTGATGATGGTGAGGTCAACCCAACCGGTAATCCGATCTGAGTTTCAATTAAGTACTTTAAGTAGTGAGCGGCGTTGTCAGAGGTGCCTCTGGCCAAGATAAGAACTGATTGAATTTTCTGCTCAACTAATACATTTTTTGCGACATCAAAAGCAGCCTTATTGTCGAGGATCGCTTTGAAAACCTTTGGGGTTTCAGCAATCTCTGAAGCCATGATGGCGCCTAATGAACTCATGTGCTTATCTTCCCACATCTGTTCAAGTATCCTTTGCGCTATGGCAACCAATGAAGTGCTAGCAGTCGATTTAGGGCAGTCAGGGTGCCGCATCCGTAAGGGTGATTTATTGATTACAAGCGATCGAGGCAAATTGGCTGGCGAAATGCCGCTCTCGGCTTTGCGTGCCGTCTTTGAATCTATAGAAAAGTTATCTGCAGATTCTGTCTCACTTTCCTGCACTGGATTTAATGGAATTGTTCTTGAACCCGAAAAATACCTTCAGTTATGCGCAGAGTTCTTTGGAGCTAAGCAGGTCGCGGTTATCGATGATGGATTGGCAGGGTTTGTTGGTGCTCTTAATGGCCGCAATGGAGTCGTGCTCTCGATAGGAGGCGGCGTTGTCGCCGTCGGTGGTCGCGAAGGAAAGTACGCACATCGTGATGGACTTGGTAGCACCTTTGGGGATGAAGGTGGAGGTTTCTGGTTAGGAAAGTTGGCAATTACTAAAGCCCTTGCCTTGCGTCAGGGACGTGGCGAGGATCCAGAGATGCTTGATTACTTTGCTACTGAATGCCTGGCTTATGACAATTTATCTGTGAAGAATGGTTCCGATGCGGCAACACTTGCCATAACTACAGCACGAAAAGTTCTTGATGCAGCTGATGCAGGAGTATCGACTGCGACAGCAATTGTTGATGAGGGCGCATATTTACTTGCACAAACAGTTATTGCTACTTGGTATGGATGTGGTGGAACCAAATCAGATTCACCAGAGATAGCGATTCAAGGTGGCCCTGCACGTAACGCAACATACTCAACCAAGATTGCACTAGAAATCAATGCCAAGTTACCTAATGCAGTCATAGTTCAATCTGTTGGTGACAACTTAAATGGAGCTACTTGGATTGCGCAAAACATGCACGATGATGCGCCTCCCCTAATGCTGTGGGCTAGATAAGACCAAACTCTGCAGCCTTTGCTGTCAGCTCTTCGCGTACTGAAGGATGGGCAGCGTTTTTAATGATGTTAAGTGCTTGATCATTTTGGCTATGTCCAAAGCAAGCTGCTACTCCTAGTTCGGTAACTACATATGAATGTTGAAAGTGGGTGACATTAGCCTGTAATCGAGGAACGATGGTTGATACATCAGCTTTGGGATGCCATGAAGGAAGGGCGACAAATGATTGTCCGCCACGACTGTGCAGTGCACCAACGATGAAATCGGTAGAGCCCCCAAAGCCGCTATAAATTGAGCCTCGAACATGGCTGGCGTTAGCCTGGTCAAAGAGATCTACTTCAAGAGCGCTATTTATAGAGGTCATCTTTGCTTGTCGCGCAATCTGACTTGGATCATTAGTGCGCTCAGTTCGCAGCATGCGAACCTTCTTATTCAGATCCAGCCACTGATAGAGCTCTTGGCTTCCGAAGATAAAGGATGCGGTAATCAATACTTCATCATCTAAGGTTCCAGCCTTAGATAGCTCTAAGACACCATCTGAAAACATCTCTGTCCAAATGCGCAAACCTTTGCGTTCTTTTAACGCTAGCAAGACCGCATCTGGTACTCCGCCAATTCCTAGCTGCAAAGTGGAGTGGTCTTCGACCAGGGCTGCAATGCGGCTTCCGATCTCGGCTTGAACATCGGTAATTTGAGTTGCCGGCTTTTCCTGTAACGGTTCATCGACTTCCACTAAGTAATCGATCTCGCTGTCATAAATCTGTGAGTCACCATAGGTGTAAGGCATTTGTTTATTGGATTGCGCAATAACCAATCCCCCATGCGCGCGAGCGGTCTCGATTGCGCGTGGCAAAATATTTACTTCAGTACCAAGACTTACAGTGTCAAAGCGTTGCTGGGATGTATGAATGAATACAACATCGGGACGATAAAAGGTACGGATCAAAACCGGCAACAGTGAAAGACGAGATGGAATGTACTCAAGACGCGGGTGGTTGCGCATGGCAGGGCCAACAAATGCTGTTTCATAGGTGATGCCTTCGCGATCTGGAATTCCATTGCCGTGGGCATTCAACATGTGCAGCTTAAACTCTGGGATTACCTCATCTGCGATCGCTAACAAGGTACGTGGGGTTGAGAAGTTACCTGAAGCGATAATTCGTGGATTGCTCGGTAAGTTAGCGAGAATGCTCTTTAACTGTTCTGTATTAATAACTCGCATGGTGCAAATCTATCGCGCGTTACAAAACAAAAATCTCTCTTCTCGCACATTTACTGTGTGAGAAGAGAGATATCAGTGGTAGCCCCGAAGGGATTCGAACCCTCGTAGCTGGCTTGAGAAGCCAGAGTCCTAGGCCGCTAGACGACGGGGCCATGCCTTGTATTACTAGGACAAGATATTAAGTTGTCGTTCTTTACTGCGCTGGGGTACCAGGACTCGAACCTAGACTTACTGAACCAGAATCAGCAGGGCTGCCAATTACCCCATACCCCAAGGCTGTGGAGCCTTGTACTGCAATGGCAAAGAATACCAGCGGTTTTAGAGCGCCAATCCCGCGGTAATACGCAGTAAACAGGCCTCTTTACCCAGTAATTCCATTGATTCAAATAGTGGTGGCGAAATAGTGCTGCCAGTGGTCGCGATGCGCAAAGCAGTAAAAGCGATACGTGGCTTCAACGCCATCTCTTCAATCAATGATGCACGAAGAACAGCTTCAATATTTGCATGAGTCCAATCAGAAACTGTCTCCAACTCCTTGATCGAACGCTTCAGGATCTCCTTCGATCCATCATCGGTGATCTTTGAAACAGATTCTGCTTCCACAGCAAAATTCTTGGTGAACAAGAACTTGAGCATCTTTGGAACCTCATTGAGCATAATGATTCGCTCTTGAATCAATGGCAGCGCCTTCTTAACAAGTTCGATCTCCGCATCAGCTCCTGTTATGACATCTGCCTTCGTTAGGAATGGCAGAGACCATTTCAGAAACTCATCGACAGTCAATGCACGAATCTTGTCACCGTTAATCGCTTCAAGCTTTTTCATATCAAAACGCGCAGGTGATGAGTGAACCTTCTCGACTGTGAACATCTCTGTCAGCTGTTTCATGGTGATGTTTTCTACATCATCTCCTGGAGACCAACCAAGTAGCGCTAAGTAGTTGCAGATCGCCTCTGGCAAGAATCCCATCTCGCGATACCAGGCGATTGAAACTTCACCGTTTCGCTTTGAAAGCTTGGCATTGTCCTGACCCATAACAAATGGAAGGTGAGCAAATACTGGGTAATCCTCAAGCTTTACACCCATTGCTTGATACACACGAATCTGACGTGGTGTAGATGAAAGTAGATCTTCTCCACGTAAAACATGGGTGACCTTCATCAGGATGTCATCAACGGCAACTGCAAGTGTGTACAAAGGTGAACCATCAGCGCGCACCAAGACGAAATCTGGTACAAAGTTGTGATCAAAGGTGACATCCCCGCGGATTAAATCTGTGAAGGTCGTGCTTCCTTCTGGCATACGCATGCGGACTACAGCGCCACGGCCTTGCGCCTTATAGGCAGCGATCTGCTCGTCGGTTAAATCGCGGCAATGTCCGTTGTAACCAGGTGCAATATTTGCTTTGCGTTGGGCTTCACGAACAGCCTCTAACTCATCCGGTGAGCAGTAGCAGTGATAGGCATCCTTCTGATCTAGAAAGGTTTGAGCCCACTGCGCATAAATATCGAGACGTTGTGATTGTAGGTATGGACCGTTATCTCCACCCACCTCTGGGCCCTCATCCCAGTCAAGGCCAAGCCACTTTAAAGTATCGATAGCTGCGTTGATGTACTCATCCGTTACACGAGTTGTATCTGTATCTTCAATGCGAAATAAGAATGTTCCACCTGTGTGACGAGCGTAAGCCCAATCAAACAAAGCGGTCCGAATATTTCCAACATGCAGATCCCCGGTTGGGGATGGAGCAAAGCGAACCTTGACCTTTCGTGTCATTACTTTGCACTCACCTTATTAGTTAGTTCGCCAAGTCCTTCAATGGCCATAGTTGCCTTTTCGCCAGCAACCATTGGGCCAATGCCCGCTGGTGTTCCGGTCAAAATGATGTCGCCTGGCAACAAGGTCATGACGCGAGATACAAAGTTGATGATTGTTGGAACATCAAAGATCATGTCGCTGATCTGAGCTGATTGCTTTACTTCGCCTGCAATTGTCGCTGTTATCTTTTGTGTGCCAGGAACAAAATCGGTGTCAACCCACGGTCCTATTGGGCAGAAGGTATCGAAGCCCTTCGCACGGGTCCACTGCCCATCCTTCTTCTGCAGATCGCGTGCGGTTACATCATTAGCGATTGTGTATCCAAAGATCACATCGTTAACTCTCTCAACCGGAACATCTTTACAAATTCTGCCAATAACGATTGCAAGCTCTGCTTCATGATCTACTCGCTCAGACATTTCTGGCCACACAATTGTGTCATTTGGGCCAATGACAGAGGTGTTTGGCTTCAAGAAAATAATTGGTTCCTCTGGAACAACTCCACCCATTTCAGCTGCGTGATCGGCGTAGTTCTTGCCGATACAGACAACCTTTGATCTAGGGATGATTGGCGCTAGTAAGCGAACCTTATTGAGTTCGATTTTTGCTGCTGTCTTTTGGATTCCGCTGTAAATCGGATCTCCACTGATGATGCTAATAGTTGCATCATCTTCAAGGATGCCAAAAAGTGGGTCTTGGCCTAAGCCAGCGTCTGGACCAGGGGTAAATCGAACAATGCGCATTGTTCAATTCTATCCTTACTCGGCGTCCTCAATCTCTTCTTCGAGCCGCTCAACCAATACCGATGAGATTCTGCGACGACGGCCTTGCGGGCGCTCTGAAGTAATTGCCCAGCCTTCCCACGATATTGTCGAGCCAGCGATAGGAACTCGGCCTAACTTTTGCGCCATTAACCCGCCAACGCTGTCAATATCTTCATAATCGCTTTTTTCAATTTCGATTTTTAACTCATCAGCTAAATCTTCAATGTGCAGAGATGCCTTGGCTCGAGCTTTATCCTGCGAAAGCCATTCGAAATCCTCATCTCCATCATCAAACTCATCCTCAATCTCACCGACGATCTCTTCAATAATGTCTTCGATTGTGATGATTCCAGCGGTTCCGCCGTACTCATCTACAACGATGGCAAGGTGAATTTGATTCTTCTGCATATCTTTCAAAAGTTCATCTGCCATCTTGATCTCTGGAACAAAGTTTGCTGGTCGCATGTGCTTTTCAATTGTTTCGCTCTGCTCAGCCTCGTGATGATCTAAAACCCGCTTTGCAAGATCCTTTACATAAACAATTCCGACAATGTTGTCGACACTGTCTCCGATAACTGGAATACGTGAGTACCCGCTTCGAAGCGCTAGAGATAGGCCTTGACGTAAAGTTTTGTCTTTTTCAACCCACACCATGTCTGTACGCGGAACCATAAGTTCGCGAACAAGGGTGTCACCAAGTTCAAATACCGAGTGAATCATCTCGTGTTCATCAGACTCCACAAGACCACGTTCATGTGCTTGATCTACAAGGTCACGAAGCTCAGCCTCAGATGTAAATGGTCCAGAACGAAAACCTTTACCTGGCGTCAAAGCATTTCCGACTGAGATAAGTAGCTTTGTGACTGGACCTAATAAGAAAGCCATTCCGTAGGCAACGATGATTCCGTAACGGGCATATTTGTGTGGCTGTTGCTTTCCTAATGTGCGAGGACCAACGCCTACGACCACGTAAGACAATACGACCATAATTGCAACGGTAAGCGCCATAGCTTGAGCTGATGGATAGTTACGAAGCAAGATCACCGCTAATAAAACGGTAGCGGTGAACTCGCACAGCTTACGAACAAGAAGAATTACATTGAGATATCGAGCGGGTTGAGCGCTGTACTTTCGTAGCAATGCTCCCCCACGCTTGCCCTCTAGCTCATCAATAACAACGCGTGAGATCGATGTCAGTGCTGACTCACTCGCTGCTAAAAACCCTGCAAATACCAGCAGGAGCATGATGCTAACTATTGCTATCGGACTCATGATCTCTTTTCCCACTCGGCGACAATTTTTTCCTGAAGTTCAAACATGATTCTTTCTTCCACTTTATCTGCATGGTCGTAACCAATGATGTGGAGCAAGCCATGGGTCGCCAAGATATAAATTTCATGTTCTGTTGAATGCCCCTGAGTTAATGCCTGTGCTGCAGCAACTATCGGGCTAATGACAATATCTCCCAGGGTGACAGCTTCACCTGGCTCTTCAGGCATATCCATTGGAAATGAGAGAACATCGGTGGTTCCTGGCTCATCCATCCATTTGATATGAAGCTCAGTCATGTACTCATCTTCAACAAAGGTTATGTTCAAATCACAATCAGGGTTGAGATCCAACGCCTTCATCGCGTGTGTCATCAGGGAGGTAATTTCAGTAGTTGGAACTAGCTGCCCTGAAGTATTAGTAACTTCAATTGTCATTTATGGCCGAATCGGACGCAATGCTTGTCGTTGTTCATCAAACTTGTCATATGCACGCACAATGTCACCAATCAAACGGTGACGCACAACATCTTCAGCAGTTAGCTCTAGAAATGCGATGTCATCGATATCTTTCAAAATATCTCGAATAACTCGTAGCCCCGAATTTTGGCCGTTAGGCAAATCGATCTGAGTTACATCGCCAGTAACAACCATCTTCGAGCCAAAGCCAAGGCGAGTTAAAAACATCTTCATCTGCTCAGGTGTGGTGTTCTGCGCCTCATCCAAAATAACAAAAGCATCATTTAATGTTCGCCCGCGCATATAAGCAAGAGGTGCAACTTCGATTACACCAGATTGCATAAGGCGCGGAATTGAATCGATGTCGATCATGTCATGTAGAGCATCAAACAATGGGCGCAGATATGGATCGATCTTCTCGCTTAATGTTCCAGGCAAGAACCCAAGGTGCTCCCCTGCTTCAACTGCAGGACGGGTCAAGATAATTCTGTTGATCTTCTTTGCATTAAGGGCAGCTACAGCCATTGCCATCGCAAGATAGGTCTTTCCCGTTCCTGCAGGACCAATTCCAAAGGTAATTGTGTGATCCTCTATCGCGTCCACATAACGCTTTTGATTTGCAGTCTTTGGACGAATTGTTCGCCCACGGTTGCTAACAATATTGAGAGACATTACCTCTGCTGGATGATCAACTGGCTTGTGTTCCAACATCTCAATTGCACGGTTAACCGCATCAACATTGAGGATATTGCCGCTACGGATAACGACCATCAGCTCGTTAAAGAGATTTTCTAACTTTGCGCAATCAGCATGTGGTCCGCGGAGGGTTATCTCATTTCCGCGAACAGTTATGTTGACCGAAGGGAATGCCGCTTCGATTGTTCGTAGATTGTCATCATGCGGACCCACAACAGCAACCATTGGAATGGCGTTAGGTACGGTGATTAGCGTTCGCTCCATATGAGGGTAAATCTATCTTTAACCGGGTGGCCATGCCATGGGACGGCCACCTAAAAGGTGTAGGTGAGCGTGGAAAACACTCTGACCCGCCTCAACCCCGGTGTTAAAGATGGTTCTGTACCCATTTAGTCCACGTTCTGTGGCGATCTGGTCAGCAGCCAAGAAAAGTTCGGCGGTCATTGTCGAACTGACTGCAGCCAACCCCGCCGCATTTTCAACATGGATTGTAGGTATCAATAAAACATGGGTGGGGGCTTGCGGATTAAGGTCGTTGAAGGCAACAACATTTTCATTACGCAAAACGATTTCAGCCGGAATTTGACCTTCTATGATCTTGCAAAAGATGCAGTTGGAATCTAAAACCACGTAATTACCATACCTTCAAAAGTGCTGAAACTGCAGAAACCGCAGCGATACCCGCATGCGCTGAGCGCAGAATTGGGCGACCCATCAGCGCAACTTTGGCACCAGCGGCTTCAAAGGCTGCGAGCTCCTCATCAGTTAATCCACCCTCTGGACCAATAATAATTAAAAGGTTTTGAACATTGTGTGAGGAGATTTGATCTGACAACTTGTGTGTAGCGCTTTCATGAAAAGCAATTGCTAGATCACTTAACTTAATCGCTTCGCAGATCTGCGCAGTAGTTGCCAGCTCTGTAACTTCTGGAATTCTAAAGCGACGTGATTGTTTACTCGCTTCACGCGCTGTAATTGCAAACTTATCTGTGCCTTTTCCAATACTGCGAGTTGCTGCCCACGGAACAATACGGTCAACGCCAGATTCTGTTAAAAGCTCGATCGCCTCTTTCGATCGATCGCCCTTTGGAAGTGCCTGCACAACTGTAATTGTCGTAGGTAGCGTTTCTTGGTAACCAGAGGCTGTAACTTCGACCTGCATAGATTTTTTTGAAACTTCTAGAGTCTTTACCTGCGACCAAGCTCCTTTACCGTCGCCGAGCATGAACTCAGCGCCTGGCTGCATCCGCAAAACCCGAATCGCATGATTGGCATCTTCATTTGCGAACTCGTAATGACTACCAATAGTTGTAGGAAGATCATCTACAAAAAAGAGTGTGAACATTACTTGTTAAACACTCCCTTGATCTTATTAAAGAACGAGCCATCTTGACCCTTTACATGGGCATCGCTGGATTTTTCTCCACGCAGATCAGCAAATTTACGAAGCAGGGCTTCTTCCTCTTTGTTCAGCTTTACAGGCGTATGAACCTCTATATGAACAATTAAGTCGCCACGATCTCCGCGACGCAAACGAGTCATGCCCTTGCCCTTAACAACAATAGGTGTGCCGCTTTGCGTGCCTGGCTTAATCTGTACATCAACTGTACCATCAAGAGATTCAACGGTAACTGTTGTTCCCAGAGATGCTGCAACCATGCTTATATCGATCTGCATATGCAGGGTGTCGCCTTCGCGGACTAAGTAATCGTGGCGCTCTTCAACGATTTCAACGTACAGATCGCCAGCTGGGCCACCACCTGCACCAACTTCTCCACGACCTGACATTTGAATTCTGTTTCCGGTTTCAACACCGGCAGGAATCTTTACATCAATTGTTTGGCGACTACGAACCCGTCCTTCTCCAGCACATTCGCGGCAAGGATTTTTAATGACACTTCCATATCCATTGCATGTATTGCATGGGCGTGAAGTCATTACTTGTCCAATAACTGAGCGAACTACCTGTTGTGTTTCGCCACGACCCTTACACACCAAGCACATTTCTGGATGGTCCCCATCCTGGCAACCGGTTCCGGTGCACTTAGGACAGACAACCGCTGAATCAACGGTAATTTCCCGCTCTGTTCCAAAACAAGCTTCATTGAGATCTACTTGAATACGAATCAGCGAATCTTGTCCTGCACGTGTGCGAGGTCGTGGCCCGCGCGATCCCCCACCACCAAAGAATGCATCCATGATGTCGCTGAATCCGCCACCAAAGTTTGCTCCGCCGAATCCACCACCAAAGCCGCTGCTACCCATGTCATAGCTCTGTCGCTTTTGTGGATCGCTCAAAACGTCGTACGCCTCTGTAACCTCTTTAAACTTTTCTTGAGTGTGAGGATCGGGGTTCACATCTGGGTGTAGTTCACGTGCAAGTTTGCGATAAGCCTTTTTAATTTCATCGGCGGTTGCACCCTTTGTAACGCCTAGGGTCTCGTAATGATCAGCCATTTAAGCACCTTCATTAATAAATCGACCGACATATCGTGCAACCGCATCAACTGCAGCAATAGATCCTGCGTAATCCATACGTGTTGGGCCCAAGACTCCAAGACCGCCAAGCTGGCCGGAATCCACACCATAACCAACTGTGACCAGCGAAGTTGCCTGCAGATTTGCCTCAGTCTGCTCGCTCCCAATTCGAACATGGACAGTTGGGTGTACTTCGTTCAGCAAACTCAACAAAACTACTTGCTCTTCTAGTGCCTCGAGAATTGGAGACAGTGTTAAACCTGAGCTATCTCCAGAACGGGCAAGGTGCGCTGTACCTGAGACCGCCAACTTTTCTCGACTGTGTTGTTCGCCAATCACGGGGTAGGTGACGACAGCAACCTGCTTTGTAATATCTGCCAACAACTTTGCAGACTTTTTCAAGAGCACTTCAAGATCATTCGAACCTTCTAAGAAGGTTTCAATCGCACGACGCTCTGCACTAGATAATGGTTTAACTGCTGCTAACTTGTCTACAAATATTCGGTATCCCAGATCAGTCGGAATACGACCTGCACTTGTGTGAGGTTGAATAATCAAACCTTCATCTTCCAAGACCGCCATCTCATTACGAATCGTGGCAGGTGAAATTCCAAGCCCATGACGCTCAGCAATTGATTTTGAGCCGACAGGTTCTTGGGTCGCAACGTACTCATCGACAATTGCGCGGAGGATTTCTAGACGACGTGATGACATTTGCTCTAAGGGTACTAGATAGTTATTTCTCGCACGATTCGATCTGCAATCAAACGGCCCGCAGGGCTCAAGATCACGCGATCCTCATGCAACTCGATAAAGCCATTCTCGCGATACACCGCTAAAACCTCCAACTGATGAGGCTCTAGCAGCTCAATCTGCAAACCATCGCGCATGCGAATTCCCAGCAGAATTGACTCATCCTTGATCTGCTCTGCGGTCAATTGTTCGCTATCTAAAATTGGTGTCTGACCGGCAAATACCTTTTGTTTATAAGTAGTTGGGTGCTTTACATTCCAAAAACGTTTGGCATCTATATGCGAGTGAGCACCTGGCCCTAACCCCCACCAATTCTTATTCTCCCAATAGGCAATATTGTGTCGGCATTGATGTCCAGGCTTAGACCAGTTTGATAGTTCATACCAAGTAAGTCCCTTGGCTTCGCACATCTGATCTACTAACAAATACATATCTGCCATCAGATCATCATTGGGCATAGTCAAATCACCGCGTTTAATCTGAGCCGCAAGCTTTGTTCCAGTTTCAACAATGAGTGCATACGCGCTGATGTGGTCGATATCTAATCCAAGCGCGTTCTCAACAGTCTCGCGCCAATCTTCCAAGGACTCTCCAGGTGTTCCATAAATTAAATCAACGCTGATGGATTGAAATCCTGCGGCTCGCGCCATTGTGATTGCCTTTTCAACGTTGGCAGGGTTATGTGTGCGATCAAGAACGGCGAGCACATGCGGCTTTGCAGATTGCATTCCAAATGAGATTCGGTTGAAACCAACCTGTAGATACTCCGCCAACTTTTCCACTGTTACTGAATCAGGGTTAGCCTCCAGAGTAATTTCACAATCAGGGGTTAATCCATTGCGAGCCTTGACCGCTGAAATTACTCGACCCAAATCATGGGCTGGTAACAAAGATGGAGTTCCGCCACCAAAAAAGATTGTTGGAACAAGGTCGGTCGGTGCTGCCTCTAGTTCACGCAAAACTGCATCGATGTAATCATTGCTAACGATTTCTAGGGTTGCACCATCTTGAAGCTCTGAGGGTGTGTATGTGTTGAAATCGCAGTAACCGCACCGCTTAATGCAGTACGGGATGTGTACATAAAAAGAGAGCGTCATTGCCCGGCTTTACGCGCAGCCTTAATCTGTTCGATATCTGCATCTGTGGCAAGAGCTGCAACGAAGGCTTCTTGTGGAACTTCAACGCGCCCCACCATCTTCATGCGCTTCTTACCCTCTTTTTGCTTCTCCAAAAGCTTACGCTTACGTGAAATATCTCCGCCGTAACACTTTGCCAAAACATCCTTACGGATTGCGCGAATACTTTCGCGGGCGATGATTCGAGCACCGATTGCTGCCTGAATAGGGACTTCAAACTGCTGACGAGGAATAAGTTCACGAAGTTTTCCGGTCATCATTACGCCATATGCGTACGCCTTATCACGGTGAACAATTGCGCTAAATGCATCAACGGCTTCACCCTGTAACAAGATATCGACTTTTACCAAGTTGCCCTCAGCATCGCCCTTTTCTTCGTAATCTAAAGATGCATAACCCTTTGTGCGACTCTTGAGTTGATCGAAGAAGTCGAAGACAATTTCAGCCAGCGGAAGGTCGTACCGGATCTCTACACGGTCTTCAGAGATGTAATCCATACCCAGCAATGTGCCACGACGATCTTGGCACAGCTCCATGATTGTTCCGATGAACTCTGATGGTGCAAGAATCGTTGATTTAACAATTGGCTCGAAAACCGCTGCAACCTTTCCATCTGGAAACTCTGATGGATTGGTAACGCGGACCTGCTTTCCATCCTCCATATTGACGTTGTATACAACGTTAGGGGCTGTCGAAATAAGATTGAGTTTATGCTCACGCTCTAAACGCTCGCGCACAATCTCCATGTGCAACAGACCCAAGAAGCCACAACGGAAACCAAAGCCAAGTGCTGCAGAGCTTTCTGGTTCGTATACAAGTGCAGCATCGTTGAGCTGCAATTTATCTAGGGCTTCGCGAAGGATTGGGAAATCAGCACCATCTAGTGGGAATAGACCTGAGAAAACCATCGGTTTTGGATCTTTGTAACCAGACAATGCTTCCTTGGTCGGATTGTTGTAGGTCGTAACTGTGTCACCCACACGTGATTGACGAACATCCTTAACACCTGTAATTAAGTAGCCTACTTCGCCTACTCCAAGCCCCTTTGAAGCAATAGGTTCTGGAGAGATTACTCCGACCTCAAGCGCTTCATGGCGAACACCGGTTGAAAACATCTGAATCTGTTCGCGAGGAGATAAATGTCCATCAACTACACGCACATATGTAACAACACCGCGGTATGAGTCGTACACAGAGTCAAAGATAAGTGCGCGGGCCGGAGCGTTTGCATCGCCAACAGGTGCAGGAATTTGAGCAACGATTTGATCGAGAAGATCTGCAACACCATCGCCAGTTTTTCCAGAGACGCGCAAGCAATCTTCAGGTTCGCAGCCAATCAACTTTGCAAGCTCAGCTGCAAATTTTTCTGGTTGCGCATTAGGCAAATCGATCTTGTTAAGCACTGGGATAATTGTTAAATTGTTTTCCATTGCAAGGTAAAGGTTTGCAAGGGTTTGTGCTTCGATACCTTGTGCGCAATCAACAAGCAGAACCGCACCTTCACATGCTGCTAGCGAGCGCGATACTTCGTAAGTAAAGTCAACGTGTCCAGGTGTATCGATCATGTTCAGGATGTACTCCTGGCCATCTAAGGATGAGCGCCATGGCAAACGAACCGCTTGAGATTTAATGGTGATTCCACGTTCGCGTTCGATATCCATGCGATCGAGATACTGCGCGCGCATATTGCGAGCTTCAACTACTTCGGTGATTCCCAACATACGATCGGCAAGGGTTGATTTACCGTGATCAATGTGAGCGATGATGCAAAAGTTACGTATCTGCGCCGGATTGGTTGCTGCTGGTTGTGGAGCCTTGGCAAGTGAAATTGCAGGCATGAACCTAGCCTCGCTTTACAGTAGTAAAGGGATTAACGTGCGCCGGCTTTGGCAGCTGCCTTAGCCATTGAAGACTTCTTGTTTGCTGCTGAGTTCTTATGAAGAACACCCTTTTGCACTGCAACATCCAATGACTGTGAAGCAGCGCGGAGTTCGGTGTTGATTGCAGCGGCATCGCCTGCAGCAACTGCGTCGCGGAACTTACGGACGGCGGTCTTGATAGATGAGCTCACAGACTTGTTGCGAAGGCGAGCCTTCTCGTTGGTCTTGATGCGCTTGATCTGAGACTTGATATTTGCCACGTGCGTAGTTCTCCGAACTTTAGGTTGAGGGGTAAGGGTACCCATTTGAGCGCTCATGCTCAAATCGGGCTTCTTTTAGGCGGTGATGATCCCTGAGGAGGCTGCACGGCGGCGCTTTCGGCCACCTGTCTTCACCTCGGCCTGTGGCGCTTCTGCCTCAGGCTCTGAGTTCAATGATTCATGGAACTCATGCTCAGTTGCATCCTTCTCATCAGCATCTTCATGTTGTGATGATGGAGTGTCTAGCTGCGGCATTGGCGCCTTCATCTTTACCGGCTCCATGTGGATGTGAATACCGCGTCCGCTACATGAATCACATGTAGTTGAGAATGCTTCGATAAGTCCTTGGCCTACACGCTTACGTGTCATCTGAACCAAACCAAGTGAGGTTACTTCTGCAACCTGGTGCTTGGTGCGATCACGACCTAAACATTCAACCAAGCGACGCAATACCGCTTCACGGTTAGATTCAAGAATCATATCGATGAAGTCGATAACAACGATTCCACCTAAGTCGCGAAGACGTAACTGACGTGCAATCTCTTCTGCAGCTTCAAGATTATTTTTGGTAACAGTCTCTTCAAGGTTTCCACCCTTACCGATGAACTTACCGGTGTTAACATCGATAACAACCATAGCTTCGGTGCGATCGATAACAAGTGATCCACCAGATGGTAGATACACCTTGCGATCAAAGGCCTTTGCAAGCTGTTCTTCAACGCGGAACTCTGCAAAGAGATCGCCATTGCCGGTGTACTTCTCAATCTTTTGTGTTAGCTCTGGAGCGATGAAGCCGAGGTAATTTGTTACCTCATCCCATGCCGTTGAGCCTTGAACTGTTAACTTACGGAAGTCTTCATTGAAGATATCGCGGATAACACGAACTGCAAGATCTGGCTCTTGATAGAGAGCTGCTGGTGCATGGAAGTTTGGATTCTGACTCTTTGTGTAGATATCTTCCCATTGCGCCTTCAAACGTGCGACATCGCTGGTGAGATCTTCTTCGCTAACACCTTCTGCTGCTGTACGAACAATCACGCCAGCCTCTTCAGGGATTAGGTTCTTAAGAATTGATTTCAAACGAGCGCGTTCCTCTTCAGGAAGACGCTTGGAAATTCCAGACATTCCGCCACCAGGAACATAGACAACGTAACGTCCAGGCAGTGAAATCTGGCTAGTTAAACGTGCACCCTTTTGACCAATTGGATCCTTAGTTACCTGCACTAATACTGGCTGGCCAGTCTTTAAAACAGTTTCGATTTTGCGTGGTTGTGATTCAGAGATACCTGCAGCATCCCAATTAACCTCGCCCGCATACAGAACTGCGTTGCGACCCTTACCAATGTCGACGAATGCAGCTTCCATAGATGGAAGAACATTTTGAACGCGACCTAAGTAAACATTTCCTACATAAGACTGATTGCTATTGCGGTTTACATAATGCTCAACCATGACGCCATCTTCAATAACGGCGATCTGTGTGCGATCTGCAATCTGGCGAACAAGCATTTCGCGATCAACATTCTCACGACGGGCTAAGAAATCTCCATCGGTAATGATCGTTCCGCGCTTGCGGTATGGCTCACGGTACTCGCTGCGGCCACCACGGTCATTACGATCGTAACGATCGTTCCGATCATTGCGATCGCGACGGTTGCGGTTGTTGCGATCATTGCGTGCTGGGCGCTCTGGGCGCTCACGCTTTTCACGAACCTTTACTACTGTGATGACACCATCTTCTTCAATGGTCTCGCCTGGAGTTACACCTTCACCTGTTGCGCGACGACGACGGCGACGGCGTGTAGACGTTGCACCTTCTGCTGAATCCTCATCAGAAGACTCTTCAGTTGAATCCTCATCATTGTTTTCGGTGTTTGTTGTATCGGCTGAACCTGGCTTGCGACGTCCACGGCCACCACGACGACGTCGACGGTTGCGGTTAGCACGCTCTTCAGAATCAGATGTTGCACCTTCGGTAGCTGCAGGCTTTTCTTCAACCTCAGCAACCTCCTTTTTAGCTGCAACCTTCTTACGAGGCTTGCTCTCTGAAACCTCTTTCTTAGCAGCAGGCTTTTCAGGTGCTGCTTGGAAGATAGGCACTGGAACTGCCGCGGCTTTCTTACGGGTTGTCTTCTTTTCTTCAGCTACTTGTGGAACTTCAGTAACTGCTGCATCTGCTTTTGCAGATGCTTTCTTAACCGCACGCTTGCGCGGTGTTTTAGGCTCAATCGCCATGGCACCAAATCCTTTATGCCCCTTGCGGAGCTATCTTCTTAAAAAATCCTGTTGGGTTTTCCGTACCGTCCGCGCTGGGCTTGATTCGCGATTGATCGCGAGCCGCGCTGAACTGGTGCCCTAATTATGGCAGAGCGAGCCTGATTTGCCTATTTAACCTCGTAATCGAGCGTGAACATTCTGTAGAAGCCCGAATCCAATCATGGTGGCAAACATCGATGATCCACCATAGGAAATAAATGGCAAAGGCACCCCAGTCATTGGCATCAGCCCCAGCGTCATTCCAATATTTTCAAATAATTGGAATGCAAACCATGCGATGACTCCCGTACACACCAGTCGACCAAAGGGATCAGATGTTCTTCGAGCGATTGAAAATGCCCTCATCAAAAGTATGAGATACAAAATCAAGATAAATCCGCTGCCAACAAAGCCGAGCTCTTCTCCGGCTACTGTAAAAATAAAATCTGTTTGTTGTTCAGGTACAAATCGACCACTTGTTTGTGGACCGTCAAACAAGCCCGTACCAAGCAATCCACCAGAACCAACGGTGATGCGTGCTTGTCGAAGCTGATAACCGGCACCTTGTGTATCTGCACTTGGATCCACAAATGTTTGCAAGCGGCTTACTTGATACTCGCTGATGATTCCCGCTTTAACGGCGACAAAACCTCCAAGTACTGCGAGCAATAACAAAGCTGCAACCCAACGTGCCGGCGCCCCAGATACGGCGATGATTGTTACAACCGATGCCGAGATAATCAGAATAGTTCCCATATCTGGTTGTAAAACAATCAACAATACTGGGATAGCGGCGATTGCTAAAGCTTGTAATACATCTTTACTCGTGGGCTCATTACTGTCATGCGTTCGTTCTGACAAAATCATCGACATTCCAATAATGATGGCAATCTTGGCAAGTTCAGCAGGTTGAATCTGAAAGCCGCCCGGTAATGCAATCCATGCTCGCGCACCATTGATTTCAGCACCTAAACCTGGAATCAACACGATAACTAATCCGAGAACGGCGCCTCCCCATAAAAATGGCGTATAGGCACGAAGTAAACGATAATCAACAACAGTTGCTCCGTAAGCCAGTAGACCACCGATCAAAATATTGATGCTGTGGCGCTTTAAGTAGTACTGACCATCTAAACCATTGCGGGTGTACCAATCTCTGGTTGCCGACCACACAAGCAAGGTTCCGATGATCAAAAGCAAGCCAACAACCGTCGTTAATACAGGATCCCAGCCATGCAGCAGAGATTGTCGGCTGCGTCTATACAACCTTTGGCGCGCTTGGATCTGACTCACTTGCTCGCCCCCTTAGGTTTTGTTGCTGGTGAAATCTTAGGCAGTTGGGCTGGAGGTTTGCCTTCGGGGAATAACGCCGCGCCAGGCACAACCTGGTTTCCAGAAACACCAAAAAGGGTTGAGTAAATCTGCCTCACACCAACACCAGATGTTGATGCTCCAAAGCCACCTTGGCCAACCATCATCACAACGGCGTAGCGAGGATTTTTGCTAGGTGCATATGAAGCAAACCATGATGTGTCATCCTTCAAAGAACCATTGGGATTTCTTCCAAAGACCTGACCAGTTCCAGTCTTGCCACTAATTTCAATTGGGAATCCTGCAAAGACGCCTGCACCCGTTCCGCTGACAACAACTTCACGCAAAGAGCCACGTAAGAAGGACAAAATAGATGGTGCTGTTTTTACAGTTCCAAGACGCTGAGGCGTAAAGCTCTTAACAACCGTTCCATCTGTTTTAACAACAGCTTTAGCTACCATCATCTGCCAAATGGTTCCACCATTAGCAATTGCTGCATACATCTGAGTTAACTTTAAAGGAGTCAAAACCGTATCGCCCTGCCCGATGGAAAAGTTGACTGCATCTCCGGCACGGATCTTGTCACCATCAACACAATTTTCTGCCGCTAACTGCAGCAAGAAGGTTGTCTGCTGAGCCTTTGTTGCTCGCTCCTTGTAGTTGCAGTAAAAATCCTTGTTCTGCTCGTACCAACTCTTTTTGTACTCGCGATCTGCAAGACGTGATGTTGACTCAGATGGAAGATCAATTCCAACCTTTTGAGTGATGTTGAAGGCTTTAGCAGCCTCAAAGAAGTAGTCATTAGGGTTTGATTTAGGCCTTAATCCGCCATCGCGAATCCATTCATCAAAGGCGATCTGATACCAAATCGTGTCACATGACACCGCCATGGCTTTCTTCATGTTCATCGTGCCTTGATTTTTACTATCAAAGTTTTGAAATGCGCGAGTACCTACTTGTACCTGTGAAGGGCATTGATAATTTGCATTTAGATCATAACCAGCCGAAGCTGCAGCGACCGCTGAAACAACTTTGAAGGTTGAAGCAGGGGCAAACAATCCTTGCAGCGCTCTATTGAGAGCCGGGACTGATTTCTTTTCGCTAAATAAATCCTCTGCCTGTTGAACAGTTAACCCTTTTTCCCATGAATTTGGATCATAGGTTGGATATGAGGCTAACGCTAAAATTCTTCCATTTCGAACATCCATCACGACTGCAGCACCGGAGTCCGAGGTATATCCATTTGCTCGTCCTCGCAAGACCGCATCCTTGAGCGCTTTTTCCGCTGAGGCTTGCAGACGAACATCCAAACTGGTGACTAAATGATCACCTGGAGTTGGTTGGGTGTTTTGGCTTTCTCGAGTAATCGATTCTTTCCGATCAACTATGACTGTTCTGATACCAGGTTCTCCTCGAAGGAAGGAGTCATATTGAATTTCAAGACCTGTCTTACCAATACTTTCGCTGCGGAAATACTGCTTCCCGTTTCCCTTCAACAAGTCACCTTCAGTCAGCGGGCCAACATATCCGAGAACGTGCGCAGCATTCACATCTAAATAACTTGGGTAACTACGAATCGCCACAGGTTGAGCATCAACACCAGGAAACTCATCTGATCGTTCCACGATCTGAAGTGCGATCTCTGGATCTGCAGATTTTGTAATTGGAATCGGTTGGTATCGCGAACCTTGCCAACACCCTGCCTTTTTTCCAACAGGTAACTCACCGCACAGGCGGGTGTTTTGATAGATGTCTCTGTACTGCAACTTGAGAAGTTTTGAAAGACGTTTCATAACAGCTACGCCTTGATCTTCTAACTTATCTATCGCAATACGATCAATTGTGATTGCCAAACCAGCTTTATTCATTGCTAAAGGCACCCCATACCCATCGACGATCAGTCCGCGATTGGCAGGGGAAACAACATCTCTACTTTGAATACTCAGCGCTGCATCCTTGTATTTCGGACCCGCAGCAACTTGAAGGTAAAAAAGACGACCAAATAATGCCATCATCAACGAGACGATCAGTATTTGTACGACCATTAAAGCAAGACGAGATCGGTTGTTCATATTACCGACCTTGAGTCAAATACTAGAGCATGCAACTTTGTAAAGAGCGGAAGCATAATTGGTGCGACTAATAGTGACCACAAACTCATACCAATTAATGTGAGCGCTACCTGAGCGATAGACCCTACTGAAACTCCTAACAATGCCCCACTTATTAAAAATGCAATCTCGACAAAGAATGTGGCAGCGACTACGAAAAATACGATACCTATTGCGTTTGCATGAACATTGTCATCGCCATACCCAATGTATGAAATTGCATACCCTGCCAACAGCATGATGAGCGTCCATTGCCCAAATGGCCCACTCGAACTTTGTGAAAGATCCATCAACAAGCCTGATGCAAATCCAATTACCGCTGCGACCTCAGCCTGACTTAAGACAGACCATGTCAATGCAAAAATTAGAAGGATTGAAAATCCCCCGCCAGGTAGTCTGAATTGCGAGATCAGCGCTTCTTGAACCACAAATATGGAGAGAAAGATTGGCGCTGACAAAGAGATTTGACGCGTAAACATGTTAGTCAGCTGGAGTTGGAGTCGGAGTTACGGTCACTGTGACAGTTGGAATTGGAGTTACCTGAGGTTTCTTGGGAACCAGAGCATCTCCTGGATTTGATGATGGTCCGCCCACAACGACTGCAACAACTCCCAGTGTTGAAAAATTGGTGTAATAACGAACTACAGCTGATTGCGCAATCGCTCCTGCCGAGTTATCAACTCGACTGACATATCCCAAAGGAACTCCGGGAACAAATGGCCGATTAGATGAACTACCACGAGCTAAAAGCACATCTCCAATATTTACTGTCGTTGAATTATCAAGCAATTGCAGCGTCGCCGAGCGATTTCCTTGGCCTGACAAAATTCCAATTTGTTGACTACCTGCAATTCGTGCGCCCATTTTGAAGGATGGGTCGCTGGCAAGTTGAATCAAAGCCGAGTTTGGATACACATCCTTTACGACACCTGCGATTCCAAATTGAGAAAGGACTGTCATGTTCTTCTTAATGCCAGCGTTGCTACCAGAATCAATTGTAAGGGTTTGTGAAAAAGACTGGCTTGACCCATGACTAATTACTTTTGCGTTAACAACTTTGTATCCTGCTGTTCCTGCCAAATCCAAAATATCTTTGAGCTGCTCTAGCTGTCCATCGGCATTTTTTCGATTTAACAACTTGATCTTGAGGTTTGCATTTTCGGCCTCGAGTTTTTCAATCTGCCCTCGAGTACGTCCAAGATGGGTTACACCTGAGAAGAAATCCCCTAAAGGATTAAGTACTACCGCACCAGCACGTTGAAATGGAGAAAGGATTGTTTGCGTTCCCTGCCTAAATCCGTCGATGACCTTTACGCCACGAAGATCTAGAGTGATAAGGAACAACGATGTGACAATTAAAATCACCAACAACAAACGTGCGCGACCTCCGTTACGCATTGAAAGAAGGCCTTATCGACGTGGCTCGGAGATTAGAACCTTCTCAAGAGCTTCAAACTCTTCGATGCACTTTCCGGAACCCTCAGCGACAGCATCCAATGGACGCTCTGCGATGTGAATTGGCATTCCAGTCTCTTTGCGAAGGCGCTCATCAAGACCCTTGAGAAGTGCTCCACCACCGGTGAGAACAATTCCGCGGTCCATCAAATCTGATGCAAGCTCGGGTGGAGTCTTATCTAATGTGCTCTTAACTGCGTTAACAATTGAGTTCACAGGCTCTTCAAGTGCCTTGCGAATCTCTGCAGCCGATACAACGATTGTCTTTGGAAGACCTGTTGCAAGATCGCGACCGCGAATCTCTGCATCATTTTCCCCAGCTAGAGGGTATGCAGATCCGATAGCCATCTTGATCTCTTCAGCAGTGCGCTCTCCCAAAAGTAGTGAGAATTCACGCTTAACCCAGTTAATAATTGATTGATCGAGCTCATCTCCGCCTACGCGAATTGAAAGGGATGTCACGATTCCACCTAGTGAAATAACCGCAACCTCAGTTGTTCCTCCACCGATATCTACAACCATGTTTCCAGTTGGCTCGTGGATTGGAAGACCAGCACCGATCGCAGCAGCCATTGGCTCTTCGATGATGTAGACCTTACGTGCACCTGCTGCATAACCTGCATCTTTAACTGCACGCTGTTCAACACCGGTGATACCTGATGGAACGCAGACAACGATACGTGGCTTAGCCAAGTAACGACGACGGTGAACCTTTTGAATGAAGTAGCGCAACATGCGCTCTGTTGTATCAAAGTCGGCAATAACGCCATCCTTAAGAGGACGGATAGCAACGATGTTGCCAGGAGTACGACCAATCATCTTCTTCGCTTCAATACCAACAGCCAGAATTCCACCGGTGTCTTGATTAACAGCTACTACTGATGGCTCGTTCAAAACAATGCCACGTCCACGAACATAAACAAGCGTGTTCGCTGTGCCTAGGTCAACGGCCATATCGCGACCGATGAATGACATTCTGCTTCCTTGTGACATCTTGACTCCTTGTGCTTTTTGATTCTGGGGAATGAATTACTGCGGGAAGAAAATCTGAATTTCACGGGCAGCAGACTCTGGTGAATCTGAACCATGAACTAGATTTTGCATAACTTTGGTACCTTGATCACGTGCAAGATCTCCACGGATTGTTCCGGGAGCTGCAACAGTTGGATCTGTAACTCCAGCTAATGAACGGAACCCTTCGATAACACGATTTCCAGATGCAACGATCGCAACAATTGGACCTGACATCATGAACTCAACTAATGGTTCGTAAAATGGCTTTCCAATATGTTCTGCGTAGTGTTGGGCAAGTAATGCTTCATCTGCCTGCAACATGCGCAAAGCATCAATTGCATAACCCTTAGTTTCGATTCTAGAAATAACCTCGCCAACTAAACCGCGGCGTACGCCATCGGGCTTGACGAGGATAAGTGTTTTCTCAGTGCTCACTCGCCTAGTCTATTAGGGTTTTTTGGAGGCTGCAGCCAGCAAAGCAGCCCGAGCCGCCTCACCCTTACGGCCCACAACGATGGCCGCTACCCAAAGGCCAATCAAGACCACCCCAATGATGAAGAAGGATGGCTCAACAAATCCAAAACCGATCATGGCGAACTGCATCAATGAGCCGATTACAAAACCGCCGGGGCGGCGAACAAGACCAGCTGCAACAAAAAGCAAGAATGAAACTACACATCCATAAATGATTGCCGCCTGCGAGTGATCTTTCATCGCTAACAGGATCGCAAATCCAAGTGTCATGCTCTCAGCAATCAATACTGATGCGCATAGAACCTTCATCGTGAAAACTTCTTTCTAAAGTATGTGCGAGCTTCACCAACTGTAACAACTGAACCTGTGACAAGAATTCCAACTGTGTCTTCACTGAGTGGTCGTATTGAATCTGCGACCGCTCTGTCTAACGCTGAGTTTAGATCTGAAACTTCAAAGACGCGATCTGGACCAAAGATAGAGGATGCAATCTTTTCAAGTTCAGAAGAAGCCATTGCGCGTGATGATGAACTCTGTGTCACGATTACATGATCAACAATTGGTTCGAGTTCCTGAAAAATGCCTGTGGCATCTTTATCTCCGAAGACACCTACAACTGCGATGATTTCATCGAAGTTAAACTCATTCAACAAAGTATCAGCTAACGCTTTTGCGCCATGTGGATTGTGTGCTGCATCTAAAATCACAGTTGGATCGCGATGTACAACCTCGCAGCGACCAGGTGAGGTGACAGCTGCAAACCCTGCGCGAACGGCATCAATGTCTAAAGGTTGATCTCCAAAAAAGGCTTCAACTGCAACTAGTGCCGCTGCAGCGTTGGCTGCCTGATGGCGGCCATGCAAAGGAAGGAATATCTCATCGTAGGTGTCATGAATTCCTTGGATAGTAAGTAACTGACCGCCAACTGCAACTGCGCGTGAAAGAACAGAGAACTCAACACCTTCTCGAACAACATCTGCCCCTACTTCCGCTGCCTTCCGGATTAACTCCTTTGCCGCCTCTGGCTCCTGCTGGGCAAGGACTACAAAGCCGCCTTCTTTGATGATTCCAGCCTTAGTAGCTGCGATTTCATGAAGGGTATTTCCTAAGTACTCCATGTGGTCATAACCAATTGGCATGATGACGGAGACCTCTGCATCAACCACATTGGTTGCATCCCATTCCCCACCCATGCCAACTTCGATAACACCAACATCGACTGGGTGTTCTGCGAAAGCTGCAAAAGCTAAAGCAGTGATTGCTTCAAAGAATGAAATTGGATGTTCAAACTTTGTATCCATTAAATCTAAATATGCAGCGATATCGTTGTAGGAAAAGATTAATTCTTTAGGGTCGATAGGTTCACCGTTGATTGAAATTCGTTCCCGATAAGTTTCTAAGTGCGGACTGGTAAAACGTCCAGTGCGAAGTCCATGAGCAAACAACAATGCATCAACCATTCGACTTGTTGTTGTCTTTCCATTAGTTCCACCAATATGAATTGTTGGGTACGTCAATTGTGGTGAACCCAAGATATCTACAAGGGCGGCGATACGTTCTGTCGATGGAGCGATGCGTGTTTCTGGCCAACGTGCAAGCAGCGCTTGCTCGATTGCGTCTACGCGCTCCTGATCATCTGGAGAAATCATCATGCTTGAGGCAATGCTGCAAGTGCAGTAGTAATTCGTTCGATATCTGCTGTTGTCTTTTCTAAACGCTCGCGAATCTCTACTACAACATTCTCTGGAGCTTTAGCCATAAAGCCTTGGTTGTTCAATTTAACTTCTGCTGTCTGCTTGTCCTTTGTCGCTGTTGCCAAATCCTTTTCCAGACGAGCACGCTCTGCAACAACATCGATAGATCCAGTTAGATCAAACTCAATTGTTACTCCTGCCGCTTCACACTTGGCGCTTGGGGTAATTTCACCAAGCTCCATTCGGACCACGAAGGCAACGGCAGATGCATATTGAGCGATCTCACCGGTGGCTACGATGCGGCCAGGGATCTTCAAAGAGGTCTTAATTCCTTGATCATTTCTGAATCTACGCACCTCTGTAATGATCTCTTGCAGCTGAGCGATAAGGGCTTCAGCCTTTTTATCTACATGTGCAGCGTTTGCGACAGGCCACTGCGCGACAACTAGAGACTCTCCCCCAGTTAACGTGGTCCACATCTGCTCTGTAATAAATGGCATAACCGGGTGCATCAAACGGAAGAGTTGATCTAGAACATAACCAAGTACTCGCTTTGATCCTTCAGCATTACCGGACGCGAAAGCTTCCTTTGAAAGCTCTAGGTACCAGTCACACAAATCATCCCAAGCAAAGTGGTACATCAATTCACATGCTCGTGCGTACTCGTACTTTTCAAGAAGCTGTGTTGTCTCTGAAACAGTTTCTGACAATCGGCTAAGGATCCACTTATCAATTGCATTCAAAGAATCAATCGCTGGAAGATTACCTTCAACTGTTGCACCATTCATCATGGCAAAACGGGTTGCGTTCCATAGCTTGGTTGCAAAGTTACGAGATCCGCCGATCCAATCTTCTGCAAGTGCCTGATCGGTGCCAGGGTTTGCACCGCGGGCTAATGTGAAGCGAAGTGCATCTGCACCGTACTTATCCATAAACTCAATTGGATCAATGACATTTCCGCGGCTCTTCGACATCTTCTTACCAAATTGATCACGTACTAAACCATGCAACATAATTGTTTTAAATGGTGGCACGCCATCCATAGCAAAGGTTGACATCATCATCATGCGAACAACCCAGAAGAACAAGATGTCATAACCAGTAACCAGAACTGATGTTGGATAGAACTTAGCTAGATCTGCTGATTTTTCTGGCCAACCAAATGTTGAAAAGGCCCACTGACCAGATGAGAACCATGTATCCAACACATCTGCATCCTGTGTCCAACCTGCAGGTGCGGTTTCATCAGGGCCAACAACTTGTACCTCGCCATTTGGCCCGTACCAAACAGGAATCCTGTGACCCCACCACAACTGACGTGAAATACACCAGTCATGCATGTTGTCGACCCACTCGAAGTACCGTGGAGCAAGCGCCTCAGGTTCAATCTTTACCGCACCGCTGCGAACAGCATCAGCAGATGCTTTAGCCATTGGTTCTACCTTTACAAACCATTGCTTTGATAAACGTGGCTCAACAGTTGTATCGCAACGAGAACAATGTCCAACTGCATGCATGTATGGACGCTTTTCAGCAACGATTCTGCCTTCTGCGCGTAGCGCTTCAACAACAGCTTTACGTGCATCAAAGCGATCAAGTCCATCAAAAGCACTGTTTGTGTTTACAACCTTCGCATCTGCATCCAGGATCACAATGTTTGGCAAATTGTGTCGCACGCCGATTTCAAAGTCATTTACATCATGCGCAGGTGTTACTTTTACCGCGCCTGTTCCAAATGCTGGATCAACATGTTGGTCAGCAATAATCGGAATCTCACGATCGATCAAAGGAACCTTTACGGTCTTACCGATCATATGTGAGTAACGTTCATCTTCGGGATTAACAGCTACAGCTGTATCGCCCAACATAGTTTCAGCACGTGTTGTTGCAACGATGATCGCGTTGTCACCTTCGCCATAGCGAATCGACACTAATTCGCCCGCATCATCATTGTGTTCGACTTCAATATCTGACAAAGCAGTTAGGCAACGTGGGCACCAATTAATGATTCGTTCAGCGCGATAAATCAAACCTGCGTCATACATGCGCTTAAAAATTGTTACTACAGCCTTGGACATTCCTTCATCCATAGTGAAGCGTTCACGAGACCAGTCAACAGATGAACCCAAGCGCTTCATCTGTTCAAGAATCGCACCGCCTGATTCCTCTTTCCACTCCCACACCTTTTTAACAAACTCTTCACGTCCTAAATCATGACGGGATTTACCTGATGCAGCTAACTGCTTTTCAACAACGTTTTGTGTTGCGATACCGGCGTGATCCATTCCTGGAAGCCATAGAACTTCAAAGCCTTGCATTCGTTTCATACGCGACAAGCAATCTTGCAGGGTTTGATCCAAGGCGTGACCTATGTGCAAAACACCGGTCACATTAGGTGGAGGTAAAACAATTGAAAAGGCTTCCTTTGAAGAAGCTGCATCAGCGGTGAAATATCCAGCATCAACCCACTTTTGATACAACGGGGCTTCGATCTCCTGAGGAGAAAAGGTCGAGGCTAATTCACGGCTAGAAGACATAGTGCGCAGTCTAGATTATGCGCTCTTCTCCTCTTGACCTTTTTGAGCTCGTGAGCGTTTTGGACCTGTGTGGTTAATCAATGTTGGCGCTCCCCCAGATGTGATGCATTCCTTGGTGATAATCACCTTTTCTACATCGGTACGGCTTGGAACGTCATACATAACTGTCAAGAGGACTGATTCCATAATTGCACGAAGTCCACGAGCACCAGTGCCACGTTCCTGTGCAAGATCTGCGATCGCATCAAGTGCTTCAGCATCAAATTCCAGCTGAACATGGTCTAAATCAAAGAGGCGTTGATACTGCTTTACCAAAGCGTTCTTTGGCTCAGTCAGAATTTGCATTAAGGCTGACTTATCAAGGTTTTCAACACTTGTAAGAACTGGAAGTCGGCCAATGAATTCGGGGATCATTCCGAACTTCAGAAGATCCTCTGGCATGACATCAGCAAAGATATCCTTGCGGTTCTTGTCCGCGGCATCTTGCAATGTCGCATTGAAACCAACACCTGATTTACCAACGCGAGATTCGATGATCTTTTCTAGCCCTGCAAAAGCGCCACCAACGATAAACAAAACATTTGTAGTATCAATTTGAATGAACTCTTGGTGTGGGTGCTTACGGCCACCTTGTGGTGGAACAGATGCAACAGTTCCTTCAAGAATCTTCAAAAGCGCTTGCTGAACACCTTCACCAGAGACATCGCGGGTGATTGATGGGTTTTCAGATTTGCGAGCAACTTTATCGATTTCATCGATGTAGATGATTCCGGTTTCAGCTTTCTTGACATCATAATCTGCTGCCTGCAAAAGCTTGAGCAAGATGTTTTCAACATCTTCTCCAACATACCCAGCCTCTGTTAAGGCGGTTGCATCTGCAATTGCAAAAGGAACATTGAGCATGCGCGCCAAAGTTTGCGCCATAAGTGTCTTGCCGCAACCAGTTGGTCCGAGCATCAAAATATTTGACTTTGCTAATTCAATTGAATCTTCACGGCCGCTGTCGCCGCTTTGCACACGCTTGTAATGGTTATAGACCGCAACAGATAAAGACTTCTTTGCACGATCTTGTCCGATTACATACTGATCTAGAAACTCAAAGATTGCCTGAGGCTTTGGAAGCTCTGATAAACCGAGCGAGTTAGCCTCGCTGAGCTCTTCAACAATAATCTCGTTACAGAGTTCAATACATTCATCACAGATATAAACGCCAGGACCGGCGATGAGCTTCTTAACCTGCTTCTGGGTCTTGCCGCAGAAGGAACACTTCAGCAGATCGCTAGTTTCACCGATTCTTGTCATGTCTGAAGTTTAGATTCTGTGCGGGTTTTGTGCTTGGGTTTTTGCGCTTACTTCTGTTCGCCGTGAGAATAATCAGCGCTACTTTCTTTCTTTGGCATCTTCATATCCTTAACTCCGGGTACGCCAAGGATTGCAAAACTCACCAGCACATGGAAGATCGAGGCACCGATCAAAACCTCTTTCTCCCCAAAAAATCCAACAGCTGGTCCAATTAAAGCCATACCGATTGGCATTAATCCTGCAGTTCCCATGTGATCAATTGAGAAAACCCGACCCTGCAGATGCGGTGGCACTTCTCGCTGTACAGCAGATGACCACCAGGCTTCCCATGGCCCAACTGAAAATCCTGCAAACAAGTACGCGATAACTACAAATGTTCCAGAAATCGGAAATGCAAGTGATAGCGGAGCAATTACGATGAACATCCAGACAAAGATTGATACATAACCTTCATGCTTTACCTTTATCTTGACACACAAAACCGCCGAGATAATAGAACCTACTGAAAATGCAGCCGCCGATAATGCAAATGGAGTATTGGAATCGAACTCTCTTCTGGTGATCACGGGTAGCAAAACAACTTCTGCGGCGATTACAACCATGAGTTGAACAGATGCCATTGCGATCATGGCGCCGATCCATGGAATCTCTCGCACAGTACGAAGACCTTCACGTAGTTCAGTTAAGAATGGCTCGCGATCACGCTCTTTGCCATTGATATCCTCTTGAATCTTGAATAAGAAGTAAGTTCCCACTGCAAAGGCAACGGCGGTAAAGATAAAGGTAAGCCTGCCACCAACGAAGAAAACAGCCGCTCCTCCGATTCCTGGGCCCACGATTGTTGAACCTTTAGTCATAATGTTGCGTGCAACATTTGCTGCAGGAAGTTTTTCATCGGGAACAAGGCTTGGAATGATCGCACCTGCTGCTGCAGCTCCGAATGCATCTCCAACACCCATCAGAAAAACAGCAATGCCCAACAGGTAATGCGGCATTGATGGAGCAGAAACAAAGACCATCGCAATAACAACAGCTGATCTAAAGAGATCTGCACCGATCATCACATTTCGACGAGGCAAACGATCCGCCCAGACTCCAGCAAATGGAGCAAAGACAACACCTGATAAAACTCGCGCACCAAGGATTAAACCCAATGAACTAGCTGTGCCCCCTGCATCCAAAACTGTGACAGCAAGTGCAATTGGAAAGGCTGATGCGCCTAAAACAAAGATTGCGTTAGAAAACCAAAAGAGCCGGTACCCCTTGTAAGACCAAAGGGAGCCCGGCTCAAATAGTTTCACGCAAAAATAGAAGTGTTTACTTCTTTGCCTTACGTGAAGCCAAAACCTGATCAATGATTCCGTATTCAACGGCCTCTGTTGCTGTAAGAATCTTGTCACGCTCAATATCTTTACGAATCTCTTCTGCAGACTTAACTACATGGCGAGACAAAAGATCTTCTTGCAAACGAGTAATGCGATCGATTTCGCGAGCTTGAATTTCGATATCAGATGCTTGTCCGCCACCTTCTGATGAAGGTTGGTGAATCAAAATACGTGAGTGCTCAAGTGCATAACGCTTGCCCTTTGCTCCACCAGCAAGAATGACCGCTGCTGCAGATGCTGCCTGACCCAAGCAAATAGTGCTGATATCTGGGCGAACGAACTGCATAGTGTCGTAAATAGCTGTTAACGCGGTAAATGATCCACCGGGTGAGTTGATGTAAATCATGATGTCGCGATCTGGATCCATAGATTCCAAGGTCAGAAGCTGGGCCATGACATCGTTTGCAACGGTGTCATCAATTGGCTGACCCATGAAAATGATGCGCTCTTCAAAAAGCTTTGTGTATGGATCTTGACGCTTGTATCCGTATGCCGTCTTTTCTTCTACCGTTGGAAGAACGTAGCGAGAAGTAATCTCTTGAATGTTTTTCATTACGCTTTTCCTCCCGTGATTTGTCCCATTGACGATACAACGTGATCAACAAAGCCATAATCCTTTGCATCATTAGCGTTGAACCAGTTGTCGCGATCTGAATCTGCAAGAATCTTTTCCAAGCTCTGGCCTGTGTGCAAAGCGTTCAACTCTGAAAGAGTCTGCTTGGTAATCGCCATTTGTTCTGCCTGGATACGAATATCAATTGCTGTTCCACCAATTCCACCAAGTGGTTGGTGCATCAAAATACGTGAGCTCTTTGTCGCGTAACGCTTTCCCTTCGTTCCTGAAGTAAGAAGGAACTGACCCATTGAAGCAGCCATTCCAAAAGTTACAGTTGCAACATCATTCGGGATGAGTTCCATGGTGTCGTAAATTGCCATTCCCGCTGTAACAGATCCACCAGGTGAGTTGATGTACAAGAAAATATCTTTCTTGGTATCCAACGAAGAAAGTAGAAGTAATTGAGCACACACCATGTTGGCCATGTCATCGCGGACTTCGCCTGACAAGAAAACAATCCGCTCTTCAAGCAGGCGGTTGTAAATCTGGTCCTTCATTTTGCTTTCTGTGTCCACCGATGGGCCTCCCGTAATTTTTACCTGTAGTGACCCTAACAATTAAGGAGGGCAATTGCTTCCCGATTATGAGAAATAGATGCGTGAACTGTGCCGTGTTCGCTGTAGGCGGAGCGGAGGGAAGGTTTTTACGCCTCTTCGACTAAGTCTGCAGGGTTGGCAGGCTTTGGTGCCAGCGCCTCGAGATCAATCACATTGCCAGATGCATCCTTAACTGTGACGCGACCCAACACAGATGCGAGGGCTTTTGCACGAGTTACCTCTGCAACAAGCTGCTGAATCTGTCCAGCCTTCTGAAGCTCTTCAGCGAACTGCTGTGGTGCCATTCCATAACGCTGGGATGTGCGAACCAAGTACTCGGTCAATTCAATCTCTGTGATCTGAACATCTTCAGCCTGAACGATCGCATCAAGCAAGAAATCTGACTTCAGGGATGAGCGAACCTGGCCTTCAACTTCGGCACGGTGCTCTGCATCTTCCATACGGCCTTCGCCCTCGAGGTGATCATTCACCTCGAGCTCAACTAGGTTATCTGGAACAGGAATCTCATTGTCTGCAAGCAACTTCTCAACTAGGCGGTCGCGTGCTTGTGCACCTTGTTCCATCTTCTTGACGCGCTCTAGACGAACAACAAAATCCGCCTTCAACTCTGCAAGTGTGTCGAACTCAGAAGCAAGCTTTGCAAAAGCATCATCAACTGGTGGAAGCTCCCGCTCCTTAACAGCCTTAACTGTTGCCTTTACCTCGCCCTTTTCTCCTTCTTGTTGTCCAACAAGTTGAGTTTCAAACTGCTTTACATCGCCAGTCTTCATTCCGACCAAGATCTCATCGAGACCATCGATCATCTTGTCTGAACCAACTTCGTAAGAAATATCATTGGCTTGTCCGCCATCAACCTCTGCACCATCAATAAATGCTGTCATATCTAATGTTGCAAAGTCACCCATCTTGATTTCACGTTCAACAGTTGTGAGTGTTCCAAAACGAGTGCGCAATGATTCAATCTGCTCATCAACATCTGAATCTTCAACCTTCACATCATCAACTTCGACAGTCATCTTTGAGAAATCTGGAAGCTTTACCTCTGGGCGAACATCAACCTCAACAGAGAAAACTAGCTTGTCCTTGTCAACAAATTCTTTGACATCAACTTCTGGTCGACCAATAACTGCAACCTTGTGCTCGCGAGCTGCTTGACCATAAAACTCTGGAAGTGCTGAGTTGATTGCTTCATCGATGACAGTTCCGCGACCTACGCGTTGATCGATCATTGATGCAGGAATTTTTCCCTTACGGAATCCAGGGATGTTTACCTGTGCAGCTACCTTCTTATACGCAACAGCTACATGGGGCTCAAGCTCAGAGTAAGCAACTTCAACATCAAGACGAACGCGAGTTGGAGATAGAACTTCTACTGAACTTTTCACTGATTGCTCCTAGGTGGATGTGGTGATTACCGAGACAAACTGGTCGGGGCGGGGAGATTCGAACTCCCGATCTCCTGCTCCCAAAGCAGGCGCGCTAGCCACTACGCTACGCCCCGAGGCGCAAGGATGGAGTCTAAACCAGATTTCGCACTCTGATTACCGACCCAGTACCTTTAGCCCATGCACCCGCGGGTGTAGCTCAATGGTAGAGCCCCAGCCTTCCAAGCTGGCCATGCCGGTTCGATCCCGGTCACCCGCTCCAGATTGATTATCCGATGGACCCCACCTTGTTCACGAGGGCTTTGCCGCTTAAGTTCAACATGCTTCCGCTGGTCGCTCCGAATTGATCGATCGCCCGTAATTTAAGAGTCGCTGCTGAAGTAGAGACAATTCTCCCAATTATAAAAAATTGCATATGGCGACGCGCAGTGCCATTAACGAATGCTTGGGTATCAGAAGTAAAAACTTGATAATCCAAACTTCCGTTACTGGCAATAACTTGCATTCCAATGTAAACAGCAACCAATGTCTCCGGTGCAAAGGTTCCGTCTACAGAAATATTGAATGTATGGGAACCAGCCTCCAAGTTTATGAAACTGGAAGAATCGCTTGAACCTAGATTTTGATTCGTGGCCAGGGTCCAGTTTCCAAGATCGACAAAATAAGAAATAGAAGTGAAAGATTGTCCAGCTGGTCCAGTTAAACCAGTGTCACCTCTAGCACCTTGAGGTCCTTGTGATCCGGTGTCACCTGTATCTCCTTTCACTCCCTGAATACCTTGTGATCCTGTTGGACCAGTTAATCCGGTTGCACCTTGCACACCTGTTGCACCGGTTGGACCTTGCGCACCAGTTGCGCCAGTTGCGCCAGTTAAACCTGTATCGCCTTTTATCCCTTGAATACCTTGCGCTCCTATTGCACCTTGCGCTCCCATTGCACCTTGTGCTCCTGTTGCACCAGTTAAACCTGTATCGCCTTTTGCTCCTTGAAAACCTTGCACACCTATTGCACCTGTTGCACCGGTTAATCCAGTATCGCCTTTAATTCCTTGAACACCTTGCGCTCCTATTGCACCTTGCGCACCAGTTGCGCCAGTTGCGCCAGTTGCGCCAGTTAAACCTGTATCGCCTTTTATCCCTTGAATACCTTGCGCACCAGTTTCACCTTTAGCACCTTGCGCACCGGTCAATCCAGTTAAACCAGTTTCACCTTTAATTCCTTGAACGCCTTGTGCTCCTGTTGCACCAGTTAAACCTGTATCGCCTTTTATCCCTTGAATACCTTGCGCACCAGTTTCACCTTTAGCACCTTGCGCACCGGTCAATCCAGTTAAACCAGTTTCACCTTTAATTCCTTGAACGCCTTGTGCTCCTGTTGCACCAGTTAAACCAGTGTCGCCTTTAACTCCTTGAAAACCTTGCACACCTATTGCACCTGTTGCACCGGTTAATCC
>Ga0247843_1001682_pt1 | contig 43454 bp, 33 predicted proteins | sample LaCruzMarch2017__FD_192420 | JGI IMG/M metagenome (GOLD analysis project Ga0247843, IMG submission 192420) | Freshwater microbial communities from meromictic Lake La Cruz, Castile-La Mancha, Spain - LaCruzMarch2017_8m | ecosystem: Environmental > Aquatic > Freshwater > Lake | place: Spain...
CTCAACCAACGTATTTACAAGTAGCCCTACAGGTTACCAATGTAACATGTCATAATTCTAACAACGGAATAATTCAAATTACTCCGTCCGGATCAGTGCCTAACTACACGGTAACATGGATTTCCGGACCAAACTCCGGACCGTGCGCATTGCCTGTTACCTCAATTATTTCGGCAGCCACAAGCTTCAATAATTTATGTCCGGGAGTGTATGTGTTTAGCGTTACCGATGCCAACGGGTGTGACACTACGTTGAGCGCTACCATAATTGAACCTCAGCCCTTAGCATTAATTACCACCGCAAATGATGATCCGTGTAACGATGCAATCTGTCAAGGAAGCGCAGGGGTTTCAGTAACTGGAGGAACCGCTCCGTATACCTATTTATGGACAGGAGGCGCAAACACATCTTCTGTCGGACAGCTTTGTGTTGGCGCTTACAGTGTAACCGTGACGGATGCGAATGGGTGTACTCAATTAGCGAGTGTTACCATCAATCAACCGGCGCAAGCCTTAAGTGCAATTGTTACTACCACCAATGAAACATGTAATGGGTTGGGTAATGGAACAATTACGGTATCACCAAGTGGCGGAACCGCTCCTTACACGATTTTAGGAATTACAAATCCATGGGGAGGAGCGCCTTCGGTGAACTTTGCCGGTGGAACAAGCACATGGACCGGGGTTTCTGCCGGAATATACCAAGTAGAAATTACGGATGCAAATGGTTGCCAAATTATCGTGAGTGGCACCGTGACAGAACCAACACCGTTAGCGGTGGCAGTTACTCCAGTGGATGTAACCTGTTTTGGTGCAAATAACGGGTATGTTGAATTAGGAATTACGGGAGCCACTCCATCGTACACCATTAATTGGATTAATGGTCCAAACAATGGAGCTTGCATCCTTCCATTAAATCAAAATATTTTAGCTGGACCTACCCCAAATTATACTTCAAGCGCGTTGTGTCCTGGTGTATATGATGTGGTTATTGCCGATGCTAACGGATGCGACGACACGCTTTCCTTTACCATCAATCAGCCTCCGGCGATTATTCTAACCGTGGATTCCGTGGCGGTATTGTGTCATGGTGATTCCTCAGGCCAAGCGAGTGTACTTGCTATTGGAGGAACTCCGGGTTATACGTACAATTGGACAAATGTGATCGGTAATTTTGTAATACCTTTCCCAACGAATGACACCATCGGTAGCCCTGCGCATCCAAACGGAATTCCAACCGGCACATATCAAGTTACGGTAACGGATGCCAACGGATGTACTGCGGTAGAAACAGTTAATATCAATCAACCATCTACCCCATTATTGGCCTTAATTGATCACACGGATGAATTGTGTTTCCCGGTACCGAATCAAGCATCTACTGGAACCATTTCGGTTGGCGCGAACGGTGGAACAGGGCCGTATACGATTTCTGGGAATAATTTTGTTTGGACAGGTTCAGGAACCATTGTCGCTCCGAGCATGATACCGTTCAACCCGCTTACGGGTCAGACGATGACCGGGGTAGGTGCAAACCTCGCAGGAACATTCTATATCGTGACCGTGACAGATTACCACGGGTGTACTTCTACGGATTCAGTAATTGTTAGTAGTCCAGCGGCCTTATCGGTTGTAACTACGCCCACCAATTTGCTTTGCAACGGAGACATGAACGGAGCAATAAATATTGCACCCGCCGGAGGAATATCCCCTTATACTATTAATTGGCTTTCTGGCCCAATGGGACCTGGATGTGTTTTACCCGTTACTTTGAATACGAGCACCAACGCTAGTACACCAAGTACCCTTTGTCCAGGCGCTTATACCATCGAGGTGATCGATGCCAACGGATGTAAAGACACGGTGGTTGAGGCGATCAGCGAACCAGTACCTTTGAACATTAATTATTCGGTGAACGATGTATTATGTTACGGAGATTCTTCCGGTCAAATAAGCACCCAAGTTAACGGAGGAACCGGGCCTTACTCGTACAATTGGACCACGCTTTCAACATGGAATGGCCTTCCTTATGGTATTCCTTTCCCTGCTGCTGCGAATCAACCTCCGGGCAATCCACCTAACCCTAACCACCCTTTTGGTTTTCCTGCAGGTACTTACATGGTCGTGGTCAACGATGCCAATGGTAATACGGGTGGCTGCACGGACTTTGCGGTAATTACGATAACTCAACCGGCTACTCCAGTAGCGGGTGCACTCACGTCGCATGCGGTGGATTGTAATTCAAACGCCACAGGAAGCATCGATATTACGGCTTCAGGAGGTGTTGGGCCTTATGCAGTAAATGGCGTTGGGCATAATTTCACAGGTACAATTTTATTGCCTGGCGGCATAATCACTGAGACGGGTCTAATTGCAGGTAATTATTTTTATGACATAACCGATGCGAATGGATGCACCATAACCTTAACCACCATCGTATCTCAACCGGCCCCATTATTAGTTACGGTTAATAATGTGGTTGATGTATCGTGTATTCCAGGGTCATTTAATGGTCAAATTGACTTAACGGTCGTGGGTGGAAATAGCTACTACAGTTATAATTGGAGCACAGCGGCTTTACCTCCTTTCCCGCTTCCATTAACTACGCCAGTTGGAGGCCCATCGGTAACAAACCTTTACCCTGGCATTTATACGGTAACCGTTACTGATTTACTGGGCTGTCAAAGTACGTTACAAGTTACCGTGAATCAATTCCCAGGATTTACCGTTACTTCTACTATCGGAGATGTCCAATGCCATGGAAATAATTCAGGATCAATTAATTTAACGCTGAATGGCGGAACACCAAACTTCACCTTCCAGTGGACGGGTCCCAACGGATATTCTTCATTATTCCAAAATATTAATAATTTATATGTTGGGCAATATAATGTCATAGTAACAGATGGTGCAGGTTGTGTTGTGCCATTGGTTGCCACCGTTTCTGAACCGAGTTCCGCGCTGACGTCAACGTATGTTTCTTCGAATGTCGCGTGTTACGGTGATAACAGTGGTAGTATTTCCATTACGGCCACGGGAGGCACACCCTTTGCCGGACCGAATCCATATACTTATGATTGGTATTTTAATTCTACAACCCTTCCACCATTTAATACAACTCAAACTATTTCAAATTTAGTTGCAGGAGTATATATTTGTGTGGTTACTGATGCAAATGGCTGCCAAGACACCCAGCAAGTGGTAATTACTCAACCAGCAACGGCATTAACCTATTCGGTTATTACTACAGATGTCACCTGCTATGGTGGTTCCAATGGTGCAATTGACATTACCATTTCCGGTGGAACGGGTGCGCCGTATAGTTTGTTGTGGAGCACTGGCCAAACCACGGAAGACCTCGGCAATCTACCGGCAGGCACATATACCTTAACCATTACGGATGCCGGACCATGTGTAGTGACAACGGCACCAATTACCATCATTCAACCTACTCCCCTTGTTATTACTCCAAGTATTTTGAATGTGAGTTGTCATGGGGATACGAGTGGAATGATAACAACTCAAGTAAGTGGTGGAACGGTAAGTATTTCAGCCGGCTACACATATCTTTGGTCAACGTTGAATGGTTTCATCCCAGCGGGTCAATCCACCTTGCCTAATATTGGAAGCACGACACATCCGTTCGGATTAACTCCAGGGAATTATAACTTAGTCGTAACGGATGCTAACGGATGTACATCCTCATTAGTAGCTACCGTAATTCAACCCCTTGCACCACTATACATTGCAAGTACCTACACGAACGTGGATTGTTTTGGTGATAGTTCAGGGTCCATTAGTGTGTATGCTGAAGGCGGCACCTTACCATATAATGTCAGTTGGTCGGGTACGATGGTTGGCGATCCGTTTGGGTTTGAGATTTTAAGTAACCCCGGAACCTATACCATTTCTTCGTTACCCGCAGGAACGTATAATTTCCAAGTGGTCGACCAAAATGGTTGTTCGCTTGCTGGAGGAGCGGTAATCACGCAGAACAGCTTAATCGATACCGTGAATACGGCCATTGATTCCATTTTCTGCGCCAATTCTAGTGATGGGTTTATTTCAGTTTCTATTACTGGAGGTATTCCAAATGCCCTCGGGGCACCTTACACGATTGTGTGGGCGGGCGTTGATGCCTCGGGGAATGCCATTCCTATGTTATTTACCACCATTGCAGGAAATACCACTACTACGTCGAATCTTGTTGCTGGAACGTATACCTTAACCGTAACCGATGCAATAAATTGTACACGAACATTTACCTATGTAATGACAGAAATTGTAGTATCATTAAGCAATGTGGTAGATAATGATATCCTATGTAAAGGTCAATGCACAGGGGAAATAGAATTTGAACCAATAGGAGGAAATGCTAACTATACCGTTAGTGTATTCCCAATTGGTCAACCGGCAGCCAATACGATTACCATAACGGAGCAAGATTTACAAGGCAGTGCAACAGGTATATTTAGTCTCGGTGGGCTTTGTCCGGGTCAATATTATGTCTTGATCACGGATGCTAATAATTGTAGCTCGAATACACCAGCAATAACGATTACCGAGCCAAGTACGGTATTCAGTCCATCGGTGAATGTTATTTCTAACAGTGGATGTAATGACAATGCAGGAATCCTCAATGTGCAGGTAATGGGCGGTACGCCAGGATATAATGTGGCATGGCATAATATAACAAACCCTAACATAGTAAGCCCAGCGGGAACAGAAATTAATCAAAGCCCTGGAAATTATCTAATTACAGGATTATCCTCGGGATTAATAGAGGTCTTGGTTACGGATAACGTGGGATGCGAAATCGTAGATACGGTTGAGATTGATGACACAGAAGTTACTTTCGCCAACTTTACTGCAGTAGATTCCGCCGGTTGTGGCCCATTCTTGGCTCAATTTACGAACCTATCCTTGGGCGAAAACTTGTCTTATTTCTGGTCTTTCGGAAATGGTCAAACCAGTACGGAAGAAAACCCATCGGTAACGTTTGATGTGGGTGGACCGTATGATGTTACCCTTACCGTAACGAATGCATTTGGTTGTGTCTCTACCATGGTTGAATCTGGTTACATTGTTTCCTATGCAAGTCCAAACGCTGCATTTACCATAGCAAGTACTGGAGTTGATTATTATTCTGGGTTAGTGGAGTTTATTAATAATTCGGTGAATGCTCAATTCTATACCTGGGATTTTGGACATTTATCGAATGGATCAACGGAGGTTAATCCAACGTACTACTATCCACAGTGGACCGAAGGCGATTATATCGTTACCCTGGTGGCGACAGATACAAACGGCTGTAATGATCAAGCTCAATTATTAATTAGCTCATCTGAAACGGTAAGACTTAATGTGCCAAATACAGTTACTATTGATGATAATGGATTAAACGAACTCTTCTTCCCTGTGTTCTCTAACTTTGAAGAAATATTGAACTTCAAACTTGAAATTTTCAATCGTTGGGGCGAACTGATCTTTGAAACAAAAGATATTCAAGGAGGGTGGAACGGAACATATAACGGTGTGGCTGTGCAATCTGGTACCTATACTTGGAAAGTCACTTACAAAGACTTAGAGGGCTTCGATTATCAGGCAGTAGGGCACGTCAACGTATTGCGTTAAGTCGTATCTTTGTAAAAAAAACATCAACCATGTATCCAATAGAAATAGTACAACCCATGAAGAATGACCTAACAAGTGTTGGGTTTAATGAATTAACCACCGCTGAAGCGGTTGATCAGGCCGTTTCGAATTCAACGGGAACGATGTTAATGGTTGTAAATTCTGTGTGTGGATGTGCAGCAGGCAACATGCGTCCAGGAGTAAAAAAGTCCTTGGAACACGCCTTGATTCCGAACGAATTATATACCGTATTTGCTGGATTTGATACGGAAGCGACAAACCAAGCGCGAAAATATTTTTTACCCTATCCTCCGTCATCGCCTTCAATTGGTGTGTTTCATAATGGCGCATTAGTACATTTCTTAGAGCGTCATCACATCGAAGGAGCAACCGCCGGAATGATTTCAGAAAATCTAAAGGCGGCGTATGATGAATATTGCAAGTGAAGCGCGTTTATCAATTAAGCACTTGTTCAACCTGTAAGCGAATTCTTGCTTCGGTTACTTGGCCATCAGACATTATTGTTATTGACATTAAGTTGCACTCGATTCCCGCTGAGGTATTGGAGGATTTAAAAACACAATATGGGTCGTATGAAGCCGTGTTTTCAAAAAAAGCAAGGCGGTACATAGAGGTAAAAGCAAGCATAACCTGCGATGAAGATTACAAGTCCTTAATCCTATCTGATTATACGTTTTTAAGGCGTCCGGTGATAATTTATGAAGGCTTTTATTCGGTAGGCAATGACCGAAGCGCTGTGGAACAGATACAAGAACGATTTAAGGTTTCTTAAAGCGAAATAATGCACGTTCGTTTCGGTAAACTAGGTAAATAAAACCTAGAATCATTAAATTTCCAAGGAGTAAAAGAAGCCCATTGAAGCCTTTTAAGGGCACATTCATCCACATTCTAAGTAAGCTAAAAAGACAGTATATCCCGATTGAACCACCTATATACACGTAGAATTTGCGCACATCATATGGAATCGGATAATATTTTTTCCCCAAATAAAACGAAATGATCATTTGTGCCATGTAAGCCAATAACGTAGCCCAGGCACTTGCCATATACCCATACATTGGAATAAAAAGCACATTAACCAAAATCGTAATTCCAGCACCGATTAGTGCGATATAGGCCCCAAACTTAGTTTGATTAGAAAGTTTATACCAGACACTGTGATTATAATAAATACCTAAACAAACATTGGCGAGTAGTAAAATTGGAACAACGTTCAGTCCAACATAATACGCCTCTTTACGAATGAAGAATTTAAAGATTCCGAGGTTTATTGAAACAAACAAAAAGGCAAGACAGACGAGGGCAATAAAGACATTCATTGTTCGCACGAATACTACATTTCTATCTTGATTTTTTAGCTGAGCAAAGAAAAAAGGTTCAGCGGCATAGCGATAAGCTTGAAGAAAAATAGTTACAAGCATGGCTAATTTATAGCACGCACTATAGATGCCCACTTGAGCGGTTGCCTGTTCAAGGGAATTTGGAATATCGGGGTTATACAGAATCTGTTTTAATAATACGCGATCGAGCGTTTCGTTGATGATACCGGCAAAGCCAGCAATAACCAGGGGCCAAGAATACACCAACATTTGTTTAATCAGCACCCAATCAAGGATTAATTTTACGCGTGAAACAATATCATAAACAAGGACAAGCTTTAGACTGGAAGCCAATAAATTTGCAATTAAAATGAACATGATTCCTTCTTCGGGTCGACTTGGATTAAAGTATGCTAACAGAAAGATTAGATTTAATAGAATATTCAGTAAAACAGATGAAAGCTGAATAGTCACAAAGCGTTTGGCTCGGTTTTCTGCACGTAACTTTGCCAAAGGCAACGATGCAATCGCATCGATACAAACAATACCACCAATAAGAATGATATATTCAGTGTGTTCTCGGTAAAGCATCCATTTTGCAATCCAAGGATTGGTCATATATAGTACCAGAAAAAAAGCGGCATTAACGAAAGCAACGGGAATAAAACTGCTGTTGAACACCCGATCCGGATCCTCATGTTGTTGTATAAACCGAAAATACGCCGTCTCCATGCCTAAAGGCAATAAGACGATTAAAAATGCAACATACGCGTATAAATCAGAAAGAACCCCATAGTCGGCTGGGTTTGCGAAAATAGCCGTATATAGAGGAACCAATAAATAATTTAAAAACCTCCCAACAATACTTGGCAGGCCATACATCGCGGTTTGACCTAATAACTTTGTTAGGGGAGCGCTCATTAATCCCTAAAGTTTGCTTTTTGCTTTGTTAAAAACGCGTCTGTTCCAATTTGGAAATCTTTGGTACCGAAACAACTCGCGAAAAGTTCAATTTCTGTATTCAATCCATGTTGTGTTTGGAATCCAGCGTTTACAGCGTTAATCGCTGTAGCAATTGCATTAGGAGAGTTTTTCAGAATTTTATGAGCTAAAGCGCTTGCCTCATCTTTTAATACGGCCTGTTCAACCACATTATTTATGAGCCCCCATTGGGACGCTTGGTCTGCAGAAATCATTTCTCCGGTAAAAATAAGCTGATTTGCTCTTCCTCTTCCGATGAGCAGGGGAAGGCGTTGTGTGCCGCCATACCCGGGAATTACGCCTAACGAAACTTCCGGTAAGCCCATACGCGCATTGGATGATGCAATCCGAATATGACACGCCATGGCTAACTCTAATCCTCCTCCCAGGGCGAATCCATTAATTACGGCAATCGTAGGTTTATTCATTTGCTCTAATGCATTAAACAACACTTCTTGCCCAGTAGCGGCCAATTCACCTCCTTGAGCAACGGTATAGCTTGCAAATTCTTTAATATCGGCACCCGCGACGAACGCCTTATCTCCAGAACCGGTTATACAAACTACGCCAATTTCCCCATCCAAGGAGATCGCACCAAGTACATGATTTAATTCTGAGATGGTTTGTTTATTGAGTGCATTTAAAAAAGCAGGCCTGTTTATGGTAATCCAACCAATTTTTCCAACTTTTTCAAAGAGAATGTTTTCGTACATGCCATTTAATTTATGCGTGTAAAAATAAAGGAATTTGCCAAACCAACGCCTTTTTTACCTTGAATTATCCGACAACAAACGACTGACATTCGAAAGTAAACGAATAAATACCGAACACCCGCCGTTAATGCCCCAACCTTTGCAAAGGAAACGGGTGAACACCCATATTTAACGTAATTAAAACACATACACATGAACAATTTAAAGAATAAAGTGAATTTGATAGGAAGACTTGGCGTAAAGCCTGAAATCATGACGTTTGAAACCGGACGCAAACTTGCTCGGTTTTCATTAGCGACCAACGATCGATATAAGGATAAGAATGGTGAGTGGCAAGAAGATGTACAGTGGCACAGTGTTACCGTTTGGGGTAAGGTGGCCGATCGTGTGGAAAAACTTCTTGAGAAAGGCCAAGAAATCCTATTGGAGGGCAAAATATCCTATCAATCTTATGAGAATAACCAAGGAGAGAAGCGTTACTCCACCGTGATTGAGGGGAATGACTTTATGTTACTAAACAAACCTTCTGGGGAAGTAAAAGCATAAGGAATGAATTTTGTTTCATTGATTGGAACCATAGAGAATCATCCAACCGAAGTTGAAACAAACAAGGGTCAGAAACATGCAAGATTTAGGTTGATTACCAGTAACACGATCGTTACAGCTCAAGGAACCCCAAAAACACGTCGCGAAACGCATGATGTATTTGCATGGGGAAAATGGCATCAGGTAATATGCACCTATGGGCAACCTAACTTGCATGTGGCCATTGAAGGACGACTAGTAAATCGGTATACCCGATGGAATGGAAGGATCATTAAAATCACAGAAATAGAAATCAACGATTTAGTTATTATTTAAACCAACGAGGGAGCGGTTGCGGCGCACATGAATTCGGCAACCAATCCCCTTTATATATAGCACCATGAACAATTATGTAACCTTAATTGGAAGTATTTCAAAACCACCTTCGGTTAAACGCTTTGACGATGGAAGTAAGATAGCTCGGTTTTTAGTCACAACGCCAAAAATGTACCGTAAAAATGATGGGAAGTATGCCGCCAGATTAGATTGGCATCGCGTATTTGCCTGGGGCAACATGGCGTCGTTTGTTCAGGATCACGCGGAAGTAGGAAAGAAGGTTGCCATTCATGGTCGCCTCGTGAATCGAACATTTCTGGACCAACAGGGACGACAACGAAGTTCAACAGAAGTAGAGTTGCGTCAGATTATAGGCCTTTAAGTTATTTTATTTGGAAGCCCGGGAAACCGGGCTTTTTTGATTAAAACCGATAGTCATTCCAGATGGCCGAACGAATCCCTAGGATTGGCGAACAGTGAAAACGACCGGTTGTCCCTTCCTCAGCGTATGTCCCTGAGACCTCCACAAAAAGTTGGGTGTTGTACCACTGTTTTAACATGCGAATTCCTTGAATTCTAACATTAAGCTGGTTTGTTTTTACGCCCTGTAATAGGGAAACGTTGTAATCTCCTGGCCTAAGGGTATACGGAGCCAAGACATCTCCGCCATAAGGCGCGCCGATACCTTTTTGCCCAACGGCAAGTTCAGCCATGGCACCCCATCGTTTGGAAATGAAATCAATTCGGGAAAAGATTTCCCAAAAATTTGCGCCTTTTGGGTGAGCGAGGACTTGCTGGTTAAGGGTATAACTCAATTGGTTTCCAATATGGGAATAGGTATACGGACGAACCATATTAAATTCTGTTCGTAGATGAATAGTGTGGTTCTTTTTTTTGGTTAAATATTTCCATCCCACTTGACTCCCGATTTTATTTCCCCAGTATTGTTCCCGTAGAAGCAAGGCCTTCATTAAAAGATCGTCTACAATCAATTGACCATACCACGTGCCTTTCTTGGAATATACAGAAATTTCTCCTCCAAGTAGCACATTGTCTCCGGAACCCGTGGAATATTCAGAGGGCCGAATAATCATAAACGGATTTAAATAGGAGGGGTCGAAAGATCGATTACTTAAGGCGTCTCCACTATTGAAGATAACCGCCTCAAAAAGCGCTAATCGAATGTGTTTTCCAAGCCTTAGATGTAAATAGTGATTCATCCCATATTTATGTTGGTCACCAACGAAGTTCAAATACATGCCCATTGCTTGATAGGTAACTGGGCCCAAATTAAATCGAAGTGAAGTAAATGGATAGGGTCGGCCAACATCAGATAGAAATAGGGAACGATAGCCGTCTCCATAAAAATTCTGATCAAAGCCAAGCTGAGCACTAATATAGGTAGACGGGGTGATTCCAAGTCGGATTATAGGCCGAACATTGAACGCTAAGGTGTTGTTTTGTGCTAGAGATATGCCATTTTGAACAAAGCCCGCGGGGAGCACAGTGTTTATTCCGACCCCTCCCCCCACTCGCAGGAACCACTTGCTGCGCTGTAAGTCCCACAGGAATCCTGTACTTGCTTTTCCGCTAATGGAAGGGTTATACCTTAATCCAAGATCTATAACGGGGATAATTCTTGCCTTGGGCATGGATTGTTTTATGTTTAGTCTAGGTAAAATAGGGGCGTTTTGATTTAGTTGAATGGTGTCGAACAAATTCATTTGCCCCAACAACGCTAAGCGCTGCGTCCAGGCGTTTATGAAAAACGATAGAAAACCCAGTAATAAGATGCGCTTAATACACATGATTTGGTTTAAATATAGCGGTTCTTAAACCGAGGTTAAGCGCATTACAATCTTTGAAGCCTTTGGCTTCTCGGCGATTTGCCCCTATAAATAGTTCAAGCTGCATGCTTCGAGAGGCCATAAACCCAATATCTAACCGATGCTGTATTACTTGATTGGGCCTAATGTAGGTTTGTATAAAGAGGGGTTGAGGGCTGTTTGTTAGGGTGCTGAATTGAAACAAGTAATCCAGAAACCAACGTTTGTAACTAAAACGTCCAGAAAAGATCAGTTCTCGGGCGCCATTTCCAAGTAGGGTGCCTAGCGGTAGGTTTTGGTGGGTAAAGTTTTGCGCATAATTGGTTCCATAGAATTCCGAGCCCGTTTGTAACCATGCCAGGGATGAGCTTAGCGTCAGGTGTTGGGTGAGCGAGGAATAATAGTTAATTCCCAGCTGTGTAGCCCATGCGGTTGGCACAAACCCCCGAGTAAACAATTCTGCATATAGCATGGTACTTGCGTGCGGAATCCACGCATAATTAATGCCGATTTGGGGTAAGGATACTTCTTGTTTGGCTATCCGGTTAAACCCGGGGATTGGCACCCAATATAAGGGGTGAACTGCGGCTTCTTTTAACGAATCTCCTGCTTGCCATACGGTTTGATGGATCAATCCCAATCGATGGTTTTTCAGTCGTAAAAACAAGGCGCTAAAGGCGAAGTTCTTTTTGTAATAAGGACTTTCTACGTTGGCATAAACTGGCTTTCTAATCAAATCGAATAAACGAGCCCGTGCTACCATGTATGTTAGGTGTTTCCCAAGGCGAATCGTCCCCCCCGCCATAAGGGCTTGGTTGTGTTGCGACCAAAACACGGAGCGGATTCCGGGGCTAAAATCTAGGGATTGATTTCCTCCAAATATGCTGATTGTTTTAGACATCTTCCACTCAAACCCTCCTTGGCTGTATGCAAAATCAAATCCATTTTCATTAAAGGGTTTGGTGCGCCCCATACCTGGCACCATTCCGTTTTGTTGGTTGTATCCAGTGGCCGTTGGATAAAACTCTCCATGTTGCGTTATAAACGCTCGCTGAAAGGTATTAAAAACGGCTTGATTCTCTAATAAAAAGGCATGACAGGTAAATCCCCTATAACCACCAATCACTAACAAACCGCGAGAATTTTGATATCGTATTTCTGACGCTTCGTTTTCCTTTCCAACACTGAACACGCACAACGGAGATGCCGCAATGAATGCCTGATTCGTATCGGTATATTGCGCTAAATAGGTTTCGTCAAGTCGAGTTATAAATCCGTTGCTTTTGGAAGGAAGTGTTTTATGATAGCCAAAATTTAGGATGTCGAGCGTGCCTGGTTGATGAAGGTTTTGGTTGAATTGAACGATTTGCGACAGCATCGTTAGGGGCACGGCATAAACCGCTAGAAATACGCTCTTCAAATCCATACCGATAAATTTACATCGGAAACGGCTATAAAATGCGGGTTAAATAAATTTTCTTTATTGTACCTTAAGGGCAGCTTGCTGTTCACATCAAAGACTCCGCCGCCCATCCCTTCAAGGATTGCTTGGCCTGCTGCGATGTCCCATTCCATGGTGGGGGCAAATCTGGGATAAAGTTGACAATGATTCATGGAAAGATCAAAAAACTTCAAGGCAGATCCTTTTCGAACTAATTTCATGTGGTGTCCCGACCTCGAAAGGCGCTCAAGATACGCTTCGAGTAAGGGGGTGTGATGGCTATTTGAGGCAATGATGGAGAGGATTTCCGGTGTTGGAGCCCGATGAATGGACTCAGGTTTTTCGCCGTTCATAAATTGATTAAACGTACCATAGTGAGCACCGAAGTTTTCGCCGCCAATAATATAATCTGCTTGAACAGGACTTGCAATCACGCCAAAAACGGGCCTTCCATTTTCAATCAGCGCGATATTTACAACGAACTCATCGTTGCGCTTTATAAATTCTTTTGTGCCATCTAAGGGGTCAACACACCAGCATTTCTTCCATAGTTGGCGTTGTACAAAGGGAATTTTATCCGTTTCTTCATCAATGACAGGATGTCCTGAAACGGATAAAATGTGATTAATGATTTCTGAAGCCTTTAAATCTGCTTCTGTTACCGGAGAACCATCAGTTTTTTGAACCGCCTCGTATCCCCGCAAATAAATTTCTTTAATGACAAGTGATGCTTCTATAGCCGCATGAATTGCCAAGCGATATTCACGCAACAGGTCCATTAAAGCACCATTTCAGGAACAAACTCTGGAACCACCAGTTTACCTGCTGTTTTGGCGATGATTTCTTCGACGGTAACTCCGGGTGCGCGTTCTATTAAATGGAATGCACCGTTTTTAATTTCTAACACTGCAAGCTCGGTTACCACTTTTTTAACGCACCCAACCCCCGTTAACGGAAGGGTACACGCAGGGAGTATTTTGGATTCCCCGGCTTTATTACTGTGCATCATTGCTACAATTATATTCTCTGCGGACGCCACTAAATCCATTGCTCCGCCCATTCCTTTTACCATTTTTCCCGGGATTTTCCAATTGGCAATATCCCCATGCTGAGAGACTTCCATCGCTCCCAAAACGGTGAGTTGAACGTGTTGGCCTCGAATCATTGCAAAGGAGGTGGCTGAATCAAAAAAGGAGGCGCCTGGATTTACAGTGATGGTTTGTTTTCCTGCATTAATTAAATCTGCGTCTTCTTCTCCTTCAAATGGAAAAGGCCCCATTCCCAAAACCCCATTTTCAGATTGAAATTCTACCGTCATTCCTTCGGGAACATAATTGGCGACAAGGGTGGGAATCCCAATTCCTAGGTTAACATACCATCCATCTTTCAATTCTTGGGCAATGCGCTTAGCAATACCGATTTTATCGAGTGCCATATTATGCTCTTTTTCTTACCGTTCGTTGTTCGATGCGTTTTTCAAAAACAGCGCCTTTAAAAATTCGTTGTACAAAAATCCCTGGAGTATGAATAAAATTAGGGTCTAAGCTCCCCGCCGGAACTAATTCTTCCACTTCCGCAACGGTTATTTTTCCGGCCATTGCCATCATGGGATTGAAATTCATCGCCGTTGCTTTGAACACCAAGTTTCCTTCTGTATCTCCTTTCCAAGCTTTAACGATAGCAAAGTCAGCGGTTAACGCAGATTCAAGAATGTGAGGTTTCCCATTAAATACGCGGACTTCCTTTCCTTCTGCGACTTCCGTGCCATATCCCGCGGGGGTAAAAAAGGCAGGTATTCCTGCACCCCCAGCTCGGCACCGTTCCGCAAGTGACCCTTGAGGGATTAAATCAACTTCCAATTCTCCGGAAAGCATTTGTCGTTCAAATTCTTCATTTTCACCTACATACGATGAAATCATCTTTTTAATTTGTTTGCGCTGTAACAGCAATCCTAACCCATAATCATCTACTCCTGCATTGTTAGATATACAGGTGAGATTTTTGGTTCCCATCTTAACGAGTTCTTTAATGGAATTTTCAGGGATACCACACAACCCGAATCCACCGAGCATTATGGTCATTCCGTCTTCGATTCCTTTGAGGGCGTCACTTATATGATCAACAACTTTATTCATAGTTAGATTCCATCTTCAAATAGAACATCCGTTTCATCAGCCTCCTCCGGATCTACCGCTTCCGAACATTCATAGGTTTTAGGGTCATAATCCGGGGGTTCTGGAAAGTCTTCCGAGGATAAGGTAAGGATGTGGTCTTTGTATGCTTGTTGCATATAATACCCATAAATAGGCAAGGCCATACGGGCACCTTGGCCCCAATTCATAGATTTAAAACGAACGGACCGGTCTTCGGCCCCTACCCAAACACCCGTTACCAAATCAGGCGTAATCCCAATAAACCAACCGTCTGAATTGTTTTGTGTTGTTCCTGTTTTTCCAGCCGTGATGGGGATTGGTCCGTATTTTCCACTGCGCAAACTACCTCCGGTTCCTTGGGAAATCACCAGTTTCATCATTTTAAGAATTTCATACGCGACGGTGGAATTTAATGCTTGATCTGTATAGGGGGTTGCAGAATAAATCACCTTTCCGTTTCGGTCCTCAATGCGCTCAATGGTTGTTGGCCTAACATAATTCCCATTATTTGGAAAGATACACTGTGCAGCTACAAGTTTAAATAAAGACATATCCATACTGCCTAAACACATTGAGGGAACAACATCATTCGGATTCAAGTTGATTTCCGTCATTTTTAGAAGCTTCTCAATTTGAAAGGGTCCTCCAGATTTATTTAAAGGATTAAACGCCCCCATTTTCGCCATAACGGCAACTGTTGTTGGATTCGAGGACAAGGCAAGACCCATTTTTACATTTCTTGCAACTTCTCCCTTTGGACAATATTGACCAACTACCTTGTTGTTCGGGTCAACCAAATCAACGCAATATTCGCCGGATGAAAAAGAGGTACACGGATTAACGACTTTCATGGATAAGGCGGCTGCGTAAACGAAGGGCTTAATGGTTGAGCCCACCTGACGGGTTCCTTGACGAACATGATCGTATGAAAAATGTTTAAAATTAACCCCTCCAACCCAAGCGCGAACGAATCCTGTTTGAGGTTCAACGCTCACCAATCCCGCATGCAGAAACGCTTTATAATATCGAATGGAATCATTGGGGGTCATAACAGTGTCGATTTCGCCCCTCCACGAAAAAACACGCATTTGCGCGGGGGAATTGAACGCATTGGTGATTTCATTTTCAGAATATCCTTCGGCAATCATGACTTTATATCGTCCGGAATTTTTACGTGCCGAGCTCATGATTCCATTCACAACATCGGAAGAAATTTCATTGGAAAATGGATAGTTTTTCAGCCCACGGTTATTCGAATTGAAAGCGGGTTGAAGCGACTCTTTAATGTGTTTTTCAACGGCATATTCCGCATACTTTTGAAGCCTCGTGTTTAAGGTGGTATAAATTTTAAGACCGTCGCGATAAATATCATAAGGTTGCCCGTCTTCACGAAGATGCTTAAGCGTTCCGTCGTCGTTTTTCTTTAAAAGAATATTCGTGACCTCTTGCCTCAAGGCTTCTCTAAAATAAGGAGCCATGCCTTCTTTGTGGTCTACAGACTGATAATTAACGGTTACGGGTTTTTTAATAAGCTCATCATATTCTTCTCTCGTAAGGCGCTGCGCTATTGCATCATTGTTTTTTTCGCTATTCCTCAACCATTGGTATAACACTTGATTTCTTCTGGAAAGCGCTCTTAAGGAATCCTTTCCTCTGGCTACCAAGATTTTATCTAAGGAAACGCTTCCGGGTGCAATGCCTTCTTCTTGGGCGATTACCCGTCGATAGTTTTTAATTTTATAGGTGTAGGGATTGTATAATCCTGGGTTCTTACACATCCCCACAAGCATCGCTGCTTCCTCTTTCTTTAGCTCTTTGGGCCGTTTATTAAAATAGACCTTCGCTGCATTTTCTATTCCAACGGCATTGTATAAAAAATCGAATTGATTGAGGTACATGGTAATGATCTCCTCTTTTGTATATCTAGACTCTAAACGTGTTGCAATAATATTTTCTCTCGCCTTTTCATTTAATCGTTTGAATTTTCCTATAATACCCCCACGATTTGAAAGTAAGGATTCTCCGTTGGCACGTGCAATTTCTTCTCGCTGACGTTGTTGGAGTGTAAATAATAACTTCGCAAGTTGTTGTGAGATGGTAGAGGCTCCTCCAGAGCGCCCAAGAGAACCAAATGAACGGGCAATAGAACGGAAATCAACCCCTGAGTGCTCTTTAAACCGTTCGTCTTCTGTGGATATCAGTGCATCAAACACATAGGGAGAAATGTTTTTGTAAGCAGCACTTGTTCGGTTCACTAGCCAATATCGCCCAATAGTATCTCCGGCTTGACCTAGAATTAAGGAGGCCTGTAATTCTGGAGGGTTATCAAGCATAGAAATAGGGGGTAAATTATCTTCGGATTGCAAAACGAGCAATCCAAAGACCATTAAGAATGGCAATAATGATAATCCCCAAAAGATTCGGGTAAATCTTTTCTTTTGTTCTTCTGTCAGCATAGTTGGTTCAAATTTAACATTTATCTGAGTACGTCTCGTCGTTGACTATCTAGTTTTAATAATACAAAGAGCATGATCGTAAAGGCCATCATCGATGAACCCCCGTAGCTTAAAAAAGGCAAGGGAATACCAATAACGGGCGCGAGGCCAATGTTCATGCCTATATTGATGGCAAAGTGATAGAACAATACCATGCCCACACTGTATGCATAAACCCGAAAAAACACAGAGCGTTGTCGTTCTGCAATCGAGAAAATCCGGAACAATACAAACAGGTATAGTGCAATGAGAAATAAATTCCCAACAAACCCCCATTCTTCTGCGAAGGGGCAAAAAATAAAATCCGTCTCACTTTCAGGTACATGATTGGTTCGCATGCTTGAAACAGAGGCCTTTCGATACCCTTTCCCAAAGAATTTTCCGCTTCCGACGGCTGCCATCGCTCTATTCCGATTGTAATCCGCACCGTTTGGGTCTTCTTTTAGTCCGAGAACCAATTCAATTCTGTTTTTTTGATGAGGTGCCGCCAAGTGATTAAAGAAAAAGGTAATACTGCTGATTAAAAAGATCGAAAATACATAACTACTTAACAAGACTACTAAATTTTTCGTTTTATTTCTTGGGTAACCAAACAAGGAAATGAACCCCAAAAATAACAAGCCGATGAGGGTAATTAGGAGGATTAGAAAAAGCGGACCGGATAATTGAATTCCAAAGGGAGAATACGTGCTTCCTGAAAGAAAAAGACTTAAAAACGCAAGGATCACAAGAAAAAAGAAAAATGGAACAAAGTGTGTTCCCAGCCAAGTTGTTTTTAGCTTCACTCGGGGGAAATATCTCAAAATAGAAAACACGAGGGGATCAAAAGAGATACCTTCTCGGTAAAGAACAAAGAAGAACGAGGTAAAAACTAATAGGGTACCGGCATCCGGTTGGAGGGCAACAAGAATACAGGGCAGTAAAATAATTCCTAATGTTTCTGAGATTGTACGAATATTCTGCAACTTAATATTGGTATTATCAACCCATTTTGCGAGCATTAATGCGGTTGAAATCTTCGCGAATTCTGCGGGCTGTATCCCTAAGCCTCCAATCCCAAGCCATGCCCTTGCCCCGTGAACAGGAGGCATAAATAGTACAATAACCAATAAAACAAGGGTTACGATATAAATATATTCCGCGAATTTACGGTACATACCCGCCTCAATAAGTAGAATCAAGAAGCCTAGGAACAGGGATAACCCTATCCATAATACTTGCTTTCCGTATTTCTGACTAGTATCGAAAAGCGAAGGATGTTCGGGGTTATAGGAAACAGAATATACGGTTAATATACCGATTCCCATCAACGTTAACACCCCAATTAGCAAGGGCCAATCTATATTTGAAAATAATCCCTTCGGCTGTCTCATTTTAATAACTCGACATTAAATTGGCATTAATAATGGCTTGCTCTTTTTCTTTATCCGATATTTTTTTATTCAGATATTTATCTAACATTAATCCCGCAATCGGAGCGGCCCAAGCGCCACCGGCACCCGCATTTTCAATAAAAACAGCAATGGCTATTTTAGGGTTATCAATCGGGGCAAAGGCAATGAAAACCGAATGGTTTTTTTTGTTTTTGCCATTTTGTACCGTCCCTGTTTTACCGCACACGATGAAGTTGTCAATGCGCGCCTCTTTACCCGTTCCCCCGGCTTCGTATACCACCCTTCTCATGCCCTCTATGACGGCATCAAAATGCGTACGATTAATGGGGGTTATGTGTTTGGTGCGATATCTTCTTAGGGGACCCTTTTTTCCAATGGACTTCACGAAATGAGGCGTATAATACCAACCCCGGTTGGCCATTATAACGGCAATATTAGCCATTTGAATCGGTGTTAGTTTAATTTCTCCTTGGCCAATTGATATGGAACGGATCGTTGAAAACGCCCATTGGTGATGCCCTAAATAACGGTCATAGTATAGTGAATTCGGGATTAGTCCGTTGCGTTGAGCAAGGGTGTCTATGTCGATTCCTAGGTTTTTCCCCAATCCAAACCCCATCATATATTTATGCCAGGCGTTGAGTCCAATTTCTGCATCTTCAAAGATGTTCTTTTTTTTGTTGGGTTGAATTACTCTTCTTACTGCGGCGTAGAAATACGGATTGCAAGAGTATTGGACGGCTTTTGCAATGGACGTTGCCGTTGGGTGATCGTGGCAACCAACCACCGCCTTGTTGCACGCAAAGCCAGTGTTTGGTGTGATTTGTTTTTCTTGTAAACAGATGAGTGCTTGTAATAATTTAAAGATAGAACCTGGAGGGTATTCCGCTTGGAGGGGGCGGGCGAATAACGGTAAGTTAGCATCGGTAACCAATCCGGGGTAGTTTTTTCTTATGCTCTTTCTTCCGGACAATAAATTGGGATCATAATTGGGCGCGGATACCATGGTTAAAATTTCTCCTGTTTGCGGTTCAATCGCCACAATACAGCCCTTTTTGTTTTTCATCAGGGCTTCTCCAAATAATTGAAGTTTAATATCAACCCCAAGTTTGATTTTAGGCGAAGGTGTTGCCAAGGTATCAAACTTTTTGTCTGCGTAGGGTTCTATTTCGTTATTTGTAGCACTCGTAACAATATATCTAACCCCTTTTTTACCCCTTAAAATGGATTCATAGGACCGCTCCAATCCCGAACGCCCAACATTCATGCCTGGCCGGTAAAAGGGATCTTTCTCGATTTCATTCCTACTAACTTCATTCATGTATCCAAGAATGTTTGCACCGCTCGGATACGGGTAGTATCTGGTTCCCGTAGGTTCTTCATAGAACCCAGGAAAATCGGTTAACCTTGAGGCAATGCGAGTTATCTCTTCAAGGGTAAGGTCTTTTACAAAAGGATACGGTCTGTCTGGGCGATAATTAGATTCCGTTTTGCCAGTCGCTGGATTTTTATAAACGCCCTCGTTTATTACAATATCACGAAAGCGTTGCTTTACTTTTTTAACCTGCCACCCAATGAGTGATGCAAAGGCACTGGTATCCAAGTGTTTAATGCGCTCTTCAATTACCATGAGATTGTACGAAATCTTATTAACTACAATTTTTCGGTTTTTTCGATCCACAATGATACCCCTTGGTGGAATAATTTCCCGTCTTTTTTCCGCGATTTGCGTAGCTCTTCGGGTCCAAGAGTCATCGATCACTTGCATGTATAGAAGTTTGAAAACAAACAGCAAGGAGGTAAATAAAACTAAGCCATACAATAGATATTTCCGATTGTCTAAATTCATTTTTTTCTTCGTTGGTTGAAAAAGAAAAATTGAGAAACACTAATCACTAGGCCCGAGGCAATCAGTGAAAGGAAAAAGTTTCTTAGCACCAAAAGTGTTTCTCCCCATCGAAAAACTTCTAGGATAAAAAACCAAAGCAAGGTGCTCGAGAAAAGGACACCAAAAACCACCAAAAACCAAACCAAACCCATATCGCTGGCTGTTGGGTTTTTCAGAGGATCATATCCATCTCTGGGACGAAACGTTTCAAAAACTATGGGTCTTAGGAAGGCAAAGAGCACCAATGAGGAGGCAGTTAACCCGAAGGTATTAGAAAGGGCATCAACAGAAACCCCCAAAATAAAACCAATAATCATTAAAACAAAGACGTTGGTTTCGAAAGGAAAAATCATTAAATAAAGGGGTAAAATAAAAATCTGAGCCCCATAACCCAACTCCAATCGATTGAAGACAAACACTTGTAGAACGAAAAACAAGCCAAATAACAACGCGTATCGAATGATGTTTTTCATTTTATTCGGGGTCTTCAGGGATCTCTAATTGCAGGGCCTGTAGTTCTTTCCGTATCAAGGAGTGTACAACATAAGCAGAATGCAAGGTTCTATAATCCTCACTAAAGCGCACTTCAAGGTTCCAAAGGGCCTGGTCTTCAACGCGAGACTTAGATATAACCGTTCCCAATTTAATTCCTTTTGGGAAAATCCCTGAAGCACCGAGCGTATATATACGGGTGTTTTTTTTAATGTTAAGGTCACTTGAAACTCCGGTAACTATTCCGGTTTTTGGATGAAAGCCGTCCCATTTTAATATTCCTCTTGGCCCATCGACACCAATCATTACATCCAAGTTAATGTCTTGGGTTAAAACAGACTTCACCAGTGAGAAATGATCACCAACTTTAAAAACAATCCCGACCACACCATTGGGTGAAATGACCCCCATGTTTTTTTTTATTCCTTGTCGCTTTCCTATATCAATGGTAAAGTAATTATTTCTGCGCATAACAGACCCATTGATTATTTTCGTTGGAATATAACTAAAAGATTGTTCATAGGCCGTGTCGTTAACTTGTGTTTTAGCGCGATCAACGCGATAAAAATTTGTAAAAACACGTTTACGTAACTGAGCGTTTTCTAACCTTAGCGCGGTATTGTTTTCTTCTAAATCAAAATGGTTAGTCAATTTTCCTTCTACCGATTTTATCTTTCCATTAAAGGTTGACGCCGTGGATAAATATACACTTTTAGGAAAGGAAACAAATTGAATATAAAGCACCAGACAAAGAAACTGTAGGGCGGAGAAAAAAATAAACACCCGAAACCTTCTTAAAAAAGCGAATAAATTTTGCATGTTATTTTACCCTATACTGTACACCCATGTTTTTGGGGTTGATTAATCGCGAATTAAGAATTGATATCTATCAATGTTCTTGAGTGCGATACTGGTTCCTAAGGCAACGGCACGCAATGGGTTTTCTGCAATGTGAACGGGAAGTTTAGTTTTATCCGCTATTCGTTTATCAAGCCCTCTTAACATGGATCCTCCGCCAGCAAGATAAATACCTGTTTTATAGATATCAGCACTTAGTTCTGGTGGAGTTGCCGCTAGCGCACTGAGTATTGCTTCTTCGATTTTAGCAATGGTTTTATCCAAGGCCGACGCAACCTCATCGTGTGTAATCATAATTTCTCTCGGTATACCCGACATTAAGTCTCGACCTCTTACCGCATAGGGTGGTGGTGGATCATCTAGGTCTATGATTGCAGCACCCACCTCGATTTTAATTTGTTCCGCGGTGCGCTCTCCAACCAAAATGTTGTGTTGTCGGCGCATGTATTCTTCAATTTCTTGGGTGAAATCATCCCCGGCAATTCGGATAGATTTGTCAGCAACAATACCCCCTAAGGCAATCACGGCAATTTCGGTAGTTCCACCGCCAATATCAATAATCATATTACCCATTGGCTCTTCCACATCAATTCCGATGCCTATTGCGGCTGCCATGGGCTCGTGAATCAGATACACCTCTTTGGCACCAGCATGTTCAGCAGAGTCACGAACGGCTCGTTTTTCTACTTCTGTAATCCCAGAAGGAATACAAATAACCATGCGCAAGGTGGGTCTAAACAGGGTTCTTCCTGGGTTGATCATTTTTATCATCCCTCGAATCATTTGTTCTGCACTTTGAAAGTCCGCAATTACCCCATCTTTTAATGGCCGAACAGTTTCAATGAGGCGGTGTGTTTTTCCGTGCATTTGTTGTGCTTTTCTTCCGATAGCCACAATCTGTCCGGTTTGAATGTCTTTTGCAACAATAGACGGCTCGTCTACCACCACCTTATCATTCCATATGATAAGCGTATTAGCTGTTCCTAAATCTATGGCAATTTCTTGCGTTAAAAAGCTAAATAATCCCATGTGTTTGTATTCGTATTATTATTATTTCGAAGGTAGGTAAAAACTTCCAAAAGAAAAATTAATGTTTAAAATGTCTAAGCCCAGTGAATACCATGGATAATTGGTTCAAATTACATGAATCAATGGACAATTGATCCTTTAGTGAGCCGCCGGGTTGAATTACTGCCGTTATTCCCGCCGAATGAGCAATTTCTACACAATCTGGAAAGGGAAAAAATGCATCACTAGCCATAACCGCTCCGCTTAAATCAAACCCAAAGGTTTTCGCCTTTAATATGGCCTGATTTAACGCATCAACGCGAGAGGTTTGCCCGGTTCCACTCGCAAGGAGTTGCCGGTTTTTTACAAGGGAGATAGCATTGGATTTGGTGTGTTTCACAACCACGTTAGCAAAGAGTAGGTCTAAGAGTTCTTGGTCGTTAGGAGCTTGTTGTGTTTTAACAATTAACGCATCTTTTTGTACTGTTTTCAAATCAAAATCCTGAACTAGGGCCCCGTTTAACACGCTTCTTGTGCTTTTTATGGGGGAAGTGAACGGTTTTTGTTGTAGAAGAATTCTATTTTTCTTTTGTGTAAGCAGGTGATTCGCTTCTGGAGAAAATTCGGGGGCAATTAAGATTTCAAAAAACAATTCATTGATTTGCGCGGCGGTTTCATCATCCAACGGATGGTTAGTAATCAGAACCCCTCCGAAAGCGCTAACTGGATCTGCGGCAAGGGCCTTTTTATAAGCATCAAGGACCGAAGTGCCGGCTGCAATCCCGCATGCGTTGTTGTGTTTAATTATTGCAAACATGGGTGTGTTTGGATCAAAGTCTTGAATGAGCCGAACGGCAGCGTCTACATCGAGTAAGTTATTATATGACAAGTCCTTTCCCGCAAGCTTATCGAATACTTCAGATAGATCACCCTGAAAAGTTGCCGATTGATGGGGGTTTTCACCATATCTTAGTGTTGTTTCATGTATGCAACCATTGGTTTTTTTGAGATATGAGGCGATGTTTGTATCGTAATTGGCCGTTATAAGGAAGGCGTCTTGAGCAAATCGTTGTCGTTGATCTCGTGTGGTGTTCCCTTCTTGAGCCGCAAGTATGTACGCAAAGGAATCATACTGTGCTTTGGTAGACAGCACTACGACGTCCTCATAATTTTTTGCAGCAGCACGAAGCAGTGAAACGCCACCAATATCGATTTTCTCTATTATTTCGTGATGATCTGTCGTGTTTCTGAGGGTTTCTTCGAACGGATATAAATCAACAACAACTAAATCTATGGCCTTGAGTCCGTGTGTTTGAATAGAATTTTCATCACGTTCCAACCCCCGCTGATATAAAATTCCACCAAAAACTCCTGGGTGTAACGTTTTAACCCGCCCGCCTAAAATCTCCGGGAAATTGGTTAATGAATCCACCGGGATTACGGGTACGCCCGAGCGCTCTATGTGAGCCAAGGTTCCTCCCGTGGAGTAAATAGTTACTTTTAGTGCGTGGAGTGCTGTTACCAGATGATCTAAGCCATCTTTGTTATAGACTGAAATAAGAGCTGATTGGATTGGTTTGTAGCCGCTCATAGCGTATGAAAATTGAATGAAGGTACAAAGGTACAGATTATCGCCCGTTTCGAATTAAAATGATATGAACAAAACACAACCGTTCGCTGATTTCATGGGCAGCATAAGGTAGGGTTAAGATAATTAAGTAAAAGGCTGTAAAACAAAAAAGGCGCTCAAAGAACGCCTTTACGAATTATACATGTTTTTAATCAATAATTAAGGAAGGCATGCTATCCGGAACACATTTCACAATTATCAGGGTTCTCTAAAGAACAAACAATCGCGGCTTGTTGCTCTTCTAAAGAGCTCACGCTAGGCTCTTCAACAACGCTTTTGTCGATAGTGAACTTAATGGCATCTGTGGCCGCTTTGGTACGCAAGTAATACATTCCTGTTTTCAAGCCTTTCTCCCAACCATAGAAATGCATGGAGGTTAATTTCCCAAAATTTGCTTGTTCCATAAAAATATTAAGCGATTGACTTTGACAAATAAACGCTCCGCGGTCCGCGGCCTGATCAATAATTGCTTTTTGTGAAATTTCCCATGCCGTTTTATAGAGTTCTTTGATTCGACTAGGTATTTCAGGAATGTGTTGAACGGAGCCGTTTGCCGCCATAATTTTCTGACGCATATCCATGTTCCATAACCCTTCTTTTACCAAGTCTTTTAATAAATGTTTATTGACAATGATAAATTCCCCAGACAACACCCTTCTTGTGTAAATATTGGAGGTATAAGGCTCAAAGCATTCGTTGTTACCTAGGATTTGTGCAGTGGATGCGGTTGGCATTGGAGCCAACAACAATGAATTTCTAACGCCGTGCTGTTTAACTTCTTCTTTTAAAAGATCCCATTCCCAGCGCGCACTCGGGGTAACACCCCACATATCGAATTGAAACACCCCTTTAGATACGGGTGAGCCTTCAAAGGTAGAATACGGGCCTTCTTTGATAGCAAGGTCTTTAGATGCGGTCATTGAAGCAAAATAAATAGTTTCAAAAACCTCTCTATTTAAGGTGCGCGCTTCTTCTGATTCGAATGGAAGCCCCAATAAAATATAGGCATCTGCCAACCCTTGAACACCTAATCCAATCGGTCTGTGGCGTCGGTTTGAATTTTTCGCCTCTTCCACTGGATAATAATTCTCATCAATGATTTTATTTAAATTCAACGTTGCTTGATACGTTACTTCAAATAATTTATCGTGATCGAACGTACCATGTTCACTAATGTATTTTGGCAAAGCCAAGGAGGCTAAGTTACACACCGCTACTTCATCTGGTGCAGTATATTCGATAATTTCTGTACACAGGTTTGAGGATTTAATTACCCCAAGGTTTTGTTGATTAGATTTGGCGTTTGCGGCATCTTTATACAACATATATGGCGTGCCTGTTTCAATTTGTGACTCTAGGATTTTAAACCATAAGTCTTGAGCGTTTATGGTTTTCCTTCCTTTTCCTTCCGACTCATACTTCGTGTAAAGGGCTTCAAACGCTTCGCTGTGCGTGTCCGCTAATCCAGGGCATTCGTGCGGGCACATTAACGTCCACTTTTCATTGTTTTTAACCCGCTTCATGAATAAGTCTGGAATCCAAAGTGCAAAGAATAGATCTCGTGCTCGCTGTTCCTCTTTCCCGTGGTTTTTCCTAAGGTCTAAGAAGTCAAATACATCTGCATGCCATGGTTCTATATAAATAGCGAAAGATCCTTTGCGTTTACCGCCTCCTTGGTCTACATAGCGCGCGGTATCATTGAATACGCGCAGCATAGGAACGATTCCATTGGAGGTACCGTTGGTTCCTTTGATATACGTACCCGTAGCGCGAACATTGTGAATAGAAAGTCCAATTCCTCCCGCGGATTGTGATATTTGCGCACAAGACTTTAAGGTATCATAAATCCCGGGAATACTGTCTTCTTTCATGGTTAATAGAAAGCATGAAGACATTTGTGGTTTGGGTGTGCCGGAATTGAAAAGCGTTGGGGTTGCATGCGTAAACCACCCTTCAGACATTAAGTTGTACGTGGCAATTGCCGACTTGATGTCGTTCTTGTGGATTCCTAAGGATACGCGCATTAGCATGTGCTGAGGTCGCTCGGCGATTTCCCCTTCAAGTTTCATAAGATATGAACGGGTAAGCGTTTTAAACCCGAAGTAGTCATATCTAAAATCCCGATCATAGATGATGCTTGAATCCAAGACTTCCCGGTTATTAACCACAATTTTATAAACTTCTTCAGACAATAACGCCGCATTCTGTCCGGTTTTCGGGTCCAGGTATTCGTAAAGGTCTGTCATCACATCAGAAAAGGTCTTCTTTGTTTCTCTGTGAAGATTAGATACGGCAATTCTAGATGCCAAAAGCGCATAATCTGGATGCTCTGTTGTTTTTGCAGCAGCCACCTCCGCGGCTAAATTATCAAGATCAGTGGTTGAAACGCCATCGTACAGCCCTTCAATAACCTTCATTGCTACCGCCTCCGGAGAAACCATAGGGTCTAATCCATAACACATCTTGATCACACGGGCAGTGATCTTGTCGAATTTTACGGCCTCTTTTCTTCCGTCTCTTTTAACTACGTACATTTCTTTTCTTTCTTAAATTAAAATTCTTCGTCCAACGTAAATCGTTGGGTTTCTTTATCGGACATGACGCTTGCTTTTTGGTATTCTCCAACGCGTTTCTCAAAGAAATTAGTTTTCCCTTGAATCGAGATCATTTCCATAAAATCAAATGGATTGATGGTGTTGTATACACGTTCATTCCCAAGTTCCACCAACAAGCGATCTGCAACAAATTCTATATATTGGTTCATTAAGTCACTGTTCATACCGATGAGTTTGACTGGAAGGGCATCGGTAACGAATTCTTTTTCAATTTCAACAGCATCCATAATAATTTCACGCACTTGGTCCTTAGAGAGCTTGTTCACTAAGTGTCGAGTATAGAGTAAGCATGCAAAATCGCAATGAAGGCCTTCATCTCTTGAAATTAATTCATTTGAGAAGGACAAGCCCGGCATGAGTCCACGTTTCTTAAGCCAGAAAATGGAACAGAAAGACCCGGAGAAGAAGATCCCTTCTACTGCGGCGAATGCCACCAAACGCTCTGCAAATGAACCCTTATCAATCCACCGAAGCGCCCAATCTGCCTTTCTTCGAACACAGTCTAAGGTATCAATGGCATTAAAAAGACCTGCTTTTTCTGCGGAATCTTTAATGTAGGTGTCGATGAGTAAGGAGTAGGTTTCTGAATGAATGTTTTCGGCAGCTACCTGAAATCCGTAGAAAAATTTTGCTTCGGTGTATTGTACTTCCGATAAAAAATGTTCCGCTAAGTTTTCGTTTACAATGCCGTCAGAGGCAGCAAAAAAGGCAAGAACATGCTTAACAAAATGACGTTCGTCGTTGGTTAAGCGCTCCCAATCTACCAAATCCTGTGATAAATCGATTTCTTCAGCAGTCCAAAAACTTGCCTCCGCTTTTTTGTAAAAGCTCCAAATGTCACTGTGCTCAATGGGGAAAAGCACAAATCGGTTCTTGTTTTCTGCTAAAATTGGTTCGTGGCTCATGGTTTATTTTATTTTCAATTTTTTAAGTTATAGCTTCTAGTACAACCGAAGGACTCCGATTCCGTATTTGCTAACAAAAACAATGTTTCCTTTTTAGTTACGGGAGCAATAATCTTGCTGTTTTATAGTTGTTAAAAAGGCTTACAAATTTTGTCAAAAAAAACGTTCCTCACAATGCGATTTTTATCCGTTCTGCGTTTTGCCCACCCCTATTTAACCGCTATCCCTTAGTAGTGCTTTGTCGTATGATTTATCAACAACTTTTAAAAGTTATTAATACGGAGACTCCGCAAAAATTCTCATTAAACATACACCGGATTCAACCGCTCAAAGTCAATGCGTAAACGTACTGCTTTTACACCTGAGCTGAAGGGTTTTTTTAATTCATTTTCAACACGATGATGTTCAATTCTAAGGGCCTTAATGCCAGCAAAGGAATGCCACTTTATATTTCTTTTTTACACCTCCTTTTTCCCTCACGTTGCTTGGATTGCAAGATAGAGTTATTGCCCGATGAGCCCGGGGTCTGCGTGTTTTGTCAAGCCGGTCTAGAAGCAATTACGTTACCCGTTGAGCGCCCTCCACACTTAACGATGGATTCAGTGGAAATTTATGCGCTTTTTTATTACAAAAAACAAGGGGTTTCTCAATCCTTACTTCATGCCATAAAATATAGTCAAGGGCGGTCATTATGTGTGGTTTGGGGAAGAGCCTTCGCACAACAACTTAGCCGTCATTCAGTCGAATCCTTAGGGTGCTTAATTCCGGTTCCCCTGCATCCCAAGAAAAAGTTTTTACGTGGATACAATCAAAGTGAATTGATTGCGAAAGGTATCCTTGTCGAATTCCCGCAATTACATTTAAACACGCGGTGCATCCGAAGAATTAACCATACTAAAAGTCAAACCAGGAAAAACCGAAATGCCCGCCTATTCGATGCTTCAAGCACCTTTGAATTGATACCGGAACATTTAAGCGCCTATCAACACGTTGGCCTCGTTGATGATGTAGTGACTACAGGGGCCACGTTAATGGGGATAATCAACCTACTCCGAACTAGACTGCCTCATATTCGAATCACTATCTTTGTACTGGCAGTAACAAAATGACATGCAAAAAAGAACACTTATTATTGGCGGTGGTGTAGCGGGCATATGCCTTGCCCATCAGTTAACACAACGGAATGAAGCATTCAATTTAGTAGATGATGGAAAGAATGTGTCCTCCGTTGTAGCAGCGGGCATTGTTCATGCCATGTCGTTCAGACGAACCTTGCTTTCTTGGAATGCGATGCCTTTTTATAAAGAGTCAGAGGCCTTTTATCAAGCGGTTGAAAACACCTTAAACACTAAGTTTTTTCACCCATTAATCGTCCGCAGACTTTTTTCTTCCCCCGAAGAACCCTTAATTTGGAAACAACGCATGACGGACAGCGCGTTTCAACCTTTTTTAAGGGAATATTCACAGGAAGACGATCGCTTTGGCCCCTACGGGTCTGGTTGTGTTGATGGGTTTTGGATCGATTCAAAGGTGTTTATTTCAGAAAGCCTACACGATTTATCGGCGCGAAAGTTACTTTTGACAGATACCGTAACAGTGGATAATTTTAATCCAAACACGTTGGAATATAAGGGAATACAATATGATGCGGTGGTCTTAGCGCTGGGGTATAAAAGTAAAGAAACCCCCTGGTTTTTAAGCGTTCCCGTGAATCCAACCAAAGGGCAACTGTTAACGGTAAAATGGGATAACCCCATACAAAACACATCCTTACACCGTAAGGCCTTTGCCTTGCCCATCGGAGGTAATGCGTTTAAAATAGGGTCAACCTATGAATGGAATGATATCTCCCCGGAACCCACGGAAGAAGGGAAGGAGCGTATATTGAATAACGCAACATCCATTACCAAGGATCCCCTCGAGGTTATTGACCAGACGGCAGGTATACGCCCAACTACCCCCGATCGCAGACCCGTTCTGGCGAGACACCAAACGTATAAGCAACTATTTATTTTTAATGGGCTGGGTTCAAAAGGGTATATGCTCGCTCCCTCGTTAGCTAAACAGTTAAGCGAGGCAATTATAGAAAATAAACCCTTAGCTGAAGAACTAAATCCAAGCAGGTTTAATTCCTAAGCAACTTTAAATACCTTTGTAATTATGACGGAGAACCAAGATAAGCAAGCAAGGTATGACCGAGCCTATTTGCGCCTTGCGCAAACCTGGGCGATGTTGTCTCATTGTACTCGTAAAAAGGTTGGGGCAATTATAGTAAAAGACCGAATGATTATTTCAGACGGGTATAATGGTACGCCTTCTGGATTTCCTAATTCTTGCGAAAACGAACTCGGCGAAACTCAGTGGTATGTATTACACGCAGAGGCCAATGCAATCCTTAAAGTCGCTAAATCAACTAACAATACAGAGGGATCAACCCTGTATTTAACGCATTCTCCGTGCAAGGATTGCAGTAAGTTAATTCTTCAGTCTGGCATCAAGCGTTTAGTATATATGGAGGCCTATAAAGACACCAGTGGATTAACTTTTTTACAAAGTGCTGGCGTACAAATTATTCAAATTAAAACCATCGAACATGTCTGATAACAACCGATTTTTATACCCAATAATTGCTTCTGTTTTAGTGGTTGTTGGTTTCAGCTTGGGGTATATCTTACATCCAAAGGTGGATTCAAAACGCGCATCCAAATTCGAGGAGGTATTAGAAGCACTGGATGATAAATATGTTGATTCCATTGATAAAAACAAGATTTTTGACAACGCAATTAATGACATGCTACACAAACTTGACCCGCATTCTCGATATATCTCTGCCAGGGATTTAAAAGAGGAGCAAGAATCGATGGAAGGGAGTTTTGGCGGAATAGGGGTGCGATTTCAACTGATTAAAGACACCATCTGTGTAATCAAAGCCATACCCAATGCTCCTGCTTTTTTTGCGGGGATGAGAAGTGGAGATCAGGTTATTGCCATTAACGGCAAGCCCTTTACTGGGAAAAAAATAAACACCGACAAGGTAATGTTGGCACTGCGGGGCGATGTCGGCACGGATGTGGAAGTAACCGTACTTAGAAATCGAATAAAAAAACGCATCAGCATTAATCGGGGAGAAATCCCTTTAGAAACGGTGTCAACATCCTTCATGCTAAACCAAAACACAGGGTTTTTACGCATTGATCAGTTTTCTGTCCCTACCTATGACGAATTTATGGTAGCCGCCAAAACCTTGTTAAGCCAAGGAATGAAAAAATTAGTGCTTGATTTGCGAGGAAATCCAGGTGGTGTAATGGAATCAGCGATTCGCATTGCTGATGAGTTTTTACCCAAAGGCGACGTTATTTTATCAACGAAGAGTAAAAACCAAGCCGCTGAGGTTGCAAGAGCCGAGTCGGGAGGACGGTTAGAAAACGTTCGTTTAGTAGTATTGATTGATGAAAATTCTGCTTCAGCTGCAGAGATTTTAGCAGGCGCTTTACAAGACAATGATCGTGGGGTGTTAATTGGCCGTAGAACCTATGGGAAAGGATTGGTTCAACAAGATCAAATATTAAGAGATGGAAGCAGTGTTCGAATGACGGTTTCAAGATACTACATGCCTTCAGGTAGGTCTATACAACGGTCTTACTCCGGAGATTATGATGCCTACATGCGTGATGAGGCACGTTATCTTAAAGGGGAGTTATTCAGCAAGGATTCAATCTATTTGGATAAATCGAAGGCGTATAAAACAAAAAATGGCCGCAAGGTTTTTGGGGGAGGAGGGGTTGTTCCCGATGAATTCGTTCCCTTAGATACTGCGGGATCTTCCTTTTATTTAACCGCACTCAATGTAAATCAAGTGTTTAGCGCGTATGTGTTTAATTCACTCCAATTTAATCGAGGTAAATGGAAAACCGCTCGTAGTTTGGGCGCCTATGTCTTTACTTCTGCCGACCTTGAAGCATTTACTAGTTTCGCTAATAAAACCTACAAGATTAGTGGGTATGAGTTGCTTTCTAAACCAGCACGCGCACGCACAACCCAGCAGTTGAAAGTAGAGTTTGCGAGACAATTATGGGATGAAACGGGGGTATATCAAGTGAATGTACTAGAAGATAAAGAACTACAGCTCGCCTTGCGTAAATTGAATTAATCAGAGGGCTTATTCGATTTGGATTTTCTCTGTGTCGTAGTCTTCTTCTTCGTTAAATATTTCGAAATAAGGTTCTTCGAATGACTTGGACATAATCCGTTTTTGTAGCGAAAGCAAGAGCGATGGAAGGATGATTAAGTTGGTCACCATACCAACCAAAATCGTTATAGACACTAACAATCCAAGCGCTTTAGTTCCACCAAATTGAGAAAAAACAAACATTATAAATCCAAAGAATAAAATTACCGAAGTATAGAAAATCCCAAGACCTGTTTCTCTTAATGACGTTAATATGGCATAATTCATGTCATGGGCATTGGCCTTTAATTCCTGTCGGTATTTTGCTAAAAAGAGGATTGCGTTATCCACCGTAATACCGAGTGCAATTCCAAAAACCAATAAGGTGGATGGTTTTAATGGGATGTTAAAATACCCCATTAACCCGGCTGTTAGCAACAAAGGAATAATGTTTGGAATCATAGAAACTACAATGATTTTAAAAGAACGAAACAGCAATGCCATGAGCAATGCTATGGAAAGCACAGCGAACAATAAGCTTTGCAAAAGATTAATAAAAAGGTACTTTGTCCCCTCTGAAACCACAACCGAAATCCCAGTGAAAGTAACGTCGTAATACTGATTATCAATGGCTTTTCTGAGTCTTTTAATGGAGGACGTTTTTGTTCTGTACTTATAAAGTTTATCAGGGTCAACATCAAACGCATATTGTAGGGCTTCGTCTCCATCGGCGACCGAACGTATCACATCATTAGCAATCGCAGGGTAGGCAACGAGTGAATCAAAACAGGTGTGCTCGCCTCTTTCATATTTTTTGAAAAGCCGTTCCCATTCTTTTCGTTCTGGGTTCATCAAGGCATCCACCTCAAGTTTCAATGTGTCTACCTTTTGCGCGACACTATATGACCCAAGGTCTTTCATTTGTGTACGTATGCGCAAGGTGGTATTTGCCGTGTCTACCAAATCTTTCAACGAAAGATTCCCATTGTTTACATTATTGAAGTCAAATTTCTCGAAATATGTTTTCAGCTTTAACATATCTCGTTTCTTGATTATCTTATAATATGCTGGGTTACCCTGATGATACGACATATTAATGACTTTTAGAAAGTCGAGGTAGGTAAGGCTTTTAGAAAACAAGGTGTCTTTCTCAAACAATTGCTGAACTTCTTCAACGCGTGTCATGGTTGTTTCATTAAAAAGCTTCCCCGGTTCTTTGTAGTTTACTGTGATTTCAAATGGAATAGATCCCCCAAAGTTTCGTTCGATAAATTTCAAATCGCGCGAAATTTGATCATTCTCTGGAATGTCTCCCGTAACATTTCCCGTGGCCGTAATTTTAGTCATGCCATAGATTCCTACAAACAACATCACTATGGATAACACATAAACAATGGGTCTATATCGGGTAATAATAAGAATAATATATTCAATAAATCCTTGAGAATAAACCCGAGACAAGTGCCTTAAATGGCGTTCCTTTGGCGGCGCACTATAACTAGCAAGAATTGGAACTATGCACAAAGAAAGAAAGAACACCACCATAATGTTCAAGCTGGAAATTACACCAAATTCAGCCAGACGATCACTGCTAGTAAAGGTTACAAATCCTACAGCAGTAGTTAAATTGGTTAAAAAGGTTACTGGACCAATGCGCCGAATCATAATAAACAAGGCTTTGGTCTTGTTACCCATCCGATTGAATTCCTGATGGTATCTGGTGACAATAAACACACAATTTGGTACGCCAATTACAATTAACAATGGCGGAATCAACGCCATCATTATCGTTAGTGAATAGTTAAATAATGCAATGGTTCCTAAGGCCCAAACAACCGATACAAAAACCACCAGGTTGCATTGTATAACAATTCGAAACGACCTGAAAAATATATATAATAGTAGGGATGAAGCCAAAACGGAAAGCCCAAGGAACAGGAACATTTCATTTAGAATTCGTTTTGCTACGGTAACGCGGATGTGAGGCAAGCCTGAAAAGTAAAACTTTCCGAGGGTGGGTTCGTATTGTTTAGTGAGCTCTTCAATGTGAAAAACCACCTTTGATTTGACTTTATCCTCTAGTACTTTCTCGCTTAGTCCGATGAGCATTAAAGAAACCTCACTCGAATCATTATACAAAACATTTTTATACGCTGGATTCCTCTTTATTATGGTGCGTATAGAATCAATGGATTTTTCTTTGAATGTGGTATCATAGAAAATCCGATGTATTACAAATTTTTGTTCCGCCGTGTCATTTACGATATTAAACAAGGTGGCCTCTGAAATAACGGTCTCCACACCGGGCTGTGCGAGAATTTTATCTCCAAGTTCTTTCCATGCTTTGAATTTCTTTTCTGAATAAAGGTCTTTGGAGGAAATGGCCATTACTAGCGTCGCCCCATCTTCCCCAAATTGTTCCTTGAACTTAACATAGTTCCTTTGTGTGGGGTGGTCTTTTGGTAGGAGAATCCCGTAACGATTATCTACACGCAAATCAGTTACTACAAAATATCCAAAAAACAAGGTTAATAGAAAGATGATGGTTAGGATATATAACCGATTTCTTAAAATGATACTTGCTATTCTACTCCACATATGTTTTGTTTACCTTAAAAAACAAACAAAGTTACAAATTTCAATGGGTTCGTTAAGTTAGATTGTAAAAACCGCGGTAAAAACGGGGGTTATTTAATTGTATTCGAGGCGACCCCGAAACTTCGGGGCTGAACCCTCGCATTTTTTGTTTGATAATCAGTTGAAAACACCCTGGATTATTCCAAATGAACCCCCAAAAAGAACAAATCCCTGGGGCTTAACGTTCTCGTGAAAGGTGGAAGCCAATTCACAAGGTTTTCCAAAAACCCTGACTTCAACGTCAGGGTTTTGTACTCGAGGCGGGACTTGAACCCGCACGGGCTAATGCCCACAGGATTTTAAGTCCGGCGTGTCTACCATTCCACCACTCGAGCAATCCTGAGCGAGAAACGGGATTCGAACCCGCGACTTCAACCTTGGCAAGGTTGCGCTCTACCAACTGAGCTATTCTCGCATGTACAACAGTTAAAATTCGGTTAACTTCTTGTGCGTTGCAAATGTACAAAAAACAATTTTTTATCCAAAATGGATTTTAGCCCCCGGTGAGTTTTTTTATTTCATGCAGCTTCATTAAGGCTTCAACGGGAGTTAATACATTGATGTCTATGGCAATTAGCTTTTCATGAATTTGTTCCAACACAGGGTCGTTGAGCTGAAAAAAACTGAGCTGCATGGGCGTATCTTTCTTGTTTTTAGTTGGCTTTCCGAGTAAAGCAAGGTCCGACTGGCCCACCTTTTGGTGGCTGTTTTCTAAATCGTTAAGTACATATTCTGCGCGAGCAACCACCCAATCAGGCATGCCCGCTAACCGCGCGACGTGAATACCAAATGAATGCTCACTGCCACCAGCAACTAACTTTCTTAAAAACAAGATGTTTTTTCCTAATTCTTTAACGGCAATGGAATAGTTTTTAATGCGATCGAATCTCCCTGCCATCTCATTTAGCTCATGGTAGTGGGTTGCGAAAAGTGTTTTTGGCCGATGTTTCTCGTTTTCATGAAGGTATTCTGTGATGGACCAGGCAATAGATATTCCATCATAGGTGCTGGTTCCTCGACCGATTTCATCGAGTATTACCAGGCTTCGTTCTGAAAGGTTATTTAGAATGCTAGCCGTTTCATTCATTTCTACCATAAAGGTGGATTCCCCAGCAGATAAGTTATCTGATGCACCAACGCGTGTAAATACTTTATCAACCAAACCAATCGTTGCTTTTTTTGCGGGAACAAACGACCCGATCTGAGCTAAGATTACGATTAATGCTGTTTGACGTAATACAGCACTCTTCCCACTCATATTCGGACCAGTTATCATCATGATTTGTTGGTCATCATTGGATAAATATAAATCATTAGCCACGTAAAGTTCTCCTCCTTTTAGTTGTTTTTCTATGACCGGATGACGTCCTTCTTCGATGTGAATAACAAGAGACTCATTAACCTCGGGTAAACAATAGTGTTGTTCCTTGGCCAACACGGCAAAACTACTCAGCACGTCCAAGCGAGCCAGGGTGGCTGCATTTTGTTGAATGACCCCCACATGTGTTGCCATCGAAACCAATAAATCGGTAAACAGTTGTTGTTCAAGGGTAAAGATTTTTGATTCGGCACCGAGTATTTTTTCTTCGTACTCCTTTAATTCTTCAGTAATGTATCGTTCGGCATTTACCAACGTTTGGCGCCTTATCCATTCCGAAGGGACTTTGTCTTTGTGTGTGTTCCTTACTTCAATGTAATACCCAAATACATTATTGAAGGCGATTTTTAGACTTGTGATGCCTGTTTTTTCGGCTTCGCGATCTTGTAATTCTTGTAAGTATTGCTTTCCGTTGGCTGAAATATTACGTAAATCATCAAGTTCTTTACTAACGCCTGCTTTAATTACGGCGCCTTTGCCTATCGCAATGGCCGGTGCAGGATCAATGGTTTCATCGATTTGACAAAGCAATTCACCACAGGCCTGAAAGGAGTTAGAAAGCTGACCAATCATCTCATTTGATTTGCCTTGGCTGAGCAGTTCTTGGATGGGGCTAATCAACGCTAAGCTTCGGTGTAGGTGTCGGATTTCTCTTGGATTAACCTTCCCTACGGCCACTTTTGAGATCAGTCGTTCGAGGTCTCCACAGGATGATAATTGTTCTCTAATCGCTTCTGTTGGCTGCTCATTTGAATAGAACCAGGAAACCGCCCCATTTCTTGCATGAATTAGTTGGATATTTGTTAGCGGTAAAAGGATCCAGCGCTTCAATAAACGACCTCCCATCGCCGTTAAGGTATAATCAATTACGTCAAGTAATGTCTTTGCCCGTTCATGCTGTGGGTAAACCAATTCCAAATTCTTGATGGTAAATCGATCAAGCCATAGGTGTTCTTTTTCTTCAATACGCGAAATCGAACGAATGTGATGCAGCGCTTGCAGTTGGTTCTCTTTTACATAGTGGAGCGCTGCGGATGCAGCAATGATCCCATTTGAATATTCCGAAACACCAAAGCCCGCTAAATTTTTTGTGCCAAAATGGGCGGCTAAATGATCATCCGCAAAATCAGACGTGAAAACCCAATCGTCTAGGCGATAAAAACAATCAATCGTGAATTGAAGCGCCTGAAAGTCCTCTTGTTTTTGTTTTTGAAATACGATTTCTGCAGGATTGAATACGGATAAGAGCTTCTCAACTCGCTGAATATCCCCTTCTCCCAGAAGAAACTCACCGGTAGAAACATCTAAAAATGCAACACCAACAGTATGCCTCCCAAAATGAACCGCAGCAAGAAAATTGTTGCTTTTTTGCGTTAAGACTTGGTCGTTGAATGACACTCCGGGCGTGACTAATTCCGTTACCCCGCGCTTTACAATGGTTTTCGTCATTTTAGGGTCTTCCAACTGGTCGCAAACTGCAACACGTTGTCCTGCCCGAACTAATTTAGGTAAATAGGTTTCCAAGGAATGGTGTGGAAATCCAGCCAAATCAATTTCTGCAGCGGCTCCGTTTTTTCGCTTAGTTAACACAATCCCTAAAATCCGAGAAGTTTTTACCGCGTCCTCACCAAAGGTTTCATAGAAATCTCCTACACGAAAAAGTAGTAAAGCGCCCGGGTGTTTGGCTTTAATTTGATGATATTGTTTCATCAACGGGGTTTGTTCGCTGGAGGTAGATTTCGCCAAATGAGTTAGATTTCGGAATTTAGCACCTAAATTAGGAGGACTTACCCGAAAATCAAAATTAAGCACAAAGGACTTATCAACATGAACAAAAAACTAAAACTTTGGGAATTAAACAGGTGCTCTCCAGAAGAATTTTCAACACAAGAAAAGTTGCCCGTGGTGGTGGTGTTAGATGATATTCGGTCCTTCGAAAACGTGGGGTCCGTATTCAGAACATCGGATGCTTTTAACATACAAGAGATAATGTTGTGCGGAATCACCCCCGTGCCGCCACATCGAGACATTCATCGTACCGCATTGGGCGCAACAGAAACCGTTTCTTGGAGCTATGTTTCTAACACCTTAGACGCCATTCGTAAACTAAAAACAGCGGGCTACACGATATATGCCCTTGAGCAGGCAGAGGAAACCATATACCTACAACACTTGAAAAAACGGCTTGATTCGCGAATTGCCTTGGTTTTTGGCAATGAAGTAAACGGAGTAAATCAAGACGTCATAGACCAATGTGATGGGGTACTTGAGATTCCTCAGTTTGGAACCAAACACAGCTTAAATGTCAGTGTTTGTGTTGGTGTGGTTTTATGGGAGTGTGCAACCTTATTAAACCCTGCACTAAAAGCAGATTAGCGATAAAACCCCATTTCCATAATCATCCGTTCTACAGATTCTGGCACCATGTATTTTATGCTTTTTTGCTGTTTAATCAAGGCTCTAATTTGACTAGAAGACAATTCTAGTGCAGGCACATTTGATAAATACTCAATATTTCCTCCCGTTGAATTTTCGGCTATGCTCACGGACTCATCCGCTTGAACACTTCGTGGATAAACTAAGATTCTGAAATTGGACCGAATAAATTCGGCGTTATACCAACTATTCATTCCCCTTAAATTATCTTCACCAACAATCAATGAGAATGTATGTTCCGGGTTTTTTTCTCTTAAATGAGTCAGGGTAATGGCCGTATAGTTGGGTTGGGTGAGGTGGAATTCAATATCAGAAGCCCGAAACTTTAAGTTTTCATGAATCGCATCTCTCACCATATTTAATCGGTGATGATCCGCTAATAAGTTTCCTTTTTTTTTGGTGGGATTGTGTGGAGTTACCACAAACCACACCTGATCCAAATCCGTTTCATTCATTATCCCTTCGGCTAACATAAGATGTCCTGTGTGAATGGGGTTGAATGAACCAAAAAACAACCCTATTTTCATAATGAAATGAATTGGTTTACGTGTGTAATCGCTTCAGATACTGCCTTTTCTAAGTCGTCATTGAGTATACAAACATCAAACGATTCGGCTTGTGAAAGCTCCCACGCCGATTTTTTAATTCTTAGGGCTATTCGTTCTTCGCTTTCCGTTTCTCTTGCGCGCAGTCTTATTTCAAGAATCTCCACGCTCGGAGGTTTTATAAAAACAGATAACGCATGTTCTTTAAATAACGCTTTCAAATTTAGTCCGCCGACCACATCTACGTCGAAAATAATTACCTTGCCCTCATCCCATAAGCGCTGAACCTCTCGCCTTAAGGTGCCATAATAATGATCGGTATAAACCTCTTCCCATTCAATGAATTCTTGGTTTTCGATCGCTTTTTTAAAGCCTTCCACCCCCAAAAAATAATAATCCTTACCCTCTTGTTCCATCGGCCGCGCATTTCTAGAGCATGCTGAAATTGAAAAGGCCAAAGTGGGTATTTCTGTCATTAATCTATGCACAATGGTTGTTTTTCCTGCGCCTGATGGTGCTGAGACAATAATTGACTTCCCAAGACGTAAGGGCTTAGAGGACATTTTGAACCTGTTCTTTGATTTTTTCTAGGTGATTTTTCATTTCCACAATCATTCGTTGCATCATTGCATGACTGCTTTTACTACCCAAGGTGTTGATTTCTCTTCCCATTTCCTGTACAATAAACCCAAGTTTTTTCCCGCTGGATTCATTCGATGCCATGGTTTCTCTAAAATAAGTAATGTGGCTACTCAATCTTATTTTTTCTTCAGAAACATCAAGCTTATCCATGTAGAACAGAAGCTCTTGCTCCACCCGATTCTGAATGTCTTGGTTGTCGATTTCTTTTACTGCCTGTTCCAATCGTGTTCGAGCAGCCAAAATACGTTCCTTTTCAAAGGGTTCAAGTTGCGAAACCAAGGTTTCAATTTGAAGTAAGGAAGATTCTAAGTCAACCCTCAAGGTCTTGCCCTCTGTCTTTCGAAAGCTTATTGCAGATTGAATGGCCTCGCTTAATAAACTGAGAATAAACTCCTGTTCTTCTGCCGTAATTTCTTCTGAGGGTTGTTTAATTACACCGGGCAATGAGGTAAGCGTTCCAATCCACTCAGCGGGTTCAAGTGCTTCTTCGCTAATTAATTGCTTAATGTCCGCTATGTATGCTTTTGCAAGGGCAAAATCAATATTACTCACTTTTGTATTCGTGCTGTCTTCAAGGTATAAGCCCACGTCAATTTTCCCGCGTTCTAAGGACTGTCCGATTTCGGTTCGAATGATCGATTCAATGCTGCGGAAAGCAGATGGAACTTTTACCGTTAGGTCTAGTCCCTTTCCATTTAACGACCGAATTTCAATGGAACGCTTCTTCCCTTTAAATACACCGCTACTTTTTCCAAAACCCGTCATTGACCACATGCTGCTTCTTTTTGTTCAAAGGTAGGGATTAGAATATATATGCTATTCATCCGCCTGGAGTAATTTTAACAATAAACGTTCTGTTTCTTCTTGCATCGATTTATAAAACACACCGGTTGCTGGGCCATCAAATCCCGAATTCACCTGTACAATTCGCCCTTTTTTATCAAGAAAAATGGTCGTTGGAAAAGAGAAAACACCATTCAGCTGATTAAAAACAGCATGAGCCTCTTTAGTAGAAGCCCCACCCCCTAAATATAAGGAATAGGTAAAACCCATTTTTTTTTGATATTTCTTCAAACGTGCCATGCGGTCTTTATCTGAGTTGCCATGTTCAAACCCAACTCCAATAAAACGAATGTCCTTAAACGAGCTTTGTTTACTTAGATCAATGAAATAGTTACTTTCATCCAGGCAATTCGGACACCACGTTCCCATGAGTTGAATCACGCTTGGTTTTCCATGAAAGAACTCGGTGGCTAGGATCTTTTCTTTTCCCCTATTGGTTTTTATGGTGATGTTTAATGCCGACAAGGGTTCATTGGGCCAGCTTATTGCATTTGGGGGAGTTAGCGTGGCGTTTGGGTTTAAAACACCCGTCCAAGTTGCATGATATTTACTGCCAGAATAGAAGTTTCCACGCATTACGGTAGAGTCATCCGCATCCAATGCCGCTTCGAATAAAAATGCATGCACCCCATCAAAGCAACTCAACTTCATGACCCCATTAAAAACCCCGCCAGCTAAATACCGGTAATCGCCAGTTTCTGTACGGAATGTCCCTGCTATTTTACTACCGTGCTGTTTAAATATTCCAATGGCCTGAGCGTCGCCTTCGGAATCCGTGAAAATCACATCATAGGTTCCTTCGAATATCGGAAAAACAAGATCTAACCGTGAATCGAACCGGGGGTCCACCCCTTCCGCCACCTGATAAAACTGGAAGGGATACGAAGTGGCATTCGACTTGTTTAAATTGATCCATCGTCCGCTTAAGGTTTGCTCATGAAAGATAATTCTCCCCGCAATTTCAGGGAATTCCATGTAAATCGAATCGTTTTTTTCAACTAAAAAGCGTAAATCGATGCGTTCCTCGCCATTGTGTATCGATAGGCTAGGTTGTTTTCCAGCGGCATAGGTAACTTCAAATGGTATGGCTCTTCGGTCGTTGAGTTGCAGCAATGCATGATAATGAATTGCTGGATTACCTTGCGCCCAATCAACCGAACTGCCCAGCCACGAATTAAAAATAAACAAAATTAAAATATGTACCTTTCCCATGTCTATGCAACCTTTATTATTCAAAAATAGTCAATAGTCGCGAGCCCATGGAAGATGCGTTACTTGTGCAGGAATGTTTGAACGGTAAACCAAGGGCTCAAAAAGCGTTGTTTGACAAGTTTGCTCCTAAAATGTTGGCGGTTTGTGCGCGGTATATGAAGGACCACGCCGAAACAGAAGATGTGTTTCAGATAGGTATGGTTAAGGTGTTTAATAAACTATCGGATTTTAAATCGGAAGGTCCACTCGAAGGATGGATCCGAAGGATTATGGTAAATAGTTGCCTTGATCAACTCCGAAAGAATCAACGCTTCGTAACTGACAAAAACATAGACGATGTTTCGTATCGCATTGAGGTAAAAGAAGAAATCTCTTCGCAATTAATGGCGGAAGATTTGATTGCCTTGATTCAAAAAATGCCGACAGGGTATCGTGTGGTATTTAATTTGTTTGCCATCGAAGGGTATTCACATCAAGAAATTGCTGAACAACTGAATGTTTCCGAAAGCACATCAAAATCCCAATATTTAAGAGCTAGAGCTTACTTAAGACAACGTATAGAAGAAAGATAATATGGAAAAAGAGACCTTTGAATCGGTATTGAAAGAAAAACTTGGCAACCACGAATTGCCGGTTAATCCAACCTTGTGGAAAAGTGTTTCCACACAAGCGGGCCTTTCTTCTGGAAGTGCCGGTCTTGGCTTTAGCGCTTGGATTGGCATCGCAAGTTCTATTGTTGCCATTGTGGTTGGTGTGGTTTATTTTACTTCGGGCAACGAAAGACCTGCAAGCGCCAATCTAGAGAAGAACACCGTTGAAAACACAATCAAGGTTCCAAATAATGATAATACTCCTCAGGATTTAAGGAAAGAGAAAAAGAATAACCCAAGCACGGGTGTGTTAAAAACCGAACCCGGCATAAAATTCGTATTTGGCGCCATAGAAGAAGGAGCCCCGAGCGTTAATACAGATGAAGATCATAATCTTGTTGTTCCAAAGAATGAATCATCCAATGCGCTCTTATCGGTAGCGCAAGAACCCATGAAAGCACCAAATCCTTCTGCCATAATCGTAAATAATTCCCCAAAGCCCATCGCATTAACCGAGGTGCTTCCGACAGAAAAATCAAGTGTTAAAAAGAGGATTGTCATGCCGAATGCAATAACACCAAACGGAGATGGCATAAATGACGCACTTTCTCTTGACTCGCAGGGGTTAACGGATTTTAATGTAGTTGTTTTGGATGCGGCAAATAAACTTGTTTATTCTTCAACGGATCCTAACTTTAAATGGAATGGGACATTATTGAATGGCGATCCTGCTCCAGCGGGTACCTATCAGTATTATTTTACGGCTAAAG
>Ga0247843_1001683_pt1 | contig 43450 bp, 27 predicted proteins | sample LaCruzMarch2017__FD_192420 | JGI IMG/M metagenome (GOLD analysis project Ga0247843, IMG submission 192420) | Freshwater microbial communities from meromictic Lake La Cruz, Castile-La Mancha, Spain - LaCruzMarch2017_8m | ecosystem: Environmental > Aquatic > Freshwater > Lake | place: Spain...
AAGGGACAGGCTTCATCTAAGGGACAGGCTTCATCTAAGGGACAGGCTTCATCTAAGGGACAGGCTTCATCTAAGGGACAGGCTTCATCTAAGGGACAGGCTTCATCTAAGGGACAGGCTTCATCTAAGGGACAGGCTTCATCTAGGAAGGATAAGCGCGATTTCCTGAAAGAAATCCAACTCCGGCATCGAAATAGGGATATGGATTCTCCACCCTAGGCGAAGATGCTGAACGGGATCTGGCTTGGATTGCTGACAGTTGCGGCACTGCTGGCTGGGATGACCGGCCGCTTGGGAGGAATGACCGACGGGGCCATTCAGGGAGCCAATGCGGCCGTGACCGTGTCCCTGGGTTTGATCGGGGTCATGGCCCTCTGGCTCGGCATTCTTCGCTTGGCCGAGCAGGCTGGTTTGGTGACCACTCTGGCGCAAATTCTTAAGCCAGTCTTGGGGCGTCTCTTTCCCGAAGTCCCCCCCGGACACCCCGCTCTTGGGTCAATGGTCCTCAACGTTACAGCCAACGCCCTGGGTCTCACCAACGCGGCCACACCCATGGGTCTTCGGGCCATGCGCGAGCTGCAACGGCTGAACCCCCAACCGGATACGGCCTCCAATGCCATGTGCACCTTTCTGGCGATCAATACCGGTTCAGTTCAGTTGATCCCGGTGACGGCCATCGCGGTTTTAGCAGCCAATGGTTCCAAAAACCCCACCTGGATCGTCGGCACCACGCTGTTGGCCACTCTTTGCTCTTCGCTGACCGGATTACTGGTGGTCAAAACCAGTCAGAGATTACGTTGGTTCCGCATGGCAGAGGGCCTGACTGCGTCACCCACCTCACCTTACCCCGCAGAAGAACCCAAAGAGTCGCATGAGGCCGTTCTTCTCAGCGCACCGCGTCCTTTGGGATGGGCTGGCCGTTGTGGATTGCTGGTCCTGCTGCTTTGCTTCGCGGGATTCGTCATCGAAGCCACCTTGCATCCTCCGGCCGGATCCGAGGCAACCCTCAATACCGCTCCCGTCGCCTTGCGGGCCCTCAATGCCTTGTCGCTGGTGGCCCTGCCCTTCCTCTTGGTGGCTATTCCGATCTACGCTGCACTGCGAGGCTTGGCCGTCCATGAGCAATTCGTGACTGGCGCCAAGGAGGGTTTCGAAACAGCCATCCGGATCATTCCCTATCTGGTAGCCATGTTGGTGGCCATCGGATGCCTCCGAGGAGCCGGTGGCATCGAGGGATTCACCCGATGGTTGGAACCGCTGCTGAACAAGGTGGGCTATCCGCCCGAACTGGTGCCCATGACGCTCCTCCGACCGTTGACCGGCAGCGGCACGCTGGCGGCGTTCACCGATCTGGTGAAAACCCACGGCGCGGACAGCTTGATTGCTCGCATGGGAGGAACCCTCTTCGGCAGCACCGAAACCACTTTCTACGTCATCGCAGTATACTTTGGCTCCATCGGTATCCGGCGCACCCGACATGCAGTCCTCGCCGGCTTGGCGGCGGATGCAGCCGGAGCGATCGCCGCCGTCGCCATCTGCCGAGCCATGGCCTGAAAACAGGCCGAAGATAGCCTGTCCCTCTCTGGCGAATCCCGCCGGCCTGTCACCCACTCTTGGCTTGGCGGCCAACCAAGCTGAATCAAGCACCAAAGACTGCAAACCTCCACAACCGGCCCGCAAACACTGGATCGTCGCACGGATCCCGACCCAAAGAATCCCCAAAAAAGATCGTCAAAAGAGCCTGTCCCTTCGTCCGCCTCGTCAACAGACCAGAGCCTGTCCCTCCCTCCGCCCTTGTTTCCCGTGGCAGGGTCAGCTGATGCTCAATCCAGCATGACCCGACTTTTGCGGAGCATCTCCCTCACCCATTGGATCTTCATCGCCATGCTCGGCGGACTCGTGCTGGGGTGGGCTTTCCCGGCCGAGTCTCAGAGTCTGAAGGTCGTCTCCAACATGTTCCTGAAGATGATCAAGTGCATCCTGGTGCCCTTGGTCTTCGGGACGCTGGTAGTGGGGATCGCCGGCCACAGCGAAGACCTCAAATCGGTGGGCCGACTCGCCTGGAAATCGATCCTCTACTTCGAGGTGGTGACCACCCTCGCCCTCGCCATCGGCCTCGTGGCCGTGAACGTCTTCGAACCCGGAGTGGGCGTGGTGCTGCCGCCAGCCAGCTCGGCGAACTCCGGGGTCACCGCCACCAAGGTCACCTTCAGCGGCATCCTCGAGCACATCGTGCCCAAAAGCTTCTTCGAGGCCGCGGCCGCCAACGATGTGCTTCAGGTGGTCTTCTTCGCGATTTTCTTCGGGATCGCACTGGCTCAAACACCGGAAGCCCAACGCACTCCCATGCTCCGCTTCTGCGAGTCGTTGACTGAGGTGATGTTCAAGTTCACCGGCGTGGTCATGAAGTTCGCGCCCGTCGGCATCGGCGCGGCCATGGCCTACACGGTCGGCCACAGCGGCCTCGGGGTGCTATCCAACCTGGCCAAACTCATCGGAACGCTCTACCTGGCCTTGGCCGTCTTCGCGGTCACGGTGCTGCTGCCGATGGCGCTCTGGGCCCGGGTGCCGGTGCGCCGATTCCTCACTGAACTCCGCGAACCCATCCTGCTGGCCTTCACCACCACCTCCTCCGACGCCGCGATGCCGGATGCGATGAAACGACTCACCGCCCTCGGGGTGCCCAAGCGCATCGTGAGCTTCGTCATGCCGCTGGGTTATTCGTTCAATCTCGACGGCTCCACGCTCTACCTCGCGGTCGCCTCGGTCTTCGTGGCTCAAGCCGCAGGGGTCCATCTTACGATCTCCCAGCAACTGGTCATCCTGCTCACCCTGATGCTGACCAGCAAAGGCATGGCCGGCATCCCACGGGCTTCGCAGGTCATCTTGGCCGGCACTCTGGTGAGCTTTGACCTGCCGCTGGAAGGAGTGCTGCTCATCATTGGCGTGGATGAACTCATGGACATGGCCCGCACCACGGTGAACCTCGTGGGCAACTGCCTCGCCACCGCCGTCGTTGCTCGCTGGGAAGGGGTGTTTCCTCCGACCGACACAACCCCGTAAGAACCCTGAAGGCTCACAAAGTTTTCTTGAGAATTCGCTCACGCCGGAAAGATCCCATCGGGAAGAAAACAATCGGGGAATGGATTGAGGCCCGTGACGAGCGAACACCGAGGGTCTGACGGCTCAGGGCGCACCCGCCTGAATCCATCGAAACACCGCAAGGATATCCGCATCGGCGAGACGCTGTTTGCCCGCCGGAGGCATGACCTCCTCATGCGTGACTGGCAGCAGAATCATCCGAAAAAGCCCCGACCTGCCCGGATCTCCCGGCACCACGGCAGCCACCCCGCTCTCGCCGCCCTTGAGCAACGACTCGCGCTGGTCGATGCGGAATTGCCCCTTCTGTTTTTCAGGACCATGACAGGAAAGGCATTTGGCTTCGAACAACCGGGTGACCACGACGGCGTTGGTGTCACTGTCTGCTCGGGAAACAATACCGTTGGTGTGCGGTGGATCCCATCGAGCCATCCAAGTGCGGATGAACTGCGGAGCATTCTGGGTCAAGAACCCCTCTCCATGGGTCAGACTGCCACCGTAGTGACTGGCTGCCATCAAGAGAGCCAGCGTGGTTCCCAGAGAACCCCGATACCACCAAAGCCATCGGTTTGCTGACTGCAGCACCGCCGAGTGGAGCACCAGGGTCAAACCCGCCACGACGGTCATGGCGATCCCGGTGTTGCGATGCAGCATCAAGAGGTCTGGCGAGTAATCGCCTCCCGAAGACCGGTACAAGCCCAGCACTGCGGTCACGATGGCCATCAGCACGCCCAGGCCGAGGCTGGCCGCCAAGACTCGCCGCAACCCTTCAAAGGGCCGGAACCACGCCACCAATTCCAGGAAGGCAGCAAAGCTGAAGAGACCGATGGGAAGATGGAGCACCACCATGTGGAACGGCCCCAAGAACGCAGCACCCGGAGGTTGCCCGGTGCCGACAATAAGGGCCGACGATGGATCGGAACCCCCCGTTTGTGCCACCGCACCCAGGCAGATCAGCAAGATCAGCGGCATAGCCCTGAGGCGGGGATTCCTAATGGGCTTCATGGATGCCTCATTGGACGCCGCTCCAACTCCCGATACTCATCGGGATTTGGTCTTTGCAGAACCTGCGTTGATCCGAAGGATCAGCCTAGGACAGCCGATTTCAGGACGCCGTAAACATCGGTCGACCGGAGCGTGTCGGCCGGCAGGCGCTGCTCGGAGAGGATCAGCGGCCAATCCAAAGGCGACGCCGGACGAGCGCCATGAGACCCCTTCACCAAGCTGGCATCCAGCGGGATGACATCCATGAGCATCCGGAATCCGAGCTTCTTCTGCAGCAGTCGCCACAAGATCTTCAGCTTCACGGCTGGAATCGCCGGGTCCAGGAAGAGTTCCACCGGGTCGTACCCGGGCTTGCGGTGGATGTCCACGCAGCGTGCAAAATCTGGTGCCTTGGCGTCGTCAAGCCAATGGTAGTAGGTAAACCAGGAATCCTCTTGGGCCACGGCAATCAGGTCTCCAGAGCGGCTGTGATCCAGACCCAGAATGCGCTTGTCTGCCGGACCATACACCTCCGCAACCCCGGGGGTCTCCAGCACCACCTCGCGAACCTTGTCTTCGATCGAAGGATCGTTGACCACGATGTGTGCCATCTGATGATCGGCCACGGCGAAGGCCTTCGAGTTTCCGATGTCGGGAAGCTCGAGTCCCAACTCTTCCTTGATGGTGATCCAACCGCGCTCCCGGAAAATCCGGTTGAGGTGCACCGGGCGGGACACCGGGGTAATGCCGTACTCGCTGAGCAGGATGGGACGGACCCCGCGCCCTGCAAAGAAGTCCAAGAGATCTCCCACGATCGCGTCGATGCGGCGCAGGTCATCGGCCACCGCAGGGTGCTGCGGGCCCAACCGTTGGAGGTTGTAGTCCAGATGCGGCAGGTAGATGAGGTTCAGCGTCGGTGAGTGTTTCTGCTCAATCCACTTGGCTGACCCGGCGATCCACCGAGAGGCCGCATCGGGCGCACCCTGCGGAGACTGCACTCCAGCGGCAGGCCCCCAAAAGGTCGGGAACGGAAAGTCGCCCAATGCCTGCTTCAGGGCGGGGCGCAAATCGTAGGGCCAGCTGTAGACATCGAAGAACTTCCGTCCATCCGCCGGATACATCGGCCGGGGCGTCACCGACCAGTCCGCGCCAGAGTACATGTTGTACCACCAGAACATCTTCGCGCAGGTGAAGCGCGGATCTCGGGCTTTCAACTCGTCCCAGATCTTTGGACCTTGGACCACGTGATTGGACTGCTTCCAAAAGTGAACCTCCGAGAGCGAACGATCGTACCAGCCATTGGCCACGATGCCATGCTCCGAGGGGCGTCGGCCGGTGAGGTAGTCGGACTGGGCGGTGCAGGTCACCGCCGGTATGGCCGGATCGATGGAGGCGTGATGCCACCGCTGGCGCAGCTCGGACAACCGCGGCGTGTGGGGACCGATGTGCCGGTCACTGAGACCGACCACGTTGAGGACAGCGATGCGATTCACGGCAAGAGGGGTAATAGGAAACTGCCTAGGCTACCCGTTTTTGAATCCGGGTCACGATCGCCCGCGACACCTGCGGATCGGGTCGGGTATCCACCACGGCCTGGCTCCCGAGTTCCATCCGGCAGGAATGCCGAGCCTTGCGATTCCAGAGGAGCATATCGCCGGCTGATTCATCCAGATTCCACTGGTGCAACCCGGCATAACCTTCTTCTTCGGCTTCGTTGCGGTAATGCCACAGGAAAACCCATCCGCCGGGTCGCGTCACCGAAAACATCTGACGCACGCATTGGAGCGGGTCTCGACTATGGTCCAGTGCATTGGAGCAGACGACGATGTCGAAACTGTCGGCAGGGAATACCGAGAGGAGGTCTTCACCGGCCGCCTTTCGGGTACGTGTGGGCGGCGCCAACTGGAGATCGTCCAGTATGGAGTCGAAGACCTCGGCCAAGGGGTCCACCGCGATGAGGTCTACCTGTCGCCCCGGCCAGTGGAAACCCACGGCGGTCAGCGGACCGGCCCCCACATCGAGCACTTGGATCGGATCCCGATTTGCGGCCGGCGAGGCGGCCACCAGTTCCTGCAAGTGGGTGGGGAATGCGAACTCCGGATCCATCCGCTGACGGAAGGCCTCGGCACTCCATCGCTTGCCACCATCAGCCAAGGCCTTTCGCCAGAACTGGGCTTCATTTTCCAGACCCGCGTCGTAACTGGTGTCGCCACCGAACAGACGGTGACGCAATCGCTGAATAAATCTCGGCAGCATAGGCGATGTGGGTGTCAGCCTGCGGGCTCCCAGCCCCGGCAACAAGTCCGGAAGGTCTGTGGGCTCGAGACCTTGCCCTGAACTCCGGGGGACCCATTCCGGGATTTCAACCGTGACGGTAAACAGGTTCAATCCTCCCTGTGCAGTCGCCGCGCCCGTATCACAACATCGCCCTTGTCGGTTTTATGGGCGTCGGAAAATCCACCGTCGGCCAGATCCTGGCCGGGATGCTCGGCTTCGAATTCGTCGACACCGACCGGGTGATCGAGACCCGGGAAGGCCGGCGGATCTCGGAGATCTTCGCCCAGGAAGGGGAAGCACGCTTCCGAAACCTGGAAACGAGCCTGATCCGGGAATACGAAACGCAGCAGGGGCTGATCTTGTCCACCGGCGGTGGACTGGTGGTGCGACCCGAAAACCTCGCCTCACTGCGAACCCACGCCCTAATTGTCTGCCTTTGGGCCTCACCGGCCGTGATCTACGAACGCGTTCGCTATCAGGGGCATCGCCCCCTCCTGCAAACCCCGGACCCACAGGCCCGCATCGCCGAGTTGCTGGAGCAACGGAAACCCGCCTACCAGCAGGCCGATATTCTCGTGGGGGTCGATTTCCGCAGTCCGCAGGAGACGGCTCAGTACATCACCAACAGCTTTCGATTGCTGCGCCACTCGCCGCATCGAAGCGCGGTGCATCCCGCTCAGCCAGTTGCTGCCTGGTGACCGGTTTCGGCACCAGCGACGCACAGCGACACTCAAGGTCCGGTGCATTCATCCGATAACCCACCCTGACCTATTTCAGGTCCGTTCGAGTGGATGGATCGAAGGGGCCGGCCGACATTATCCCATGCTGGCCGGCCCCGGATAGGGTTCGACTTCGCGCTGACGATCCCGATACAAACTGGGCCGCCACCCGGTCCAACGCTTGAAGGTGTTGGAGAACACAAAGGGGTTGGCGTAGCCCACCCGCTCGGCAATGACCTCGAGCTTCAGGTCCGTCTCGGCCAACAGGCCAGCCCCATGTCGAATACGCAAGTAGGTCACCTGCTGCATGGGAGACCGACCCAACTGACGGCGACACAGCCGTCTCAGATGCTCACCGCTGCAATGGGCGCGACGAGCCAACTCAGTGAGGGTCCACGCATGAGCAGGCTTTGCGGCCACCGCTTCCCACAGTTGGCTCAGTCGGTCGTCAATGTGCCACGGTTGGGCAAAGCGCGAGATGTAGCCTTGGACCAATTCGACCCAATGGTGGAGTGCGGCCAGACGTCCTTCGCCTGCCTGTTCGGCCATGAGGCCCTCAACCGCATGTCGAAAAACCTCCGAAGGAAATCCGGCCAATATCGGCGCACTGGCCGCTCCGAGGGGGCCTCGACCAGCTGAGGCCTCGTATCGCACCCAGACAAAATCCCAACGATGTCCAGGAACCGCGTGAAAAGCGCAAAGCACATGGGCGGGCGAGAGACAGGCCTGACCGGCGCGGCAGCGTTGCCATCGGCCGTCGAGCCAGATGCGCCCTTCACCCCTGAAGCAGGCCAAGAAGTAGCTTCCCGGCAGGTCGGTACGCACCATGGTGTAAGGTTCGACCGCTTCGGCCAGACCCACATGGGCGATCTGATAAGGCACCAGAGACGGGCAACCCGCCGCCCGGAGGATTCTCTCGTGGGTGCCGGGGCCCGGCGTGTGCGTTTCAACCAGAGGTGGGTGGCGCATGCAGGTCGACTACCTTGCGGCACCGTCCTTCAAAACTGAATGATGAAAACCACCTGAACCTCAAAACCAACTCAGTGCCGCGGTGTCCTTCATCCAGGGTCGCTGACTTTCGTAGTCTGCCATGAGTTTTCTTTGTCAGGCCGCCCTTGTTTTACGTAACCATTGGGAACGCCAACCATGCCGTCCCGAAATCATCCCGATATCGTCCCGCCGACCGTGCGGCCATTCCGTAAACTTCTGGCGGCCAACCGGTCCGAGATCGCGGTGCGCATCTTCCGTGCGGCGACCGAACTGAACCTGCGGACCGTCGCCATTTACGCCCAGGAAGACCGCTTCTGCCTCCACCGTTTCAAGGCCGATGAATCCTACCTGATTGGCCAAGGCAAAGGGCCGGTTGCCGCGTATCTGGACATCGACAGCATCGTGGCCACCGCCAAGGCCAAGGGGGTCGACGCCATCCACCCGGGCTACGGATTCTTGAGCGAAAACCCGGCCTTCGCCCGTGCCTGCGCCAAGGCAGGCATGACCTTCGTCGGTCCCAGTCCCGAACTGTTGGACATGATGGGTGACAAAACCGCCGCACGGGCCGTGGCCCAGCGCATTGGCGTACCCACCCTACCTGGCACCGACGACCCCATCTCCGATCGGGACGAGGCCATGAAGGCCGCGCGCAAGATCGGTTTCCCTCTCATCATCAAGGCGGCTTTTGGTGGCGGCGGCCGCGGCATGCGGGTGGTCAAGAAGGAGTCGGAACTATCCGGTCTTCTCGATGAAGCTCAGGGCGAGGCCGAACGCGCCTTCGGCAATCCGGCGGTCTTCCTGGAAAAGTACATCCCCAGGGCCAAACACATCGAAGTTCAAATCCTGGGCGACAGCCACGGCAACGTCATCCACCTCTTCGAGCGCGACTGCTCCGTGCAGCGCCGCCACCAGAAGGTCGTCGAGGTAGCCCCGTCCTTCGGCCTGCCCGAAAATATCGTCCAGGAACTCTGCGATGCGGCCGCCCGATTGGCTCGGGAGATCCGCTACAACAACGCAGGCACGGTGGAGTTCCTCTACGATCTCGATCAGCACGAGTGGTTCTTCATCGAAATGAACCCTCGCATCCAAGTGGAGCACACGGTGACCGAAGTCATCACCGGTTTGGATTTGGTGCGGGCCCAAATCCTCATCGCCCAGGGGCACGCCTTGCATTCCAAGGAAGTCGGAATGCCGGTGCAAAATCAGGTGCCCCGAAACGGCTACGCCATCCAGTGCCGAGTCACCACCGAAGACCCGGAGAACAAATTCACTCCCGATTACGGCAAGATCTTGGCCTACCGCTCGCCCGGCGGTTTCGGAATTCGTCTCGATGGCGGCATGGGCTATTCGGGCTCGGTCATCACCCCCTTCTACGACTCGATGTTGGTGAAGGTGATTGCTTCAGGACAGTCCTACGAGATCGCCATGAACCGCATGGACCGGGCGCTCTCGGAGTTCCGGATCCGCGGGGTCAAGACCAACATCCCCTTCCTCGAGAACGTCATCCTCCATCCGCAGTTCCGCGCGGGTCAGGCCACGACCACGCTCATCGACACCACGCCGGAACTCTTCGCCTTCCGCAGCCGCAAGGACCGGGCCACCAAGCTGCTCAACTTCCTGGGCAACGTCATCGTCAACGGCAACCCGCATTCCAAGGGATACAAACCCGCCAAGTCCTTTGACCCGGCACCGCTGCCCAAGACCGATCTGGCCACCCCGCTGCCGAAGGGCACCCGCGACCTGCTGCTCGAACTGGGCCCCAAGAAATTCGCCGAGTGGACCCTCAAGCAGAAACGCCTGCTCATCACCGACACCACCTTCCGCGACGCCCACCAGTCGCTCATGGCCACGCGGGTCCGCAGCTTCGACATGCTCGCCTGCTCCGATGCCTTGGCGCGCAGCGTGGGTGACTCCAAGACTGGTCTGTTCTCACTGGAAATGTGGGGCGGAGCCACCTTCGACACGGCCATGCGCTTCCTCAGTGAAGATCCCTGGGAACGCCTGCGCCAATTGCGCGAGAAAATCCCCAACGTCTGTTTCCAGATGCTCTTCCGGGGTTCCAATGCGGTGGGCTATTCCAACTACCCGGATCATGTCGTCGCCGGATTTGTGAAGCATGCGGCCGCCTCGGGCATGGACATCTTCCGCATCTTCGACTCGCTCAACTACTTGCCCAACTTGCGCGTGGCCATGGACGCCGTGCAGGACACGCACGCTTTGTGCGAGGGGGCCTTGTGCTACACCGGAGACATCCTCGACAGCCGCCGCGACACCTTCTCGCTCAAGTATTACATCAAGCTAGCCAAGGAATTGGAGCGCATGGGCGCACACATCCTGGCCATCAAGGACATGGCCGGCCTGTGCCGACCCTACGCCGCTCAGAAGCTGGTCAAGGCGCTGAAGGACGAGGTGGGCATCCCCATCCACTTCCACACCCACGACACCAGCGGCATCAACGCCGCGAGCATCCTGCGTGCGAGCGACGCCGGGGTCGACGTGGTGGATTTGGCGCTCGCATCCATGAGCGGCAGCACCTCGCAGCCGAACCTCAACTCGGTGGTGGCCGCGCTGCAAAACACACCGCGCGACACCAAGCTCGACCTCGAGGCGCTCAACGGCTTCTCCGACTACTGGGAGAAAGTCCGCGAATACTACGCACCCTTCGACACCGCCCCCAAGACGGGTTCGGCCGAGGTGTATATCCATGAGATGCCCGGCGGCCAGTACACGAACCTCAAAGAGCAGACCGCCAGCATGGGGGTTTCGCACCGGTGGCCCGAGATCGCCCAGACCTACGCCGAGGTGAATGAGCTCTTCGGCGACATCGTGAAGGTGACGCCCTCCAGCAAAGTCGTGGGCGACATGGCGCTCTTCTGCTTCAGCAAAGGCATCCGCCCGGCGGATGTCGTGAATCTCGAACCCGGATCCACCTCCTTTCCTGAAAGTGTCATCGACATGCTGGGTGGCGGGCTCGGTTGGCCGCAGAACGGCTTTCCCGAGGCGGTCCAAAAAGTGGTCTTGGGCGAGAAGCGCTTCAAGGAAGCCCAAGCTGCCTTCAAGGCCGGACGCACCGGCAACCGCGCCGAACCGATCCACCTCGACAAGTTGCGTCGGGAGCTTTCCGACAAACTGCGCCGGGAGGCGACCGAGGACGACTTGTACTCGCACCTGATGTACCCGGCCGTCTTCGCCGAATTCGCCAAGCACCTCACGCAGTACAGCGACGTCAGCGTGCTGCCCACGCCCGCGTTCTTCTATGGATTGCGCCGGGGCGAGGAAATCAGCGTGGAGATCGAGTCCGGCAAATCGCTGGTGATTCGATTGATCAACGTCAGTGAACCCGACAAGGACGGTCGTCGCACGATTAGCTTTGAGCTCAACGGCATGACGCGCGAGGCGTTCATCGCCGACAAGAAGGTCACCCCGCAAACCAAGACCCGTCCGAAGGCGGACCTCGCCGATGCGCTGCAAATTGGCGCCCCCATCCCTGGCCTGGTGACCAGCATCGCTGTCTCCGTCGGCCAAAAGGTCGCCAAGGGAGACCGCCTGATGATGATGGAAGCCATGAAGATGCAGACCACGGTCACGGCACCCGTCGATGGGGTCGTCGCCGAGCTCCTTTGCTCGGTCGGAGAAACCGTCGAGAGCAAAGACTTGCTGGCCCGGTTGCGCGCCTAAAGGTTGGGCGCCTCAGGGTGCTCCATGGCCCGACCAGGCCCGCCCCTTCGGGGATCGCTCAGCCTGCGTTCTTCAGTGGACCGTTGCCCACGGTCCCGAAGACGCAGGCTTCGTTTTTGTTGGCGCACAGGTGCAGCAACTGGAAGGACTCCACCCAACGCGGCATCTCGCGCTTGAGGACATCGAGCTGGGCGTAGTCTTCCTGTCCCTTGAATTTGATGGTCACCACAAAGTGCCGGCAGCGGCGTTCGCGCACCCACTCCAGCACCAGTCCGATGCTGCGTTCCGGCGCGGCGATCACATCACACAGCAGCCAATCCACCGGAGTCTCGGGCACGAATCGAAATGCGTCTCCTTGATGGAAAGTGACCCGCGGGCTGCGCATGAGGTCATCCCGCAGCGGCGATCGGTCCACAGCGATCACCCGGGCTCCGCGCTGGACGGGTTGATAAGTCCAGCTCCCCGGGGCCGCGCCCAGGTCCACGCAAGTTTCTCCCGCCGCGATCCTTCGGCCCATGCGCAGCTCCGATTCGGCCAGCTTGGCAAAGGCCCGACTGGGTGCCGCCTTGTCCACGGCCACGGGCACTTCGCCTTGGGGAAACGGGCTGATCCAACCCATCGCAGCGGAGGGTCCTGGAGCGGGCAGCACCGACAGAAAACCCACCTCCAGCGAAGTCAGCAGCAGTTGGACGAGCGACTCCTCCGGCTGAAACAAGGGACAGGCTCCCAATAACGCGGCCGCCTCGCCTGCGCTCGCCTTGGGCACCGCATCCAAGCCGCGCAGCAAGGAGCGTCTCCGCTTGCGCAACTGTTCGATGACCGCATCGCGGATCAGTTCACAACGATGCCGTCCGGCTTCCGCGATTCCGAAGCGAGGTTCAACATGCAGGCGCCACGGGGCACCGTCGGGCAGGCATCCGATGAGCTCCGTGACCAAATTCTCAGCAGCCGCACGAATGGAGGGCACCGGAAACGTTCGCGCATCAGGCAACCATTGGCGTGCAAAGGCCGTGAGACCCATCGCCGCACAAATCTCGACCCACGATCCGGGCGCTTTCAACGCCAGCATCGAATCGCCCACCGGTTCCAAGACCGCTGTGGGCAATGCGCGAACCACCTCCTGCTCGAGGAAGATCCGGTTTTCGGGAGCACTCAGGATGAGATGCATGCGTTTGAGCATGCCGGAAAAAGGAAACGCCGTCGCCAGAGGAGTCCGGCGACGGCGGCGATAGGCGATTGGTGAAACCAATTACTGGTTCTTCAGGAAGGCATGAAGGTCGGCCAAATCCTGAGCCTTCAGACCCAATTGGTCGGCGCTCATCATGAGGGATCGACCCAAGCCCTTGCGTTCAGCGATCCGATTCTTGGGCACCGACTGCACCAGGCCCGCTGCACTCTGGATGACCACTGGATCTCCCTCGCTGACCACCACGCCATGGATTTCCGTTCCGTCCTTGGCCTTGAGCGAGGTGCCGCTGAAACCGCTGGCAATGTCCGCACTCGGATTGATGACCGAGTTGAAGAACACCTCGGCCGTCTGGCGCTTGGCCCAACCCGTGAGATTGGGGGCGTATTCCACACCACTGTTGCCCACCCGATGACAGCTGGCGCAGATCGCATTGAAACGCTCTTGCCCGCGCGCGGCGGAACCATTCAGAGCCGCCACATCGGCCACCGAGAAGGACGGCTTCTCGGCCTGCGGAATGGTGGCCGAGATCAACTCCACCGCCTCCGGATCGTAAATGCCACGAGCCTTGAGCGGTGCGGCCAAGCCATGATCCTTCCAGACATTGTCTTTGCGATTCATGAGCCACCAGATGGCCTCCGCCTTGATGACGCCCTCGGCCTGGGCCGCGACGTCCAACATGGCGGTCGAGGCTGCCGGGACGGTGTTGAAGCCGATGGCGGTCAGGGCTGATTTGCGGGCGGCCAGGTCCAGATTCGTCGACAAAGCGCGGGTCTGGAAATCGCCGATGGACTGCGGCGGATGCAGGCGCCAAGCAATGGCAGCGAAAGCAGGCGACCAGCGCAACGGATTGGGATCGTTGAGCACGGGTTTGACCTGGTCGTACAAGGCCGACTCCTGGCCCGCAGCTCCGGCGCCCCAAGCCTCGAGCAGGGTGCGGTCGGATCCATCGATACCTTTGGCCAGGGTGAGGAAGTGTCCGCGCGTTTGCTCCAATGGCAGATCGCGCAAGGCCAGCGCCACCTCGCGTCGGACGGCCGGAGACGGATCCTTGGCCAGCGATGCGGTTTGTTCCGGCAACGCTTTGCGAGTCCGGTGCAGAGCGCGGAAGGCCACGATGCGCATTTGCGGATCCGAATCCTTCAGCAGGGACTCCACAGGCTTCTGGCCCGACTTACCCAAGCGGGCCAGCAACCAAACGGCCCGGGCCCGGACGAAGGCGTTCTCATCTTTGAGCAAACGCACCAGTGGTTTCACGGCCTTGTCGCCGTGCTTGAGCACAGCCTCCTGAGCCGTGCCGCGGATGTTGACTGACGGACTCTTCAGGGCAGCGAGCGCACCGTCGAGCGTGTCGAACTGGGCCTGGGGCACCTTGGAGCGAAACCCCTTCGGAGCGATGCGGTAAATCGTTCCCGAGGTGGTTTCATCCCAGTCGGCATGACCGCCGACACGGGCGTCGAACCAATCGGTCACGTAAATGGCTCCGTCCGGCCCAACGGCCACATCGCTCGGGCGGAACATCACCTTGAGGGTCTGCTCACCGCGGCTGCCGCCCTTGAAATCGGTACCGGAATAATTTCCCTCCGCATTACTGGTCAGGAAGTTGAAGCGCTCGAGCTTGAAGTTGGCTCCGTCGGGTTTGGGCAAGTAGCCAAAGACGACGTTGCGGCCCGGCTCGCAGCTCAGCAGTAAGCCGCGGTATTTCTGGCCCAGCGCACCGTCTTCATAGAAGGCAATGCCCGTCGGCGAACCGCCCCCGTACACATCACCCGCGGGCATCGAACCCGGGTCTTCCTGACGCCACTCGGCGGTCGGAGTGCTTTGCCCCGGTCGGCGGTCGGCTCCCCAAGAGCGTTGGCCATCGAGCGAGCAGAACCCCGCATTGCCGTACTCCATCAAGAAGGCGGTGCGGCAAGCCGGAGGATCATCGTTGTCGTTCTGGAAGACATCGCCATAAGAGGTGACCGTCTGCTCATAACTGTTGCGGAAATTATGACCGATGATGTGCACGCCCGAGCCATCGGGATTCATGCGTGCGGCGAACCCACCGATCCACACATGACCGTCATCGCTCTTCTGGCCCGCGATCTGGGTCGGATGCCAGCCCAGTTCGGCGTTGCCAGGGTTGTAAGCGCTGCCGATGCGAAAGGTCTTGCCCGAACGGTCAGTGAACATCGCCCCGCAATTGCCGGCGTTCCAGTACCACTGACCATCGGGCCCCACCGTGACGCTGTGGATGGTGTGGTCGTGGCTCTTGCCGTGGAATCCGGTGAGGATCACCTCGCGCTTGTCGACCGCGGGGTCAAACTTCCGGTCGCCGTTGACGTCGGTGTAGACGATCACATCCGGAGCCATCGAAACGACCACCTTGTTGCCGATGACCGCCACGCCCATAGGAGCCCGGAGCGCCGGTTCCTGCACGAACACGCTCTGCTTGTCGGCGACGCCGTCCCCGTCCGAATCCTCCAGGATGACGATGCGGTCACCGGCCGGTTGGCGGTTGTAGTGGCCCCGGTAATTCACCCCTTCGGCCACCCAAATCCGGCCCTGAGGGTCGAAATCGAGGTTCGTTGGGTTCTTGAGCATCGGAGTCGATGCCCAGACCGTGACTTCCAGGTCGGGGTCGGCCAGTTGGAGCAGGCTCGTGGGCACCGCCGTCTCGGCGGCGAGTCCCCGTCCGGCCAGGGCCAGGAGCAGGGCAAGACGATAGAAGGGCTTCATAGGAGAGTGGTCGGAGAAAAGATTGCCCGAAGCCCTGCCGGACCGCCAGCAGGACCTCGGGCACGCCAACATAAAAATCACGGCCCGCTGGCGACCGCAGGACACCGAAGCACCCCACGATCGGAGCGGGTCGGCGCAAGAAACCGAAACGTCGGCGCCGAAAACCAAATTACCTCATTTGAAGAATCTCAGCGGAGGATCCGCACAAATCGTCGCCTGCTTTGTGAATACAACCAGACTGTATTCATATTCATCACCCTTCAGGGCGCCTGGCGGAGTCTCAATCGTGACAGCCTGGCCCACTTTGGCTCCTCCGACCCTGAATATGATCGCCGCACCTTTAACCTTTTTCTTTTCCAAAAACACGGCGAGGTCTCCTTCGTTACAAGACAGACTCACCTGAGTTTTTTGAGACGGATTGGTTCGTTCGATATTGATCTCACCGGATTTGCTCGGTTTTCCATCAATCGTATATGTGATATGACTATGAGTTGGATCTAAACCAATGAGCACATTCATTGGGGTGTTCAGCAGCTCGGATCCACTTTTGGCCGAGGTCGTCTTTTGAACCTTCTTGGCAACCGCTTTTTTCGCTACCGGTTTGGGAGTTTTGGGTTTCATCGGATTTTTGTTTCGATCATGGGTTTTGTTTCTTCGGACGTTCATCGTCCTGCAGGTTGGTTGATCAGGCCCACCAGCGGCCACTCCAGGCGCATGCGTTCATCGGATGCCCCAGCCTGTCGAGCCCTTCGGACAGCAGAAATGGCCTTGTCGCGCTGGCCAGCCAATTCATAAACGATCCCGGAGACGATCCATCCTTCCTGGTGTTCCGGAGATTCCATCACTACGTTCTCGATCTCTACTGTGGCTTCATCCAAACGCCCCAAGCCAGACAGACATCGGACCTTGAGGACTCGAGTATCCACTGTGTTCATGGAGAATTTCCGCAAACGACTGATTTTCTTATCTAAGAGTCCGAGGGCTCGAAGGTACTCAATACGAGCCTGTTGAATCTCTTCGGGTTGATTTGTGCGCGCGCGAACTTCTGCAAGAGTTATGGCACATTCTACATCATTCGGAGCCTCCTTGGAGGCGGCATCTAATTCTCGCATAGCACGTACCGGGTCCTCTGGAAGCAACGCGAAACCCAACATCGCACGGATTCGCCCCCCAAACTCGCGGGGTGGCGATGCCGCCAACGCCGCTTGTAAATGAGCCAAAGCTCCTTTGGAATCGCCCACGTTAAGCGCTGCGACCCCTGCATTTGCGGATCCCTGATAATTGCCGGGTGCCATCCGGGCCACCTTCTCGAATTCTTTTTGCGCAAGGTCGAAACGACCTTGGATTATCAGGAACCGGCCCTTCTGGTTATAGGCATACCAATCAGCAGAATCGAGGGCGATGGCCCGGTCGAATTCAACGAGAGCCTCGTCCGCCTCTCTCTTCTGGCCAAGAGCCCACGCCAGATTCAACCGGGCCCGGGTGTCGGATCGACGCAGTTCCAACGCCCGGCGCAAGTGCGGCACAGCCTCGGCGGGGCGGTCCGTCATCGACAAGATCAGGCCCAGGACCGAACTGGCGCGATCCGAGGATGGTTCCCGGGTAGCGTTTTGCTTGGCCTCAGTCTGCGCGAGGATGAGGTCCTCGACATCTTGCGTCTGCTCGGAGATCCAGAACAGCGCCTCAGCGTAGTCGGCCCAGATGTCCCGGTCGTCGGGACGTCGGGTATGGGCCAAGCGCAAGTCCCGGACCGCCTTCTCCAGACTGCCCTGCAAATGGCGGTTGCGAAGGGCACCCAGGCCCTCGAGATGGAGCTCGGCCACCTCCTGGTCGTCCGGGAGCGACGAATCCTTCGAACCAGCCGACGCGGCAGCGCTACCGGGCAATGGCCCCTTCGATCCAGAAGCCCCCAGCCATTCGGCCAACTGCCGGGCCAGGCGCACCTCGAACTGTGCCAGGGTCTCCTCCGACTTCTGGGAGAACTCGCCCGAGCGTCGTTCGATGAAGGCCCCGTTCGGGGCGCGGGCCTGCAGGCTCACCATCAGGCGCCGACGGTTGAGCCCGCCAGACAAGCTCCCCTCGACGACCAGGTCGGCCGCCAACTTGGAACCCGCCAGCGCGGCATTGGTCACGCCATTCTCCACCGCGTCGCGTAGCGGCGAGAAACGCAGGGTTTTGGATTCCGCGACCTGCTCCTGGAGCCGGGCCTCGACCCGCTCGGCCAGACCGATGCCGAAATCGTCGGCCCGGGGGCCCGCCTCGGGGGATTGGAAGGGCAGGATGGCCAGACGCTCCGTCCGGGGCGACATCCACCGCCAGCCGAGCAGGCCTCCCAGGATCAGCAAACCCAAGCTGACGGCCAAGGCCATCCACGGCACCCGTCCAATCGGGCGGGGCGTCAGGTTCGCAGGAGCAGGCGCCTCGGAGGCAGGCGCCAGCGCAGCCTGAGAAACCTGCGCCTCGGCCAATGCTCCCGGCGGCTTCCAGAACGGGACGACGCCCGCCTCACCGACCTCATGGACATCGACCGGCAGGTCGATGGCCTTCAGGGTGTAACGGCCATGCCGCTCCCAGCGCACCGCGCCCAGATCGTCAGACCCACGCGCCAAGGCATCGCGGGCGCTTTCAAAGACCAGCGAGCTGGTGAGGATCTGATCGGCCCCGGCCAGCGACATCAGGCGGGCACAAAGGTCGACGTGGATTCCGTACAAGTCGTGGACCCGCCGGCTCTGCCCCTTCTCGATCACCACCTCACCGAGGTGGATGCCGATGCGGTCCCGAAGCGGAGTCTCGTCGGCATAGGCTGAATCCCGGAGCTCCTTTTGAAGCCTGAGAGCGAAGACCACAGCGTCGGATGGGCGTGCGAACACCAGGAAGAACGAATCGCCGGCGGTGCTAATCTCGGCCGCCTCCGAAAACTCGGCCAACAATCCTCGGACCATGGCGTGGTGTTCTTGGATACGCCGCACTCCGAGCCAGTCGCCCATGCGCTGCTTGAGTTGGGTGGAACCCACCAGATCGGTGAACATCAGGGTCACCAGGCCGGTTTGATGCTGTCGACTGAAGGCGGCGATCCTGCCTTCGCTGCCGGCATTCTCAACTTCAGCATTCATCAGTGTCGACAATAACAACCTGTCGTCATGGCACCTTCATTACGGATCCGTCAAAACCACGCAATCTGCCGTTCAATTACCCAATAAATCTGAATTGTTTGATCCAGACTCTTCAACAATCATCAAAAACAGTTTTTATGCAACCCACGCCCACCATGAAAGTTCTCGCTTTGAGCAACCAGCAACAAGCCGACCTGCTGGAGCAGTCGGTCTGGTCGCTGAGCTTCACACGAACCGACCTGATGCTCTTGGCCGAATACATGAAAGCCTGCTCCGGTGGTCCTGGAACGGTCCTGTGCAAGGAAGGCGACACGGATTCCTTCATGGGGATACTGATTGAGGGAAGTGTGACCGTCCAAAAATCCGCCTCAGACGGGTCTCAGTCGGTGATCGGTCGCCTTGGTAAGGACAAAGCCTTCGGCGAAATGTCGGTCCTCAACCGGGAACCGCGTTCGGCCACAGTGATAGCCGACACCAATGTCCGGTTGTTCGTCCTGCAGCGTGGCGATTTCGACCGGCTTCTCGACAGCCAACCCAAGCTGGCGGCCAAATTTCTGCTTCGAATCGCGCGACTCCTCAGTCAACGCCTGCGGGATACCACCGGCCTACTGGCAGAGCACCTGGCCTGAGTTCCAGGTGGTGGATAATGTTTGGCCCCCAATTCCGCGAGACCCGTTGGACACAGGTCCGGCGGGCAAAACTCGATTCGCCCGAGGGTCAACGGGCCCTGTCGGAGCTGTGCGCTGCGTACTACGAACCGGTCACGGCCTTCTTGCGACGCACCCTGCCGGACCCGGACTCGGCACTGGAACTCTCCCACGCATTCTTCGCCCGACTGCTGGCCGGCGGCGCCATCGCCCACGCCAGCGAAGACCAGGGGCGGTTCCGATCCTACCTGCTCGGGGCCCTCAAGCACTTCGTAGCCCGACAGCGGGAGGCCGAGGGACGGCTCAAGCGGGGCGCGGCGATCGAACACCTATCGACCGATGCCGCACCGGATGGGCGGCCACCGCTGGCGCTTCCCGACCCGGGCCAACTCTCGCCCGACGAAGCCTACGACCGGCAATGGGCGCTGACTGTGCTTCGGCGGGCGATGGAGTCCCTGCAGCAGGAATGCATCCACGAGGGGCGCGGCGAATTCTTTGAAGAGGCCAAGCCCTGGCTCACCGGGGATGCAGGCCACGGCGACCAGAAGGACCTGGCCCGGCGCAACGGGATGAACGAAACGGCCCTCAAGGTGGCGATCCACCGACTCCGGCGGCGATTCCGTGACCGGCTGCGCGCCGAGATCGCCGCCACTCTGGAACATCCCGAGGGGATTGAATCGGAGCTCCAGGCGCTCTTTGCGGCGCTGGAAAGAAAGTCGATGAATCACGGTAACCCTTCGCCCGTGCCACGGCAGGAAACCGATGCATGAGCCTCTCGACTCCCTCGGCCAGCCACTGTCCGCGATGTGGCTCGGCCCTTGACCCGGCCGCCTCGCAAAATCCCTGCCCCCGATGCCTCTTCTCGGCGGCGATGGCTCCCACGCAACCGGGTGGGGCAGCCCAAACGCCTTCCGAACCCCTCAGCCCGGCGGCCCTGGCCCCGCACTTTCCCCAGTTGGAAATCCTCGAATGCCTCGGCCGCGGCGGCATGGGCGTGGTGTACAAAGCCCGGCAGAAAGCTCTCAACCGGTTCGTAGCGCTCAAGATCCTGGCCCCAGAACGCAGCACCGACCCGGGCTTCGCCGAGCGGTTCACCGCCGAGGCCCGGACGCTGGCCTCGTTGAATCACCCCAACATCGTCACCATCCACGACTTCGGCGAGTCGGGCGGGTTCTACCATCTGGTGATGGAATACGTGGACGGGGTCAACTTGCGCCAGGCGATGACGGCCGGCCGGTTCACCCCGGAACAGGCGCTGGCCATCGTCCCGCCCGTCTGCGAGGCGCTCCAGTACGCGCACGATCACGGCGTGGTGCACCGCGACATTAAACCGGAGAACCTGCTGCTCGATCAGCAGGGCCGAGTGAAGGTGGCCGATTTCGGCATCGCCAAGCTGCTCGGGTCTGCGACGGCGGGAGGCCCCGGCACGGCCGCAGCGGACAAGGTGCCCGCAGACGCGCCGCCTGCGGGCGCGGGCGGGCCGGACACTCTCGGGGCCTCGGCCGCGGGCACACCGCAGTACATGGCCCCGGAACAACGGGACCGCGGCCCGGTCGACCACCGCGCTGATATCTACTCGCTGGGGGTGGTGCTGTACGAACTGCTCACTGGGGAGACCCCGAAAACCTCCCTCGAGGCCCCGTCGCGAAAAATCCAGATCGATGTCCGACTCGACGAGGTGGTCTTACGGGCCCTGGCCGTGGCGCCCGAGCTCCGCTTCCCGACCGCCACCGAGTTCCGCACCCGCGTCGAGGCGCTCACCGCCCCGGCGACGCCAGCCCCGATCCAACCGCCGCCGGCTCAGGCAGCAGCGCACTCCGTCCGCTCCATCCACCGGTCCCTCGTGCCTTGGGCACTGACTTACCAATGGATGGCCATCGGCTGGGTCGTTTTGGCCGGAATCGAAGCGCTGTTGTTCGCCTTGACAGAGTCCATGTCCGTTATGTGGATATTTAATTATCTCATCCCCTTCTTCTTCGTTTGGGGACTCTGCTTTTTTCCTTTTCTGGCCAGTCACAAGGCAGACCAGTGGCTGGGCTCGCTCGAGTCGCGTGGTCGTCGGGCACTGAACCAAGAGGCGGCACTATTCTTCCCGCTCCTGGCGGGGGGCGCCTGGATGGCAACCTACCCGGTCTTCGGGCAGGAACCATCGATTCGAAGGACCCTAGCGCTCGTACACTTCGGAGTGGCCGCATTCCCCTGGGTCCTGCTCAGGCAAGCCAGCAACCTGAGCCCCTCCCGGTCGCTGATGGGCCGACTGACGAACAACTTCACCCTCCCTATAGTCCTGCTGACCGCGATCGTGGTAGCAAGCATGAGTGGCGGACGGCTCGAAAGCCTAGCCCACCGGATCTCCAGGGCAGTCCATCGGGAACCGGTGGTGCCGGGCATATGGCCAGCGGTGGCACTGGACCTGACCCGTGGGCCAATGCCGGCTCGATGGTCCCCGGGATCCCCGGTGCTGCAAATCCTTCCGGCCATGCCTCGGGTCGAAGGATCGGACCCGTCGGCCTTCAAGGACGTCGTTCTCAAAGGGTTCACCAACTTCGCGGCCACGATCGATCCCTACTGCAAGACCGAAACACCGTTTCGGCCCGGGGAATCCTTGGAGGTCTGGACGCAACGATCTGATGGACAACGTGAATCCAAGCATCAGCTACCTGCGACCTCCCAGTGGGGCGAGAAACGCAGCCAGAATCTGTCGATGTTGTTCGGTCTTCCAGAACGCTTCATCGGATTCAAACTGCCGCTGATCGGTGAACTCCGGCCCAAACTGGAAGGGCGCACCCTCCGTCTCCCGGAAGGTCAACCGATGACCTTGTTCGGGCTGACCAATCGCGACGGATCTTGGCTAAACGGCGGCCTGACCTTTCACCGGACGTTGCCAGATGATCGCGAGCCGGCCGTGGCGACCGTGCGGTCAAAACACCAGAGTTCCTTTGGAAGCGGCGATATCACAACCGAATGGACGGCCAACGTTCCTTCGGGATACGCCCTCGAGCTGCGGGCCGGAGGCAGCGAGGCAAAGAACGGCGGGGTCTTCACCACCACTATTGTTGGCAAGGAGTCCGTCGATTTCGAGGGCCATTCGCACTTTTACTCAGTCCGCAAAGGCGAGGTCATCTTCTTCGACACCGCGCCCGCGCTGAAACAACTCGAAGCGCTGGCTGCGGCCGGCCCGCTGCGGGTCACCAACGGTCATCCGCGCACCCTCTTCGCCGTCACCAACGCCCTCGGGGAGAGCTACAGCCTGGCCATCGAACTCCTCAGCGCGAAAGACACGGATCCCTAGACCCATCGCCTCACGCCCCTCGGATGACGAAGGGGCAAAAAAGCCCTTTGCCTTCGACGCCGGCTTCCGGACTCTCCGGGCGTCTCGTGCAACACCATCCGAAGCATTACTGCGGGGTCTTTGGCATCCATGGGCATCCGAATGCCGCCGAACTGACCTACTACGGCCTCTACGCCCTTCAGCACCGCGGGCAGGAGAGTGCGGGCATCGTCACCACCGACGGCAAGACCTTCAATATCCACCGGGGCATGGGCCTGGTGCCGCAGGTCTTCACCAGCGACATTCTGCATCGTCTGGTAGGCCATACCGGCATTGGGCACACGCGCTATTCGACCACCGGTTCGTCGAACATCGTCAATGCCCAACCCCTGACCGTGGACTGCGCCAAGGGACGCATCGCCATCGGCCACAACGGCAACCTCACCAACGCGGCCCAGCTGCGCGAAGAACTCGAGGCCAGCGGATCCATCTTCCAGACCACGGTGGACAGCGAGATCATCCTGCATCTCTTGGCTCAACCCGCACGCGCCGGGCACGAGAGTGCCTTGATCGAGACCATGCGCCGCATCGAAGGCGCCTATTCGCTGGTGATCCTCACCGAGAACGAGCTGATCGGGGCCCGCGACCCGCACGGATTCCGCCCGCTGGCCCTCGGTCGCATGGACAACGGGGCCTTCGTGTTGTCTTCCGAGACCTGCGCATTCGACCTGATCCAGGCCAAGTACGTCCGCGATATCGAACCGGGCGAGATCGTCATCATCAATTCCGACGGGGTCCGCAGCATCCAAGCGTTTCCCACCCCGAAGCGCGAGGCGTTCTGCATTTTCGAGTACGTCTACTTCGCCCGCCCCGACTCCAACATCGCCAACCGCAACGTCTACAAGGTGCGTGTGGAAATGGGTCGCCAGCTGGCTCGCGAACACAAGATCCAGGCCGATGTCATCGTGCCGGTGCCCGATTCAGGCAACTGCGCCGCGCTGGGATATTCGCTGGAAAGCGGCATCCCCTTCGAGATGGCCTTCGTGCGAAATCACTACGTCGGCCGAAGCTTCCTGCAGCCCTCGCAGTTCATCCGGGACTTCAACGTCCGGGTGAAACTCAACCTCATTGCCGATCTGGTGCGCGGCAAGAGCGTGGTGATCGTGGATGATTCCATCGTGCGCGGCACCACCAGCAAGGCCCGGGTCACCTCGCTGAAGGAGGCCGGAGCCAAGGAAGTGCACGTGCTGGTGAGCTGCCCGCCCCACATCAATCCGTGTGTGTACGGCATCGACTTCCCGGAGCGCAGCAAGCTGATGGCGGCCACCAACACGCAGGATGAAATCCGCCGATTCCTGAACGCGGATTCCCTCGGCTACCTGAGCCTCGACGGCATGGTCGCAGCCACGGGGCGTCCCAAGAACGCATTCTGCCTGGCCTGCTACGACGGCAACTACCCGGTCGACTACGACCCGGCGACCGACAAACACATCATCGAACGTCGCCGTTCACGGGCCGGTGCCCTCACCTCCGAGTTGGATGCCTCCATGCGACAGCCTCGTCTGCTTTGAGTCCGACAAGCCGATCCGGGTAAAAGAACACCGCAAGAACCCGATCGGAGACGGTCCTCGGACTGTGTTTGCCGGTGCTGAACCGGCAAACGCTCCCGCTGACACCCGGCATTCCACCGGAGTCCTCAAAAATTCCTGTGCCTGCGCTGCGGGTGCAAACCCCGTTGATCCGACGTTAATCCGGCGTTCGGTCCACAACTCCGGCACCCCTTTTTTGCCCCGAAGACCCAGACGAGACACTGGTGGCAACATCCGAGGACGCCGCCAAGGCGGTTGATGTGACTGCTCAGGTGGCTCAACTCAAGGGCGGTACCGACGCTCAGGCCAACGCACTGAGTGAACTCGCCGCTGGGGGCCCGAAGTCCGCTTCCGCGGTGAAAGACATCATCCCGCTGCTCAAGTCGGACGATACGGTGATCCGCCGACTGGCCGCCTACGCACTCTGCCAAATCGGACCTGCCGCCAAGGCAGCGGTTCCCGACCTCAAGGCCCTCATGCAAGATCCGGACACCAGCACCGCGACCACAGCGATCAACGCATTGAACGCCATTGACCCCTCGGCCGCCGAGGGCATCCAGGTGCTCAACGTGACTCAGTAGGCGCCTTCCACCGCCGGCCGGCTTGGTTTGCGGTTTCAACCTCCGGCGAAGATTTGTCACCGGAAGTTTTCTTTTATTGGCAAGATTAGGCGCTACTCTTGCTGCTCAAAACCACCCGTATTAAAGCGTTGATTTCCTGACCATCACCGGACGGGGGGGCGGCGCATAGCAAACAATCATGCCCATGCGCCTGCTACCAACCCCTTTCAACGTGTCGATGACGGCCCTGCTTTCGGCTCTCATCGTGAGCGTCTGCGTGAGTCCCATCCTGCTGGGCGCAAACTCCACGCAAACCGCCCGGGCCAAGGCGTTCCCGGAACCCGACTCAGACGGTGACGGCCTCAGCGATGTGCAGGAACTGCGTTTTGGCAGTGATCCATTCGTCATGGATACCGACGGGGATGGCGCCAACGACCTTGCGGAATTCACAGCCAACACGCTGCCCCGCGACAAGAACAGCATCCCCCTCTTCCAGACCGCCGACCGGGATCGACAGTTGCTCAGCGGAGATCTCCTCCGATTGCGACCGCTGTCGCTCAAGCCCCTGTCGCTCAAGACCAACATCACCATCGTCACCAACGATCCTCCGCCAGAGGGAGGCGGCCCCACCTACACCACCAACCAGGAAGTGGTCACCAACTACACCACCTATCAGTGGTTCCGCGACGGCAAAACGTTGGCCAATCAAACCAACGTGAACCTGGTCCTTTTCGGAGTCGAACGGCCGGATTCAGGCCGATACACGCTGGAGGCCCGATTGGAGACCACGGTTCAACGTGAACCCAAGGGTACCCGGATCGACGTCCTGGGAGCCCGTCCCTTGCGGGAATTTCCAAGACCGGCCGGTGAACTCGCGGTTTGGGGGCGGGAAGTCGGCTCCACCCCCCCGAAATTGACCAACGCCGTCGCCGTCGCCCGGGGCTTCGTCCATGCCTATGCTCTCGATTCCAACGGGAAACTATGGGGATGGGGAACCAACACCCTCGGCCAACTCATCACCCCTAGTAGCCTGTCCCCAGTCCAGGAGGTCGCTGTCGGGGCCTTCCACACCTTGGCGCTGTCGACCAACGGAATCGTCCGGGCCTGGGGCGACAATCGCTACGGGCAAACGGCCGTTCCTTCGGAATCGACAGGTGCCATCGCCGTGGCCGCGGGTCATTTCCACTCGGTGGCCCTGCGTCCTGATGGCACAGTCGTTTGTTGGGGTGACAACAGCAGCCTGCAATCGGCGGTACCGGCCGGACTTTCCGGAGTGGTGGCCATCGCCGCCGGCGCAGCCCACACCGTGGCCCTGAAATCGGACGGATCGGTGGTCTGCTGGGGATCCAACGACCGGGGACAGGCTAGAATCCCCTCCAACCTTTCCCGCATCGCCCGGATCGCCGCCGGCGACTACCACACGCTGGCCCTCTCCCGAGAGGGAGGGCTGTTCGCCTGGGGGGACACCGCCCAAAAGCAGGTTCCTGTGCCACCTCGATTGCAGCCATCCATCGCCATCAGTGCCGGCTCCGGCTACTCGCTGGCCGTGAGCGCCCCTGGAAATGCGCTCGGCTGGGGCTCCCCGGCCGTGGCGGCTCAATCCACCCCCCAGACCAATCTCTTCACCCTGAGCGCCGGATTCCAGGCTGCGGCCGGAATCCGGGCACGACTCGACGGCGACCAAGATGGTGTCGACGATCCCACCGAGGTTGCGTTGGGGCTCAATTCCGTCGTGCCGGACACCGACCAAGACGGATTGGAGGACGGCATCGAACTCCGCAGGAACCTCAATCCGCTCTCCTCCGATTCCAACGGTGATGGCGTCCCTGATTTGGCCGAACTCACTCAGAGCTCCGATTCCGATGGCGATGGCATTCCGGACACCGAGGAACTGCGCCGGGGCCTCAGCCCGTTGGATCCCGACAGCGACTCCGACGGTTCCCCGGACGGAGCAGAACTGGCCGCGGGCACCGATCCGTTGTCGACCGACAGTTATCCGGTCTTCGAGTTGCTCGATCGCGATCGGCAAATCCTTGCCGGGGACAGGCTGGTGCTGCGTGCGCTCGCCCTCAAACCAGCCACAGCAAACGCCACTGTGGTGGTGCCACCGGTGGTCCCTCCGCCCACCCCACCGGCGGATCCGGGTGCTGATCCGGGTGCTGATCCCGGTACGGATCCGGGAACCGGCACGGGCGGATCCGGCGGCAGCGTCACCAATTCACCGCCCACCCCCCCTGCCCCGGCCGCCCAGGTTCCGACATTCCAATGGTTCCGGGACGGCAAAGCCCTCGTGGGACAAACCAACGTCAGTCTGGTCCTGCACGACATCCTTCCGGAAGAGGCTGGAACCTACCGTCTGGAAGCCTCTCTCGATGCAACCAATCGGATCCAGACCAGCCGAAACCTGCGGGTCGAAGTCCTGCGTTTTCAGCGATCACCCACGCCCGAACGCATCGTGGGCACGGTGACGGCTTGGGGCGACGACACCTTCGGCCAGGCGACGCTTCCCGGTGACATCGGCCTCGTAACCGCGGTGGCTGCGGGCTTCGGTCATTCCCTGGCGCTCCGCACCAACGGCACCGTGGTCGGCTGGGGACTGGATTCCGAGGGACAGGCTCGCATTCCCAACGACCTGGCCTCGGTGGTGGCCATTGCCGCTGGGGCGGCTCACTCGGTGGCCCTGACTTCCGAGGGTCAGGTCGTTTGCTGGGGCGACAACACTTGGGGACAGGCTACCGTGCCAGTCGGACTCACCAACGCCATGGCCATTGCCGCCGGCGACTTGCACACCCTGGCCCTCGATCGAAACGGCAGGATCTGGGCCTGGGGTGACGCCACGGCAGGTCAGACCAACCTCCATGGACGCACGGCCAGACGCATCTTCGCCGGCGCCGCGGCCTCGGGCTGGATCAGCGCCTCTGGCCAATTCCGGACAGTGGGTCGTCCTGGACTGACCAACCTCACAGGCATCGTCGGATTTGCCTCGCGGGGAGACCAAGGTCTCCTGCTCCACCGCAATGGCGCGGTGACCACCACCCCAGGCTCCGCAGGAACCCCATCGCCCCAGGCCATGCCCGCACAGTCCATCGCCGTCACCGCTTCGGTCGGAGCGGCCGTGACCGCGGATGGATCGGTGATCGTTTGGGGCGACACCAACGCCCCGGTTTCACGAGTGCCCGCAGGGCTCAAGAACATCGGACAACTGGCTTCAGGAGCCCATCACCTGGTGGCACTGCAACGGTTGCCCGACGGCGATACCGACGCTTTGGCCGATTCTCTGGAGTTGGCCGAAGGATCCAACCCGGCAACCCCGGACACGGACAACGACGGCTTGGAGGACGGCATCGAAAACCGACTGGGATCCAACCCGAGCCTCGCGGACACCGACGGCGACGGACTGGGCGACCGGACTGAACTGCAAAACGGTTTCGATCCGACGATCGCCACGGAGCGGCCTGATGGATGGTTGGGCCTCGAACCGGCCATCGCCCTCAAGAGCTTCGTGCTGGGCGGAGAGGGCTACCGTCTTCAAGGGTCCCCGGACGGCGCAGCCTGGGAAGATCTCGAGGAGGCCCATCGCGAGACCGCGGGTTGGTCCCGCCGCTTCACCAACGCCCTCCCGACCCACGCCTTCTACCGTCTCCAGGGGCCAGACCGTGGGAATGGCGACGCGGGCCAAATCGAAGGCAGCGTCTTGGCCTGGGGTGACGCCACTCTTGGGCAGACTTCCGTGCCGAAGGCATTGGGCACCCTCCGACAGATCAGCGCCGGAACCTGGCACACGCTGGCGTTGCTCACCAACGGCACCGTGGTCGCCTGGGGTGATGCCACCGACGGCAAACTTTCCGTTCCCGGGTCGTTGCGCGGGGTGATCGCCGTCGCGGCCGGCGGCAACCATTCGCTGGCCCTCGACGCTGAAGGAAATGTCACCGGCTGGGGACGCAACACGTCCGGTCAGGTCACCGCTCCGATGTTTCGCGCGCCGGCCACAGCCATCGCGGCCGGCGGCGACTACAGCCTCGCCTTGCTGGCCGACGGCACGGTTACGGCCTGGGGCACCAACTACAATGGGCAGCTCAATGTCCCTTCCGGCTTGCGGAATGTCCGCGCCATCGCCGCTGGTTGGAGTCACGCCATCGCCCTCCTCAATGACGGCACGGTCGTTTGCTGGGGCAACAATCGGGCGGGTCAATGCGTGGTTCCGGCGGGTTTGAAAAACGTGGTCGCGGTCACCGCTGGAGACTCCCACACCGTGGCCCTCCGCACCGACGGCACCGTTGTCGCCTGGGGAGCCAATGGGGACGGACAACTAAGGATCCCCGCCAGGCTCGATCGGGTGGTCCGTATCCAAGCGGGTTACAACCATACCGTGGCTCTCCGCGACTCGGGTGAACTGGTCTCGTGGGGCGGGGATTCTGCCGGTTCTCTGCACATTCCCGAAGCGGCCAACGGTGCCCTCCTCGTCTCAGCCGGTGGATTCCACACCGTGGCCGCCCTTCAACCGCGCGATACCGATGGCGATGGTTTGGACGACCGCTACGAGCTGGCCATCGGCACCTCACCCGAAACCGCCGACACCGATGGCGACGGATTGCCGGACGCCCAAGAGCTCCGCTTCGGCTACAACCCGCTCCGCCCCACCGAAGCGCCCGATGGCGCAGTGGTCCTCGCCCCGGCCCTGCGCATCGTGCGCTTCACGCTGGGGACCCAAACCTACCGGCTACAAAGCTCGACCAACCTCTCCACGTGGAGCAACTCCGGAGACCCCATTCGCAATGTCAACGGGTACAGCTCCCTCACATTGGAGGTGCCGGAAGAAAGTCGGTTCTTCCGCCTAATCAGCCCCTAATGTGGTTGCCGGCCCATTTTCTTCTCCACGAAGGAAATGGGCCCGGTGAATCAGCGGGTTCAAGTTCAGGAGTCATTGCTCCGAAGCCCCACCCAGTGCGGCTGGTCGTCTACCGGCGACCGCTTGTCCGCCGGAAAGCCCCGTTGGTCGCGGAAGGCTTCCGGGGTGCCCCTGCCTGAGGCCCGCTGTAAGCACCCTCCGCTCCACGGCGGCGGGACAAAACCATCCCAAGAGAATCCACTGTGAACCCACCCATCTTTTCCCCATCAAGGAATTGATCGAAGGACTGGACAGCGAAGTCTTCTGGCAAATCCAGCGAGGTACCGTGGTCAACTTGCGTGTGATCTCCAAAGTCATCCGCGAAACCGACGGACAGCCGAGGATCCGACTCCGGGACTGTCCGGAGATCCTGGAAGTCAGCCGCAGCTACAGCGGCCTCTTCCGCGGGATGTAGCCCCAATCCACACCCATCCCCATCCCCACGACGGAACCACTCCCCCGCCCTCACTCAATACCAACCCAAGAGGGACAGGCTAAAATTAATTCGTTATCGTTATTATTTAGTATTTATCCTATTAGGGACAGGCTCCCTTTCAGAATACACTCCAAGGGACAGGCTCCCTTTCAGAATACACTCCAAGGGACAGGCTCCCTTTCAGAAGGGTTCTTGGCGATCGTGGGCCAGTCGTATTTGCTTTCCTGCATGATCCCACGGGTTCGCCACTTCAACCTCGCCCCGCTGTTATTGTCAGCCCTGCTTTGGAGCCTGTCCCTAGAACTCAGCGTCATGGGAGCCATTCCTCTGGTGAATCTGGCCTCGGAGACGGCTCGGAGAACCATCGTGGACCGCGAAGAAGGGCAATACCTTGGACACCCTACAACCGTGCTTCTAGAGGATGGTCGCACGGTCCTCTGCACCTACCCCAAGGGTCACGGCAAGGGAGCCATTCAGCTCAAACGGAGCACCGACGGCGGCCTGACTTGGAGCCCAAGACTGCCCGTTCCGGAAAATTGGGCTACCTCTCTCGAAACGCCCACCATCCACCGAGTTATCGATGCGCAAGGGCACCGTCGCTTGATCGTCTGGTCAGGACTCTGGCCGGCTCGCCTCTCCGTATCGGAGGACGATGGTTCTTCCTGGTCGCCCCTGAAGGCCGCCGGCGATTGGGGTGGCATCGTGGTGATGGGGTCGGTGGAAGCAGTCCGCAACAAACCCGGCCACTACATGGCTTGGTTCCACGATGACGGTCGATACTTCTCCAAAGGCGCCCAAGCCAGCAACCCTCAGGTCTTCCGACTGTATCAGGTCCACTCGGAAGACGGCGGACTCAACTGGTCTCAGCCCAGGGTTCTCTGGTCCGATTCCGAAATCCACCTCTGCGAACCCGGCTCGGTCCGTTCTCCGGACGGACGCTCCTTGGTGCTGCTGTTGCGGGAGAACCGTCGAAAGCGCAATTCCCACTTCATCGTTTCCACCGATGAGGGTGCAACTTGGAGCGCTCCAAAGGAACTGCCTCTGAGCCTCACCGGCGACCGTCATACAGCAAAATATGCACGCGATGGGCGCTTGGTGATTTCGTTCCGGGACACAGCCAAAGGATCCCCAACGGCCGGAGACTGGATCGCCTGGGTGGGCCAATTCTCTGACATCCTTGAAGGTCGGGAAGGCCTCTGCCGAATCCGGCTGGGTGACAACCAACACGCTTGGGATTGCGCCTATCCGGGAGTGGAAGTGCTGAGCGACGGCACCGTATTGGCAACCACCTACGGCCACTGGGATGCCGGCAAACCGCCCTACATTGTTTCAGTCCGGTTCACGCTGAAGGAAATCGACCGCCAGTTGGCAGCGAAACCCTGAGAGCCCGTCGTAAAACCCCGATCGGCCCCGAAGGACAACCACCTGATTGCTGTCCTCGCCTGAATCCGTCACCGCGAAGACCAAGCCATCCAGCAAACAAACCGCCTCCTACTTTCCCAAATGCTTGAGAATCTTCCCCGGAAAATGAGGGAGGGCCAAAGCCACCTCTTTGAGCATCCGGGGCGACATTTGTGACGGCACGGTTGCGGTCACATAAGCCCTCGGGTGGACGAGGTCCTGGGGCCAAGGCCGAGAAGCCTCCCGGGCTTTGGGGAAATCGGCCAGACGACTCTCCCGGACAAACAGGAAGAGATTCTGCACATACCACCAGGCCACCCGGTCATTGCCCCAGATCTGATGCCGGAGGCAATCCAGCGGCACAAAACCCTGTGAACGGAACCGCTCGATCCAATAGCTTTGGAACTGCTCGTTCACATGATGAGTGCCGCCCTGCCCTGGGATCGCAGCGCTGAAGGCAACCACGTCGCCCAGAGCGCACAAGTCCGCCACAAAACCATCCGCACGAGACGCATCCAAGTGCTCGGCAACCTCCAGGCAATTAACCAGATCGAAGCGCCGATCCAATCGCAGCGGTTGCGACAAATCGCGCCTCAGAAATCGATCCGCTGGAATTAGCAACTGATCCACCTGAACGATGTCGCCGTCGATTCCCAGCACCTCGCAACCGGCTTGCGCATACGCCTGAGCCCAAGTGCCGGATCCACACCCGACATCCACCACCGACTTGGCCGAAAGCAACCCCAGCACCAGCGGGACAACCTCCCGTGCTGAAACGGCGGAATCCTCCTTCAGTCCCTCGTAATACCGGGTCGAATAGGTGCTCATGCGGCAAGAGGCTAAAGGCCCTCACCCGTCGGGGAAAACGGAATCTGGGGCCAGTTGACGGTCATTAGGGATCCGAAGACACCCCCAGAGAATCAACCCCTTGGCCGGTAACAAACATTTTGGCGCCATTAGCGGGCGCAACGGGCCCATGAAAAGAACCAACAAAAACCTTGCACTAAACTGCACGAAAACTAACTTCGCCGCGCTTCAAGCGTTGCGCGGTTAGCTCAGTGGTAGAGCATTACCTTGACACGGTAGGGGTCACAGGTTCGAACCCTGTATCGCGCACCATTTCTCGTCCCAGTTTTTGTCTGAATTTTTGTCCAAGTTTTTGACACAGCCCCTCCCCCGAGCCCCACGCTCACAATCGGCGCCTGTCGTTCCCCCTCTGGTTTAAAGCCCTCTCTGGTTTATCCAAACAATGGATTCTCCAATCAATTCGAGGAGCCTTCCACAAAAGGACCAGACTTCACCCATCGGTCTCGGATTAAGCTCAATTCGCTCCCTTGGGACCAGAAATCGAAGACAAACCGGCAATCCCCTGTGTCCTTGAAAACGAGACCGCCCGAGGGCGATCTTGGACATCAATGGATGATGGATTGAAAAAGAAGACTAGCAGCACTCACCGCTCCGAGACCGGAGTACCGTAGGCCTCCATCCCGACGCAGGAGCAAACCAGATTTCGATCGCCGAACACATTGTCGACCCGACCCGATGCGGGCCAGAACTTGAAATCCTTCAGACCCGCTACCGGGAACGCCGCCCGCTCGCGGGTATAGGGACGATCCCAGACCTCTCCTGCGATCTGATCCGCAGTATGAGGAGCATTCTTGAGTAGATTGTTCTTGGCGTCCACCTGCCCCGATTCCACCTCCAGGATTTCGCCATGGATCTCAATCATGGCCTCGCAGAACCGATCCAACTCGGCCCGAGGCTCCGACTCGGTCGGTTCAACCATCAACGTTCCCGCCACCGGCCAACTCAGGGTGGGCGCATGGAGACCGTAGTCCATCAATCGTTTGGCCACGTCCTCGGCGGTCACTTTTTTGAACTGGCGAAGATCCAGAATGCACTCATGGGCAACGCACCCGTTGGCACGGTACAACGTCGGGAAATAGGGCTGCAGTCGCTGGGCGATGTAATTTGCGTTCAGGATGGCCACCCGGGTGGCCGCAGTCAGCCCCACGGCGCCCATCATCTGGATATACATCCATGAAATGACGCAAATCGAAGCACTGCCCCAGGGTGCGGCACTCACCGCGCCGATCGGATCCTCGCCCCCCAAGTTCACCACAGCGTGACCCGGCAAGAAATCCACCAGATGGGCGGCCACACAAACGGGGCCCACGCCGGGGCCGCCGCCGCCGTGCGGAATGCAGAAGGTCTTGTGCAGGTTCAGGTGACACACATCGGCTCCGAGGGTTCCTGGAGAGGTCAGACCGACCTGGGCATTCATGTTCGCCCCATCCATGTAAACCTGGCCACCGGCTTCATGGACCCACTGGCAGATATCCTTCACCGCCACTTCGAACACACCGTGGGTGCTGGGATAGGTGATCATCAGAGCGGCCAAGGCTGCCCCGTGTTCTGCGATCTTCTGCCGGATATCCACGACGTCGATATTGCCCTCCAAATCGCACGCCACCGGAACCACCGTCATTCCCGCCATCACCGCCGAAGCGGGATTAGTCCCATGGGCGCTGCTGGGAATGAGGCATACATTCCGGTGCCCTTCTCCCCGACTGCGGTGCCAGGCTCGGATGATGAGCAATCCCGCGTATTCGCCCTGAGAACCCGAATTCGGTTGCAGCGAAACACCCGCAAATCCGGTGCACGAAGCCAACCACGCTTCCAGTTCTTCGAACAACTGCTGGTAACCACGGGTCTGCGACAACGGCGCAAACGGATGAATGGCGCCAAACTCCGGCCAACTGACCGGGAACATCTCCGCAGATGCGTTGAGCTTCATGGTACAGGACCCCAGAGGGATCATGCTATGGCAGAGCGACAGGTCCTTGGATTCCAGGCGCCGGAGATACCGGAGCATCTCGGTCTCGCTGCGGTGCTTCTGGAAGACCGAATGGGTCAGGAAGGTGCTGGAACGTTGCGGCAGCACCGGAGCGCACGCAGACAAGTCTTCCAGGGCGAAAGGCAACGACTGCCCCCCATGAAAGGCTCTGAGAATTTGCAGCACCTCCTCCAGGCCGGTGGTTTCATCCAATGCGATACCAATACGCTGCGCATCCAGGCGACGAAGGTTGATATGGAGCGCCTCGGCGGCCTTGTGCACGGACGCCGCATCGGGCACTAGCACTGTCAGCGTGTCGAAGAACGTGTCTGCGGCCAGTCGGAACCCCAACCGCCGGAGCCCCGCCGCCAGCAGTCCTGTCAGTCCATGAACCCGTCGGGCGATGGCCGTCAGGCCCTCGGGCCCATGGTAGGCTGCGAAGGCCATGGCCATGTTGGCCAGGAGCGCCTGGGCCGTGCAAATGTTTGAGGTCGCCTTATCGCGTCGGATGTGTTGTTCGCGAGTCCCGAGCGACAACCGCAAGGCGGGGCGCCCGCGGGAGTCCTTGGAGACGCCCACCAAACGACCCGGCATGGATCGCTTGAATGCGTCCCGAGTCGCAAAATAGGCCGCATGCGGACCTCCAAAACCCAGCGGGACACCAAAGCGCTGGGCACTGCCAACGGCAACATCTGCGCCCCATTCGCCCGGAGTTTTCAACAGCGTCAACGCCAGCAAATCCGCGGCGAAGACCACCAAAGCACCGGCCTCATGGGCTGCTTTCACCAAATGCGAATAATCACCCACCTCGCCCGAGCTGCCTGGATACTGGATCAAGACACCGAAAACCTCTGGCCCGAGCAAAGCTTGCCTCCAATCGCCCACCACGACCTGTAGACCCAACGCCTCAGCCCGTGTCCGCACCAGATCGATGTTTTGCGGGTGGCAGTCCGAAGCGATCCAGAACGTGTTGCGATCGGCATCTGCCTCCTTGACTCGACGGCACAGAGTCATTGCCTCGGCGCAGGCCGTGGCCTCGTCCAGAAGGGAAGCGTTGGAAATGTCCAACCCCGTCAGATCGCACACCATGGTCTGGAAGTTCAGCAATCCCTCCAAACGGCCCTGTGAAATCTCCGCCTGATAAGGGGTGTACTGCGTGTACCAACCCGGATTCTCCAGAATGTTTCGCTGGATCACCGGCGGCGTGATCGTGTCGTGATAGCCCAGACCAATGTAGGATTTGTAGACTTGGTTCTTGGCGGCGATAGAACGCAATCGACCCAAAGCAGCGGTTTCTCCCAAAGACTGAGGAAGACTCATCGAATCATTTCGGCGAATCAGTGCGGGGACTGCGGCCGCCACCAATGCATCCAACGAAGCATGTCCGCAGACCTGAGCCATGACATCCCACTCCTCAGGGCGAGGGCCGATATGGCGGTGGGCGAACGAATCGGGATGCTGAAACAGTGACGCAAGGCTCATGGATTAAGGAACCCCGCCAGAGCGGGGAGCGCAAAGCTACGTCTGCCCCCCATTCAGGCAAGCGAGACCTTGGCCCTTCCGAAAAATCGCGAGCATGTCCATGTATTCTCTCGTGTGCTCTCTCTCGAGCCTGTCCCTCTGTCCCCTCTCGAGCCTGTCCCTCTGTTCCTTTGTCCCTGAACTCATTCTCATCCTCGACCTCCTTGGAATCAGGACCATCCCATCGAATAGCCCTCTACAATTACAGGTTGCTGCAGCCTGTCCCTTGGTCGATGAAATCCCATCCAAACTAACCTGTCGTGCCGGATCCTCGGAGATTGTCCTTTGGTGGAATGGAATCGAATGCTAAGAGCCTGTCCCTAAGCCGGTGGCTGCCGCACAGCTGTTCCGGTCCAAATCGCTGTGTCGAAACATTCCTATCGCAACGGATCACCAGCCAAGCTGGTTCGCCCCTTGGTCCGCGAACTGCATGCCTATGTGCCGGGTGAGCAACCCAAGGTGAAAGGGTTGATCAAACTCAATACCAACGAGAATCCCTACCCGCCGGCACCGAAGGTTTTATCGGCAATGAAGGCGGCGATTGATGGCCGCATGAGGTTGTACCCCAACCCCTCGGCTCAATTGCTCCGGGAACAATTGGCCACACTGCACCAGTGCTCGCCCGATCAGATCATCATTGGAAACGGCTCGGACGAATTGCTTGCCCTGGGTGTCCGAGCCTTCGTGGAGCCTGCGACCAACAGAGATTCCACCGCGAGCGAGTCTTCCAAAAGCCGAGTCCAATATTTTTGGCCCAGCTACTCGCTATACTCCGTGCTGGCCGAAACGCACGGAGCCACCCCGTATCCCGTGCCATTGCTGAGCGATTTCGCAATCCCCTCGGTTCCCCAACTGCGTCGGGGCAAACGCTGGGACTTCCAGGCTGCACTGACCTTCGTTACCACCCCGAATGCACCGAGTGGTCGCGGATACTCCACCCACGAGCTGGAAGCCCTGTGCAGCGCTATGAAAGGGGTGGTGGTCCTAGACGAGGCCTACGTCGACTTCGCAGACGAAAACGCCATGGAGCTGTGCCTCAAGCATCCCCATGTGATCATTTCTCGAACCTTCTCCAAGGCCTATTCGTTGTGCTTCCAACGGATCGGCTACTGGGTCGGCCATCCCGAATTGATCGCTGCGCTGCACCGGATTCGAGATAGCTATAACGTTAATGGTATAGGCCAAATCGCGGCATCTGCCACACTCAAGGCCCTACCCTACTACCAGCGCAACTTCCGGCGCGTGTGTGAATCCCGGAGTCGGGTGGCGCAAGCATTGACCGACCTGGGTTGGCAGGTTCTGCCCTCCCAGACCAACTTCATCTTGGCCCGACCGCCGGGTCCACCGGCGCGTCAGTGGCTGGAAGACCTGCGCCAGAAAAAAATCCTGGTCCGGTGGTTCGCCGCTGCCGATCTGGAATCTTATTTGCGGATCACGATCGGGTCCGAATCGGAAATCGACACCCTCTTGAAGACCATCCGCAGCTTGCCGGCATCAAAAACCACTCGCTGAGTCCCACCGCTGCACGACACACTGAACCGGCCGATGAATCTCCCCAACCAATTGACCGTCTCCCGTTTCGCGCTGACGGGCTTGTTTTGGGTGGCGGCATTCGCGCCGTTTCCGGGAAATCGGTCGTGGGCACTGGTCCTTTTCAGTTTGGCGAGCCTCACCGACTTCCTGGATGGAAAGATCGCCCGTGACCGCAAGCTGATTACTGCCTTTGGAACGCTGATGGATCCCTTGGCCGACAAGATCCTCACCTGTTCCGCCTTCATCGCCTTCATCGAGCTGAGACAAATCGAAGCATGGATGGTGGCGGTAATAGTCGGCCGAGAACTCGCCATCACCGGACTCCGCCTGCTGGCGGCTTCCAAGAATGTTGTTTTGGCCGCCGAGCGACTGGGCAAGCACAAGACGGTGTCCCAAATCACCACCATCCTGGCCACACTCTTGGCCATGAGCTACCCGCAGTGGGGATCAGTCGGCGAAGCCCTCTTTGCTTGGCCAGTACTGGGCAGACCCTGGATCGTTACCTTTGCACAAGCCACTCAATGGATCGCCGTGGCCCTGACCCTTTACAGCGGTGCCACCTACCTTTGGCGGAACCGCCAACTGTATCTTCAGGACATGTAAAGCCGGCAGCGGGTTTCGGTGGATTCCATGCGGAACCAGAGCGGGATCTGTGAATGTGAAAGGGATCCGAGTGCTTGTCTCAACCGCCCGCAAAGTCTGGTATCAGATGCACCGAATCCCCGGATCGTACCGAAGTCTGAAGTTCTCGAAGAAACCGAATGTCTTGAAACCGAACGACTTCGTCGTGGACGAGAATCAGAACCGCGCCACGAACCTTCCATCGGGATTAAGCAGCTGATCATAAACCCCATCGAAGCGCTCCTGCAATTGCAGGAGCACCTCTCTCGGGGCTCCGGGCTCGACTTCGACAGCCCGTTCCCCACCACAATGTCGGCGGAGTTGGGGCGGAATCAGAGCCAACCATGCCTGTGGATGTTCACAGGCACCCCATGCCAAATCGATCAACGAGAACCAGCAACCTCGACCTGATCCGAGGCCAACAAGCTCTCAAACTCCCTAAGGCTGGGCTTGATCACCCGCGACTCACCACAGTGGCCGAGCATGGCTTCCAACGTCTTGAGTCCGTTGCCGGTGATACACAACACCGCGCTGGAGTCGGCCGGGATTTTGCCTTGAGCGATGAGCTTCTTGGCCACACCCACGGTCACGCCGCCGGCCGTCTCTGCGAAAATCCCCTCCGTTTCAGCAAGCAGTCGGATACCGTCGCGGATTTCGTCGTCCGAGACGTCGTCCCCGTGGCCGCCGGTCTCTTTCATGACCTTGAGAGCATAGAAGCCGTCAGCCGGAGTCCCGATCGCCAACGACTTGGCAATGGTGTTGGGCTTCACTGGCTTGAAGAAATCCAACCCTGCTTTCTGCGCAGTCGTGATCGGAGAGCAACCCGTGGCCTGCGCTCCGTGGATTTTCCACCCTTGGCTCTGCACCAATCCCAGCTTGGAAAACTCCTGATAGCTCTTGTGGATCTTGGTCAGCAAAGAACCCGAAGCCATGCAGACCACCGTGTGTTCCGGAATCCGCCACCCCAACTGCTCTTGAATCTCGAAGCCCATGCTCTTGGAACCTTCAGCGTAATAGGGCCTCATATTGACGTTCACAAACGCCCACCCGTACTTGCCGGCGATCTCCGCACACAACCGGTTCACCTCGTCATAATGTCCGCGAATGGCGACGACATTGGCTCCGTAGACCAGCGAATTGACGACCTTTCCCTGCTCCAGGTCCGAGGGAATGAAGACATAGCAGTGAAGACCCGCGGCCGCGGCATTGGCCGCCACCGAATTGGCCAGATTGCCCGTGGACGCGCAGGCGACAGTCTTGAATCCGAGTTCCACTGAGCGACTCAGGGCAACGCTCACCACACGGTCCTTGAAGGACAGCGTCGGATAGTTGACCGCGTCGTTCTTGATCCACAATTCGCGAATCCCCAACCGGGCGGCCAAGCGATCTGCCTTGATCAATGGGGTGTACCCCACCTTGGCTCCGACCGTCGGTTCACCGGCAATCGGGAGGAGTTCCCGGTATCGCCACATGTTCTGGGGACGCGAACAAATCTTCTCTCGGGTGAGACTCTGGCGGATGCGCTCGTAGTCATAGGCCACCTCCAGCGGTCCAAAATCGAACTCGCAAACATGCGTTGCCCCCAAGGGGTATTCTCGACCGCACTCCCGGCACTTCAGTGCCTTCATGAATCCGTTGCTCTGGCTCATAAGAAAAATAACTGCCGCGACGACCTGACGACGCGCATCCGAAAAACCGATGCGGTGGGAAACAAAAATCCCCTTCCGCAAAGCGAGAAGGGGTCTCCAAGGGAGCCGACGCTTCTCATCTTCGCCGGAACTTTTTTAGTTCCGACCGGATTTGGCACCTGGCCGTCGAGCACGTCAGCTCCACCGGTTGCCGTGGCTTCATCGGGCCGTTCCCTCTGCCACTCTGGATGAGCGCCGCAGTTCCCTGCAGCGGGATTAGTTAATCTGCGGCAGGACCCAATCTGTCAAAAGTTTTCTATCTTGAACCTGCATTTGAATCGGGATGCGACGGATCCAATTCATCGGAAACCAAAACGTCTGTCGAAGCCGAGTTGAAGCCATGAATCTCGAAAGCCTGAGCATTCCTGTAGTTACGAGCGTTCGATCCAAACAAGAGCCTGTCCCCAATCAAGCCGCAGATTCCCGAGGCTTACAGACTTCTGCCCACCGAGGAACAAAACGCCCCGGCCCCCGGCACCATGAGCCTACCGCCGGCCGAGAGGCGCAAAATACGAGCCCGTCCCTGATCCGCCCCTGATTGAGCCTGTCCCTGATCCACCCACCGAACGACCTTTGACTTCTCTTTCGCGGACTCCGCGCTAGTTTGCACCCGCCATGAATTCCGTTAGCACCGTCGTTCTTTCCCGCGATTGCGACGCGATCCAAATCCCAGCCGGCAATGTCGTCACCCTTCCGGCCGGAACCGAGGTGGACATCACCCAGACTCTGGGTGGGTCCTACACCGTCCATGCCATGGGCGGCCTGTTCCGCATCGGGCCCAAGGATGCGGACGCCTTGGGAATTACTCCATCCGCCGCGGCATCGACCACACCCGTCACCGGTGACACAGACGAGAAAGCGGTCTGGGAAGCCCTCCGCAGCTGTTACGACCCCGAGATTCCGGTCAACATCGTCGATCTGGGACTGGTCTACGACATGGGGATCGAGCTTCTTCCCAGCGGCACCAAAAAGGTCTTCGTGAAGATGACCCTGACCGCTCCTGGGTGTGGCATGGGAGCCACCATCGCCGGTGATGCCCAACAGAAGATCCTCACCCTGCCGGGTGTTGAAGACGCATCGGTTGAGATCGTCTGGGACCCACCCTGGCACCAAAGCATGATCACCGCCGAAGGACGCCGCTTGCTGGGGCTGGAGTGACTCTGAGCTGACACTTCACAAGCCCACTGCCCGAAAGAGCCATCACCAATCCGCGACTGACCGCTTGACATGAAGAAGAGCGTTCCATTTCACGACATACCCTCCGTACTGGGCGATATTCGCCTAGGGAAAATGGTGGTTGTCGTGGATGACGAGGATCGAGAAAACGAGGGTGATCTGGTGTTGGCCGCCGAAAAGGTGACCCCGGATGCGATCAACTTCATGGCCAAACACGGGCGAGGACTAATTTGCGTTCCGACCGTGGGTGAGCGGCTCAAACAGTTGGGAATCGAACAGATGGTCGTGCAGAACCGTGACGCTTATAAGACCGACTTCCAGGTCAGCGTCGATGCCGCCAAAGGCATCAGCACCGGCATCAGCGCCGCCGACCGAGCCAGAACGATTCAAGTCATGGTGGACCCCACGGCCACTCCCGCGGATCTTGTCCAACCAGGGCATGTCTTCCCCTTGCGATCCAAGGCCGGAGGGGTGCTGCGCCGAGCCGGGCATACCGAGGCGGCCGTTGATCTGGCCACTCTATCAGGCCTGCGCCCTGCAGGCGTGATCTGCGAAATCATGAATGATGACGGGTCAATGGCCCGTTTGCCACAGCTGCTGCGTTTCGCAAAGAAACACAAACTCAAGATCTGCACCATCGAGTCGCTGATCCAATTTCGAAGGAATTCCGAAAAACTGATCGACCGGGTCGAATCGATCCGTATGCCCACCGACTACGGTGATTTCACGCTGCACCTGTACTCCTCCAAAGTGGATGGATCCGAGCACCTGGCTCTGGTGAAAGGTGAAGTGTCCGGCAAAAAAGGGGTCATGGTTCGGGTGCACAGCGAATGCCTGACCGGAGACGTTTTCGGCTCTCGCCGATGCGACTGCGGCCCCCAGCTGCACGCGGCCATGGCGCGAATCGAAAAGGAAGGTCGAGGGGTCATTCTCTACATGAGGCAAGAGGGGCGAGGCATCGGGCTGGGTGCCAAGATCAAAGCCTACAAGCTGCAAGAGCAGGGTTTGGACACCGTAGAAGCCAATCTGCAGCTGGGTTTTCCGATGGACCTAAGAGACTACGGCATTGGGGCTCAGATGCTGTCGGATCTGGGAGTGAAAAGGATCCGCCTGCTGACCAACAACCCGAAGAAAGTGGTGGGTTTGCAGGGTCATGGGTTGGAGATCATCGAGCAACTCCCCATTCGAGTGACGCCCAATCCGGACAATGAGCGCTACCTGAAAACCAAACGAGACCGGATGGGCCACTTACTCTGATCGGGTTGCCTGCAGTCAGGTGTCGAGTTCTTGGCTCACCAATCCCGAAGAACGGTTTCGTTAGTTGTCGAATTCTAGAGCCTCAGAATTGAACAACCCGCACCAAGAAATGGGACCCAAACTTGAGGGACAATTTTCCTTGGTCACGGGTTGGTGGTGTTCAGTTCTAGAAAGCCCCGCTCCAAAACCCAACACCGTCTGTTCGTCGACTGGGTGTCTTAGCCTTACTCAGACATCACATAAACGGACCGCCTGCCTGAGCGATCCCAGCGCATCAGGACGAGCCGGTATGAATTCCTGGGCGACAAACCCCTTGTAGCCTGTGTCAGCTATGGCTTTGAGAATCGCGGGATAATTCAGTTCCTGCGTCTCATCGATCTCGTGACGGCCTGGAACACCACCTGTGTGATAATGAGCAAAATAGGCGTTTTGCTTCCGGATCGTGGCAATCACATCCCCCTCCATGATCTGCATGTGATAAATATCGTAGAGAAGCTTGAATGACTCGGAGCCGATCTCCTTGCAAAGAGCAACACCCCAGGCGGATTTGTCGCACATATAGTCCGCGTGATCGACGCGCGAGTTCAGAAGTTCCATCACCAGCGTTACCTGGTTTCGCTCACAGACCCCCATCAACCGCTTTAACCCAGTGGCGCTGTTTTTGAGGCCCGTCGCATCGTCCATTCCAGCCCGATTGCCTGAAAAGCAAATCACATTCTTCAGACCTGCATTGGCGGCCAGCGGAATCCATTCCTCATAGGCAGCCACCAAGGTGTCGTGATGCTCCAACCGATTAAAACCCTTAGTGATACCCCCAAGACCGTTCTTAACCGGGTTGCTGGTGATTGCACATGTCAATCCGTGTTTCTTGACCACCTCCCATTCACCTGGGCCCAGCAGCTCGATGGACTGGAGTCCCATGGCCTTGCCGGCAATCGCCAACTCCTCGAGAGAAACCTTGGGGTAGCACCATTTGCATACGGAGTGATGAATGCGTCCCCGCAGACCACTGACCGCATCAGCGGCCCCAAGACGCTGGGAGAGGGATGCAGCCGCCATCGAGACGGCGGTGGTCATGGCGGATCGACGGGTTAATCTCATGCGGGCTCCCATAAACAAACAGCCTGTCCCTCCCGTCAAAACAAAAACCATTCTAGGGACAGGCTCTTTTTTCTGAAAGAACCCGGCCTGAGCCAACGAATCATGAGGCAGACGCTTCATGAGAACACGACGCCTCAAGGCCCATCCCGATGCCTCCA
>Ga0247843_1001684_pt1 | contig 43401 bp, 34 predicted proteins | sample LaCruzMarch2017__FD_192420 | JGI IMG/M metagenome (GOLD analysis project Ga0247843, IMG submission 192420) | Freshwater microbial communities from meromictic Lake La Cruz, Castile-La Mancha, Spain - LaCruzMarch2017_8m | ecosystem: Environmental > Aquatic > Freshwater > Lake | place: Spain...
ACTCAACCCACCCGACGCGCAGAGCGCGGCGGCGCCGATGTCCCGGCGGCCAGGCGGCGTCCGGTCACGCCTCGTCCCCCGTCGGTCCTCCCGATCCGGCCCGGAGACGCCTACTCCGAATCCCAGGCCCGACCGGCTCCCTTGACCGGGCGCGAGGTTCCACGCTACGGCCACGGGCCTGTGAGAGACCTCACCGCCGCGTGCTGGCTGGCCGTCGTCGCGGGGCTCCTGCGCCTCGTGGGCGCCCCGCGTGAGGCGCAGGCCCAGGTGTCCGCCAGCCCGCCGGCGACCCACGTGGTCCAGCGCGGCGAGTCGCTGTCCATCATCGCCGCGATGCACCACGTGACGGTGGCCCAGCTCGCCGAGCGCAACCACCTCCACGAGCCCTACGCCCTTCGGCGCAACCAGTCGCTGCGCCTCCCCGGCACCGCCGCCGCGCCCGCCGCCCCGCCGCGCCCGGAGACCATGACCGCCGTGCGCACCACCACCCTCTCGGCCGCCGCGCGCCGGGTGCCCGTCTCCCGCGTCGCCGTGCTGCGCCGCCCGGTGGCCTACCCCGCCCGCCGCGGGGGGCGCCCCGCCTGCGGCCGCTGGGGCTGCGCCCGCCGCCCGGGCATCGTCACCCTGGTGCGCCTCGCCACCAGCCAGCAGGTGACCGTCAACCTCCGCCGCCCCGGCCGCGGGGTGCTCGGCGTCATGCGCGGCCTCCTGCGCTCCACCGACGGCCGCACCCACAACATCGACCCGCGGCTCGTCCGGCAGCTCGCGCTCTTCAGCGACCACTTCGGCGGCCGCGTGCTCGAGGTCATCTCGGGCTTCCGCCCGGTGCGCCGCGGGCAGTACACCGCGCACTCCAACCACAACGTCGGGCACGCCGTGGATTTCCGCGTGCGCGGCGTCCCCAACCACGTCGTGCGCGACTACTGCCGCACGCTGCCCAACACGGGCTGCGGGTTCTATCCGCGCTCGGTGTTCATCCACATGGACGTGCGCTCGTCGTCGGCCTACTGGGTCGACTGGTCGCGCCCGGGCGAGCGCCCGCGCTACGGCCGCGAGGGCCACCCCCCGGCCGATCCGCCGCGCCACAGCCCCGCCGCCGGGCGCGACGACACCATCGCCGCCATGCCCCCGCCGGGCGCCGACCCCGAGCTCGACGACGTCATCGCCGACCACCCGGCCGTGCGCGACGCCACGCCCGACCCCGCCGACGAGCGCGACGACCCGGCGGAGCACGACCACCCCGCCGAGCACGGCCCCGCCGAGGCCCCGCCCACCGTCTCCCAGGGCGCCCCGCAGCCCTGACATACCCTGTCCGATGATCCGTGCCCCGCGTTGCGCCGCCGGCGCGGGACGCGCATGGATCTGCGCCCCACATAGAAGAGACCGATGGCACGCACCAAGACCCCGCCCGCTCGCACCGCCCGCGCCCGCCGCAGCCCGAAGGAGGCCCACGACGTCGTGGTGCTCTGGACGGCGCGGGCGATCGTTCACACCGACACGTTCCGGTACTTCCTCCACGACGACGGCGACGACCGCTCGCCGCTCGACGTCATCGGCCTCGCCCACCTGCGCGACGAGGGGGTCACCCCGACGCGGGCGAAGCGGGAGATCCGCGACCGCCTCGCGGCGCTGGAGAAGAGCGAGATCACCCGCGAGGGGGTGCTCTTCCGCAACGTCGAGACCATGGGGCGGCTGCTGTCGCTCACCCGGGCCGAGCAGGAGGTGCTGGCCTTCGCCATCGTGCTCGACATCCAGAAGTCCCTCCAGGCGTGCTTCGAGCGGCTGGAGGGCCTGTCGCTGCGCAAGCTGCACGAGCTGCTCGGGCAGGTGCTGGGGCTGCCCGAAAACGACGTGCGCGACGCCCTGCGCCGCTCGGCGCCGCTGGCCTCCACCGGGCTGGTGCGCGTGGCGACGGACGTGCGCCGCACCTGGGACGACCCCTTCGAGGTGATGGACGGGCTCGAGAACATCCTGCTGACGGAGTACGAGACGCCGGAAGGCATCCTGGCGAACTTCTTCCGGCAGTCGCCCGCGGCGAAGCTCACGCTGGAAGATTTCCCCCACGCGGCGCAGGACGTCGGCATCCTGGTGAAGTTCCTCCAGGGGGCGATCGAGAAGCAGGTGCCGGGGGTCAACGTGCTGCTGCACGGGCTGCCGGGCACCGGGAAGACCGAGCTCGCGCGCGCCATCGCGGCGCACCTGAAGGGCCAGCTCTACGAGGTGAACGTGGAGTCCGACGACGGCTCGGCCATCTCCGGGACCGGGCGCTTCGCGGCGTACCAGCTCTGCCAGCGCATGCTCGGGCGGCGCGCGCAGACCGTGGTGCTCTTCGACGAGATCGAGGACGTGTTCCCCGACCGCTGGTACCCCTTCTTCGGGCGGCAGAAGCGCTCTGGCGAAGACAAGGGGTGGACCAACCGGCTGCTGGAGGGCAACGCCGTCCCGACGATGTGGCTGTCCAACGAGATCGGGCAGATCGACTCGGCCTTCCTGCGCCGCTTCGACTTCATCTTCGAGCTGCGCACGCCGCCGCTCGCGGTGCGCCGGCGCATCCTGGAGAAGCAGCTGGGCCCGCTGCCCGCGCGCCCCGCGTGGACGCAGCGCATGGCCCACGACGAACGATTGACCCCGGCGCACATCGAGCGCGCCGTGCGGGTCGCGCGGCTCGCGGGGATGGAGAAGGCCGAGGAGGTCGAGGCCACGCTCACCCGGGTGCTCCAGAACAGCCTCGCGGTGCAGTCGCCCGAGCGACCCGCGGCGCCGGTCACCCCGGAGGTCTACGACCTGCGCTTCCTCAACGCCTCGGACGACCTGGGCCAGCTGGTCGAGACCCTCGAGCGCCGCGCCCGCGAGCAGGGCCCGCTGCACGGATCGATCTGCCTCTATGGTCCTCCGGGGACGGGCAAGACGGCCTTCGCGCACCACCTCGCCGAGCGCGTGCAGCGGCCGCTGCTGGTGAAGCGCGCGTCGGACATCCTCGGGCCCTTCGTGGGGCAGACCGAGGCCAACCTGGCGGCGATGTTCCGGCAGGCGCGCGACGAGGGCGCGGTGCTGCTGCTCGACGAGGCCGACAGCTTCTTCCAGAACCGCCGGGGCGCCAGCCAGAACTGGGAGGTCACCCAGGTCAACGAGCTGCTCGTGCAGATGGAGTCCTTCGAGGGGCTCTTCGTGTGCTCGACCAACCTCTTCGAGCACCTCGACGAGGCCTCGCTCCGCCGCTTCACGCTCAAGATCAAGTTCGACCCGCTGCGCCCCGAGCAGCGCATGGCCCTCTTCGAGCGCACCCTCGAGGCCCTGGGTCAGGCGCTCCCGCCCGACGCGGCGGCCTCGACCCGCGCCGCGCTCGACCAGCTCAGCACCCTCACCCCCGGCGATTTCGCCACGGTGCGCCGGCAGGCCCTGCTGCTGGAGACCACCGTCGACGCCCGCGCCCTGCTCGTCGCGCTCGAGCGCGAGTGCCGCAACAAGCCCAACGCGCAGCGCGCGCGGCTCGGGTTCAACTGAAGAGGTGTTGATCCATGTCTCCCGTCGGCAACGCGGCGGGGCACGTCGCCATGCGGCGTCAGAGCGATTCACCGCACAGGGAGTGCGGTTTCATCGCTCTTCCTTGCCTGGCTCGCGCCGCGCCACGCTGCCTCGGTCCGACATGGATCAACACCTCTTGACGACGGGCGCCCGGCGCTTCGCCTACACTCCCGCGCACCCGCAATGACCATCACCGTCCGCGCCGACGTGCGCATCGCCCGACCCGTCGACGTCGTGTTCGAGCTCGCCGCCGGGCGCACGGCCAACCTCGCGCGCTTCTTCACCGGCCACAAACCCCTCATCCCGGGCATCCGCTCGGCGGCGCTGGTGGGCCGCGCCGACCCGCCGGTCGCGGGCTCGCTGCGCGACGTGGCGCTCTCCGACGGCACCTCCATCCAGGAGCGCGTGCTGGCCTTCGAGGCCCCCCGGCTGCACCGCTACGACATGGCCCGGATGAACCTCCTCCAGCGCGTGCTCTGCTCCAACATGGTGAGCGAGTGGCGCTTCGAGCCCGACGGGGAGGGGGCGTCGCGGGTGACCTGGGAGTACGCCATCCACGAGCGCGGCCTCGGCGGTCGGCTGCTGGGCCCGCTGGTGGCGCGGCACTTCCAGCGCGCGATGCAGTCGTGCCTCGACAACGTCGCGGCCGCGGCCCTGGCTGGTTGACCGCGCCTTCGGTGGTAGTGTTCGATCACCGACGTGGGACGAACTGAAGACAGCCGCAAGAAGGTGAACCAGTCCGCGATGATCGGCGTCGGCCTCGGGCTGCTGCCGTTCCGCTTCGCCGCGCCCGCGGTGGCGGCGCTGGGGATGAAGGTGATGAAGGACGTGCAGGACGCCTTCGAGGCCGAGACCTCGCCGGTCGAGCAGGCCGCGGCCGCCGCGGTGCTGGGCGCCGGGGAGTTCGCGCTCGGGTCGGCGTCGCGGGCCGCGCGGCTCATGCCCTGGGCCGGCACCCTCGTGAGCGCGGTGCTCACCGGCGCGGCGCTCAAGGCCCTCGGGGAGGGCGCCATCGCGTACTACCAGTGGTCGACGCACAGCCGCGACGCCGAGGCCCGCCCCGCCGACGCGTCGACGGACGGCGGCTCGCGCGTCACCTTCTGACCTCCGCGCCGAGCGATCACGCCAACCCCCTCCATCACCCTCGGCTGACCTCCCGCGCGCGATGGACCTCCTCCGCTCGCAGCTCCCCTCCGCCCTGCTCGCGTGGATCGACCGCGTCGGCTGCGCCGATCCGCTCGTCGACTCGCTGCCCTCCTCCGTGCGTTGGCTGCTCGAGCGCTGGGGCGCCGGGGACGACCACCTCCCGCTGCACCTCGTCCACGACCTGGGCCACCTGCTGCTGCGGGGCCGCGACTTCCGCTTCGCCTCCACCGGGTCGCTCGCCCGCAGGGCGGACGGGGCCCGCGCCGAGCGCCTCGCCTACGAGGACAAGGTGCTCGGGCGCTGGGCGCTCGACCCCACGGTGCTCGACGCCCACGTGGCCATCGCGGGGATGCCCCCGGCGCGCCGCGACGCCGCCGTGGCCCACGCCGTCGGGCTCGCGCTCGCGGGCCCGCTGCTCGCGGCGGAGGACGTCGCGCGCGGCAACGCGGCGCACCTGCGGGCGTGGCTCGCCGAGCTGCCCGCGGTGGCGGCCGACGAGCCCGATGTCATACACGGCAAGGTAAGCGACGAGTGGCGCGCGTGGGCCGCGGGGCAGCACGCGGCGTGCGTGCGGGCGCTCCCCCCGGGGCGCCTCTTCCGCGCGGAGGACCTCTGGGAGATCGCCCACCTCCCGGAGCTGCCGAGCGAGAGCGCGCGGCTCGCGCTGCGGACGATCCTCGGGCTGACGGCGCGGGTCGGGCCGGTGTCCCCCTCGGTGGCGCTCTCGCTGCGGCACAAGGCCCGGGAGGTGCCCGTCGAGGCCGAGGAGGCGGACCAGTACCCGGCCGGCGGCTTCGACGCCATCAGCACGCGCGGCACCTTCGAGAACCTGGTGCGCAGCGAGGTCGCGTACGTGGGCGAGGGGAGCACCGAGCGCGGCGGGGTCGACCTCTTCGACGTGCGCTTCGCGGAGAACGAGCTGCTCTTCTACACCCGCGACGAGTCGCCGCTGCTGGACGCGCGGCGCGACCTCACGGTGGTGCTGCACCGGCCCGCGGCGCAGCGGCACAAGCACCCGTCGCTGGAGGCGCAGACCCTGGTGCTCACCGAGGCGCTGGCGCTGGCGCTCCAGGGCGACCTGCTGCGGGTCTTCGGCCCGGCGGGCTCGCGGTGCACCATCGTGTGGCTGGTCGAGCGGCCGGGCGACCTCGACGTGGCCGAGCAGGAGCGGGCGTTGTTGTCGTTGCCGCTGGCGGCGGAGATCGCGCACCGGCGCGTGGTGTTGGCGGTGGCGCGCTCGTGGGAGGAGGTGCCGCTGGCGGGGCGGGTGGTGTGCTCGCCGCTGGCCGAGGACGACGCCGTGCCGCGCGCGGCGTGGGTGCGCGTCGACGAGGCGCGGTGGGCCCTCGGGGAGCTTCGGGTGGAGGTGTCCGACGGGGCGCCGGCGCTGCGCTCGCTGGCCGACCGGCTGCTGACGATGCTCACCCGACGGGCGCCGCGGCGGGCGCCGCGGCGGGGGCGGTGAGCGGCGGGGGAACGGGTTCACCTGCGAGGGGAAGATCGTCGTGCGTGATCACCTCCCGGCCTCCGCCGATCGCTACGTGCGAGGCCGATGACCGCAGGCCTGGGCGGGCGCTCCCCTCGATCGGCGAGGCCGATGACCGCAGGCGTGGGCGGGCGCTCTGCCCAGACCTTCGTGGCGACCGCGGCGCCGACGCGCGACGAACTGCGTGGAGTGATCGCGCGGCTGGAGACGATCGGGGCGCGGCGGGCGAAACGGTCGCAAGGCGAGGGCGACGGCACGAGCGACGATGGGATGGAGGGGCTTCGGCGCACGGCCGGCGGGCGGGGAGCTTTCGCGCGCGTCGACGAGCGGGGTGCATGCGAAGACGACGACGACGAGCGGGTGCGCGCGCCGTGGCAACAAGCGTCGCGCGGGCTCGTCGCCGAGCTCGACGGGTTCGACCTGCACGCGGGCGTGTGCGTGGCGGCGGACGAGCGCGTCGCGCTCCCGACGCGGCGGCAACGCAGGCGCGAAGCGTACCTGCGACGTCGACGAGGGTGCCCTGCCGGGTCGAGTACAACGAGGGCTCGGTGCGCCCGGTGATCTACTCCGATGCGCGCGCGGTGGTGCTGCTCGCGCGCGGGGCGTGCGGCGCGCCGCGCTCGCCGAAGTGGATCGCGAGGGCGTCGGCGAAGGCGCGCACCCGCCTGGGCCGAAAGCGGCCCGCGGGGTGAAACAGATGAATCTCCTGCTCGGCGTGCTCGGTGTAGCGCGCAAGAACGCGCACGACGCGCCCTTCGGCCTCGTCGGCCTCGAAGAAATAGGGGGTGGTGTACGCGATGCCGATGCCGCCCAGCACGCCCGCGTAGAGCATGGCGTTGCTGTTGGTGGTGAGCGTGCCCCGCGTGAGCACCGCGAGGGGCGCGCGCGGCAAGGGGTCGACGAAGTGCCAGCGCCGATCGGGGTAGCTCAGGCAGTTGTGACCGGCGAGGTCGGCGGGCGTGCGCGGCGCGCCGTGGCGGGCGACGTAGGCGGGCGACGCGAAGACGGCGCAGCGAAACTTCACCAGCCGCCGACGCACGTGCGACGTGTCGGGGAAGCGCAGCCCCGGCCCGCGCGCGGCCACCAGGAGGTCGAAGTCTTCGCGAAGGTGCGCCAGGGGATCGGTCACCACGCGGAGCGTGAGGTGCACCGCGGGGTGCTCGCGCAGAAACCGCGGGATCACCTGGTGGTGAAAGCCCGAGCTTGCGAACGACGACGGCATGATGACCCGGAGCTGGCCGGCCACGCCGGTGCCGAGGTCACGCACGGCCTCCGTCGCCTCGCCGAGCAGCGCCGGGATGCGCGCCACGCGGTCGTGAAAGAGCTGCCCCGCCTCGGTGAGCGCGACACGACGGGTGGTGCGCTGCAGGAGCTGCACGGCCAGACGCGCCTCGAGCGCCTGCACCCGCCGCGTAACCACGGAGGCCGACAGGCCCAGCGCCGCCGCCGCCGCCGCGAACGACCCGCTCTCGACCACGCGCGCGAAGGCCTCGATCTCTTCGAAGGTGCCCGCCATCGGTGATCATTGCTCTCTCTGCAAGAGTCCCTTGCTAGAACCATTGTGGTCGAAGACCCGCGCCGATGGCAATGGAGCGACGGAGAGGCAACCTCCCATGCTCCGCTGTCTGCCCCGAAGCACCGCCGCCTTCGCACTCCTCGTCGCCTGCGCCAGCGACCCCGCGGGGCCGCCCGCGCCCGACGCCAGCGCGGCCGACGGGAGCGCCGACGCCCCCGCGGCCGACGTGAGCGCCGACGCCCCCGCGGCCGACGGGAGCGCCGACGCCCCCGCGGCCGACGTGAGCGCCGACGCCCCCGCGGCCGACGTGAGCGCGCCGATCGACGGCTCCACGCCGCGCGCGCGCCTCGAGGGCCTCGTCGACGAGGTGGCGCGCGGCCTCTGTGGCGCCCTCTACCGCTGCTGCGACGCGTCGAGCCGCGCGTCGTTCTTCGCGCCCCTGCGCGCGGCGCCGCAGCTCGCCGCGCTGCGCGATCGTATCCCCGCCGACGGCGTCCTCGATCGGGCGGCCTGCGCGCCGCTCCTCGCCGAGGCGTACGGCGTGGTCCCCCTCGGTGGCTGGGTGCGGGCCGCGCTCGCCGGGCGCGTGAGCTTTCGCGCGTCGGAGGCCGACGCCTGCCTCGCGCGCCTCGCCGACGCCGCCTGCGGCGCCGCGGTGACCGAGGCCCTCCTCGACGGAACGTGCTTCGGCTTCGGGGCGCCCGAGGGCGGCGCCGCGCAGCGTCGGATGTTCGCGCGCACCGACGCCGAGGGCGCCCCCTGCGCCGCCATCGCCGACGGCGTGGGCGGGGCCATCTACGGCAACTGCGACCCCGCGCGGGCCTTCTGCTGCGGTGGCACCGCCGGGCGCTGCGCCGTCGTCGGCGGCGGCACCGGCACCTGCCGCGCGGTCGCCGCGCTGGGGGCCGCGTGCGGCCTCGCCCCCGAGCTTCGCGTGTGCGCGACGGGCATCGAGTGCGATGCCAGTCGTTGCACCGCTGTCGCCACCACGCCGCTCAACGCCGGCGACACCTGCGCGATGGGCGTGCGCCTCCTGGGCAGCTGCCGCGACAGCTTCTGTGACATCGGTCGCAGCGATCGCTGCGTCGCGCTCGCACGCGACGGCGCGACGTGCTCGCTCCCCTACGAGTGCCAGAGCGGGTCGTGCGCCGCGGGGCGATGCGCCGCGGCCACCTTCTGCATCCGCCCCTGAGCACGCCCCCTGATCGCGCCTACACACCGGTTGCCCAATGAGAAACGCCGCCGTGCATCGACAGCTTCTGATCGCGTTCTGCGCAGCCCTCGTCGGCTGCGGCGACACCACCACCCCGACCGCGGACGCCGCTGCGCCCGACGCCGCTGCACCCGACGCTGCCGTACCCGACGCTGCCGTACCCGACGCTGCCGCACCCGTCGAGCCCGTGGAGAGCGCCGTGTTCCGGCACCTCGTAGGGCGCTTCGACTCGGGGGCGCAAGCGCTCACCGACCCGCGCTACTTCTCCATTCGCGTCGAGGCGTGCCGCGTGGCCGCGCCCCTCCTCGGCGAGCGGGTGCTCTACCTCGAACAGTCGCGCACCGGCATGGCCCCCTACCGGCAGAGGCTCTACGTGATCGAGCGCGACGGCGGCGACGACCGCGCCGTCTCGCGGGTGTTCGAGCTCAACACCCCGACGGGGTACGTGGGCCTGTGCGCCGACCCCACGCGCGAGACCTTCACCCCCGACGACGTCGTCGAGCGCACAGGCTGCGCGGTGCACCTCACGCGCATGGGCGACCGCTTCGAGGGCGGCACCGACGAGCGTGCGTGCGAGAGCACCCTCATGGGCGCCGCCTACGCCACCAGCGTGGTCGTGCTGCGCGCCAACGGCTTCTCGTCGTGGGATCGCGGGTTCAACGCCGCGGACATGCAGGTGTGGGGCGCCACCGCGGGCCCGTACCTCTTCGCGCGCCGCGTACCGATCGAGCCGTGGTCCGCCGGCGACCCCTGACCCGCTGCGGCGCTTCTCTCGGAGCGTCTTGGGCCGGGTCCTGTCCCTCGCGGCGGCCCCATCCCGGGCCCATGCCTTCCCCCTGAAGCCACCCGGGGACCGCCTCCGAAAGCGCGGCTTTCGTGCGGGCGGCGCGCGGGACGCCGTCCCCGGTTGCATCTCGTCGACATCCGGCGGACCGTTGCGCTCAAGCCCCATGCTCGATGACGTCCTCGACCGCTCCGCGCTCGCCCAGTCTTCGCTGCTCCGTGACGGCTCGGTCTCCGTCGAGGAGCTGACCCGGGCGTGCCTCGACCGCATCGCCCGTCGCGACCCGCAGCTCCATGCCTTCGTGCAGCAGATTCCCCGGCGGGCGCTGGCGACGGCCCGCTCCCTGGACGCCGAGCGCAGGCGCAACCGCGGCGCGGCGCGGGGTCCCTTGTGGGGCCTGCCCACCGCCATGAAGGACATCCACATGACGCGAGGGATGTTCGTGCGCCTCGGGTCGCGCGCCTTCCGCTACCTGTGGTCGCCCATCGACGACGTGAGCAGCGCCGCGGTGCGCCGCGCGGGCATGGTGATGCTCGGCAAGCTCGCTACCTCCGAGCTCGCGATCCTCCCCTTCATCGACACCGGGCTCCATCCCCCGACGCGCAACCCCTGGGACCCTGCGCGCTACTCCGGCGGGTCGTCCGGCGGATCGTCCGCCGCCATCGCCGCGGGGATGCTCTCCGTCGCGGTGGCGAGCGACGGCGCCGGATCGATCCGCATCCCGGCGGCCTTCTGCGGGCTGGTCGGGCACAAGCCCACGCGCGACCTGCTGCCCAACCCCTTCGCCCGCTTCGAGCCGCTGGGGCTCGCGACGGTGGGCCCGCACGCTCGCTGCGTCGACGACGCCGCGGCGCTGATGGACGTCCTCCAGGGAGGGCGCGGGGAGGCGTTCCTGTCCGCGGTGCGACGGCCGCCGGCGAGGCTGCGGGTGCGCTTCACCACGCAGAGCACGGTGATCGAGCCCACCCCGGAGATCGTCGACGCCGTACGGCGCGTCGCGGCCCTGCTGCAGGAGCTCGGGCACGACGTCGAGGAGGGCTCCGGCTACGAGGGCACCGTCGAGGAGTTCTTGCCGATGTTCCGCTTCCTGGCGCGGGGGATGTTCGTCCCTCGGGGTCTGAGCCTCCAGGGCACCACGCGCCTGCTTCGAGAGCCCTCCCGCGCGACAAACCTCGCCTCCGCGATGGCGTGCCGGGAGATGTTCCGCGCCCGCATGGACGCGTGGTTTGGCGACGTCGACCTCTGGGTGACCCCGACCGTCGGCGCGCCGGCCCCCCTGGTCGGAACCTGGGCCGACGCCTCTCCGCAGGCGCTCCTCGACGGCGCGGCCCCGCTCGGGGCCTTCACCGCCGCCTTCAACGCGAGCGGCCACCCGGCCACGTCGATCCCGCTGTGGCCCCGGCCGGGAGCGGCGCCCGTGGGGGTGCAGCTCATCGCACCGCGGGGCGACGACCTGCGCGCGCTGGCGACCGCGCGAGCGCTTCTGGAGGCGCTGGGGACGCCGCTCGCCCCCATCGCCTCGGCGGGCCGTTGACGGGATCGGGCTCGGGCGACCCGCAGCGCGCATCGACTGGGCGCGGCTGCTGTGGCGGGTGTGGGGCGTCGATGCGCTGAAGTGCCCAGCGTGCGATGGACGAATGAAGATGATCGCGGCGATCACCGAGCGCGTGGGCCTCGTGCGCATCCTGGAGACCCCCGCAGGGCGTCTCGACCGGCGGTACCGCGGATGAGGCGAGCGCGCGACGGGCAGACGAGGCCAGCGCCGTCATCGTAGGTGTACGCGGAGTCGCACTTGGGACACGGAGTCAGGCTGCTGCTCATGGAGATTCCTTCCTGCAAGGCATGGAGGTGAGGCGCATCCCAGGGCTCACCGCCGCGACCCCATCGCCGCGAGGCCCTGCTCGATCGCCGCGCGGTCGGGCGATCCCCCCACCTGGCGCCACACCTCGGTGCCCTGCCCGTCGACGAGCACGTACGTCGGCGTCGCGCGCAGCCCGTACCGGCTCACCACCAGGCGCGCGGCGGGGGCCTCGATGTCCACCCGCACGACGGCCATGCGGCCGCGGGTCGCCCGCTCCAGCGCGTCCACCGACGGGCGCGCGATGAGGCACGGGCCGCACCAGTTGCCGTAGACGTCGATGAGCGCGGGGGTGCCATGGCCGACGGCGGCGGCGAAGGCCGCGGGCGAGTCGTGGGTCCCGTGACCGGGTCGCAGCACGAGCAGGGTCATGGCGACGGCGGCTGCCTGCACGACGAGGGTGAAGCGACGCCACGACGCGAGGCGGTGGCCGTCGGGGCGGCCCTCGACCCACCACGCCGCGAAGAAGGCCGCGACGGCCAGCGAGACGAGCGACCAGGTGAGCGCGGGGTGCATGCGATCGTCGGGCTAGCGCACTCCGTCCGCCGACGCCATCGCCAGGGCGGGCGGGGCAAGCCCCGCCCCTACGCAGCGAGAACTCTCTCCCGTAGGGGCGGGGCTTGCCCCGCCCGCATCGGCATCCATCGGTGAACGCCGATGGGGGGTGCAGGGGCTGTGGTCCGCGTCCGCGATTGCATCAACGACACACGGCTGTCAGGAGCTCAGAGTCTCAGGCGCGCGGCACCTCGACGCGCACCGCGCGGCCGCCCTCGCAGGTGACGGTCATGCGGGCGCGCAGCTGCCGCACGAGCGCACGGATGAGCGTCTGCCCCACGGAGGTGCCTGGTTTCGGGGTCGGATCGCCCCCGGGCCCGTGGTCGGACACCGTGAACGCGAAGCCCGCTGCGGTCTTCTGCACGTCGACGCGCAACCGGCAGCGCCCGTCGGCGGAGCGGCCGTGCTTCAGCGCGTTGGTCACCAGCTCGTTGAGCACCAGCCCGGAGGGCACCGCGAGGGCGACCGTGATGTTCACCGGCTCGACCGCGACCGCGAGGTCGGCCTGCGGGTCGAGCAGCTGGCAGAGCGACTGCCCGAGCGACCGGGCGTAGTCGCCGAAGTCGATCTGCGAGATGTCGTCGTGCGCGTACAACTGCTGGTGCACCAGCGCCATCGAGCGCACCCGGTTCGCGGTGTCGAGCAGCGCGGCGCGGGCGCCGTCTCCGACCAGCGCATCAGACTGGAGCGCCACCATGCTCGAGATGATCTGGAGGTTGTTCTTCACCCGGTGGTGCACCTCCTGGACGAGGATCTCCTTCTCGCGCAGCGAGCTCTTGAGCGCGGCCTCGAGCCGGTGACGCTCGGTGAGGTCGCGCACCGCGATGATGGCCGACTGCTCCGTGGAGGACGGCGTCGGCGCGATGGTGAGCTCCGCCGAGAAGGTCGCGCCGTCGGCCCGCCGCGCGCCGCGCTGGATGAGCCGCGCGGTGCCGCTCGCCGCCGCGCCCGCCGCGAGGGTCTCCGCCACGAGGGCCGCGGCGTCGTCGAGCAGCGCGTCCGCGGGCTGACCCTCGACCGCGCCGAACATCAAGCTCGCCCGGGTGTTGGTGGCCCGCACGACGCCGTCGGCGTCGACCAGCAGCAGCGCGTCGGGGCTCGACCGGAAGATCGCCTCGAAGGCCCGCCGGCTGTTCTGTTGCAGGACGAACGAGGCGAACTGCTCGGCGATGCGCTCGAGCAGCGACGGCAGCCGGTCGTAGCCGGGGTACGAGTGCGAGCCGCCCACCTCGAGCACCGCGAGCACGCCGTCGGGCCCGATGATGGGCACCGCGCAGACCGTGCGGATGCCCGCCTTGCGCGCGGCGAAGGCCCGGCGAGAGGGGTGGCCGTTGGAGTCGTCGGTCCAGAAGTCGCTGCGCACATAGGTGGCGGCGGTGCCCCAGGCGGTGCCCGGCGCGCCGACGCCGACGATCCAGTCGCGGCCGCGGCGGAAGGTCAGGTCGCGGGTGGCGGCCACCCAGTCTTCGGCGGCTGCGTCGGCGCTGGCCCCGGCGCAGTAGCGCAGCGTCGCCTGCCGCGGGTCGACGGACCAGAGCTGCGCCGCGCGCACGTCGAGCTCGCGCACCAGCTCGCGCACCACGCGCTCGCCGGCGGCCTCGAGCGAGTCGCTCACGAGGAGGTGCGCCGCGACGCGCTGCGCGAGGCTCTCGCGGCTGGCGGCGATGCGCTGCTCGGTGACGTCGGTCTGCACCGACGTGAACCCCATGAGCCGACCGCGGGCGTCGTGCAGGGGGCGCGTCTCGAGCTGCACCCAGTACTGTCTGCCCGAGCGGGTGTAGTTCAGCGCCACCTCGTCGAAGGGCAGCCCCGCGGCCACCGCGCGGTGCATCACCGCCCGCACCTCCGGCGAGGTCTCCGGGCCCTGCAACAGCTCCCCGGGCTGGCGGCCCCGCACCTCGTCGAGGCCGAACCCCGTGAGGCGCGTGAAGCCCTCGTTGACCCACTCGATGCGCCCGCCCGCGTCGGTGACGATCACCGAGTTCGTCGTGCGGCGCGCCACGTCCGCGAGGCGGGCGTGGTGCACGTCGGTGAGGCGCGCCGCGGTGATGTCGACCACCACGCCGACCTGCCGGGCCGCCCGCCCCGGCCGCTCGGGCTCCTGCTGGATCATGCTCCGCATCCAGCGCACCTCGCCGTCGGCCAGCACCACCCTGAACTCGCGATCGTCGCTGCGCTCGCCCGGCCCGCCCGGGACCGCCGTCCGATCGTCGGGGTGCACCCGCGCGGCGAAATTCGCGGCGGACGGCGGCACCGCGCCCGGCGCGTACCCGAGCAGCGCGTACAGCCCGTCGGACCACACCACCTCGCCGCTCTCGACCTCGCGCTCCCAGAACCCCGTCGCCGTGGACCCTGCGACCTCGTGCTCGCTCGGGCGCGCGTAGGTCGGGACGCGGCGCGCGCTCCCGCTCCAGGAGCTGCTCGGCCGCCACCCGGGCATCCCGCTCCCGCTGCAGCGCCGCCCGCAGCGCGAGCATCTCGGGGCTCTCCGTCGGCATCACTTCGGAGATCGCTTCGGCCGGGTCCTTCATCGCGCCGTCCAACACCATAGCCCCCCGGACGCACCGTATAGACCGGCGTTTCCGATTCCTCTCTGCGGCCAGCGAACTCTCCACCGAGCGGTCCAGAGATCCTGGCACCAGTCCCACAGGCGCAACTTCGTGGCTTGGGCGATCTGGCAACTGGAGTGGATCCATGCCGGCACAGCTCTCTCGGCGCTGCGCCATCGGTTCACCTCTCCCCTCCACCTCGGGCAGCGGGCACTCGTTCTGATTCGCGCTCTACAGCGAACACGAGATCCTCGATGGCCACGCCCAGTTCGTCCTGATTTTGGCACCGTCGCCCTGAGGACAACCGCGCGCTCGCGCCCGGCAAGGGCCTGGCCCGACACGAGCCCGAGGAGTACGCGCACCTGACCGGCGACTTCTTCCCGCAGCGCCGCGGCAACTTCGCCTGAGGTCGGCGCTCCCGCCCGACGCCACAATCAGGGCTCGTCGAGAGCCCAGACGGCGGCGAGGGGCAGGCCACCCGTCATCGTCCAGCGGTGCACGCGGTGCCAGCCCATGAGCACCCACCGACCGTCGGTCACGCGGTACACGCGGCGCCCGGCGGGGACAGCTTCGTCCATCGACGCACCGAGGATGCGTCGGTCGGGCGACGCGGCGAGCACGAAGCGCAACGGCTCGAAATTCGGGTCGGTCCAGGTGACCACCGCGGGGGCGCCGCGGGCGTCGTCGAGCACCGCCGCGCGCACCAATTCCGGGATGGCCCGCCGCTCGGCCGGGACCTGCACCGCCCAGAACCGCCCGCCGGGGGAGTTGTCGTGGAGGCTCAGGTCGATGCTGCTGCCCTGGAGGAAGTGCGATCCGACCGCGGCGGTCACCGCGAGCGCGAGCGAGCCGGCGCCGAGGTAGGCGCGCTCGTGGCGGGTGCGGGCCCACGCCGCGCACCACATCGCCCACGGGGCCAGCAGCACGAAGCCCCAGCCGTCGACCCGGTGCAGCCCGATGAGCGGGAGCCCGACCATGGCCACGAGGAGCTGGACGCCGGCGAAGCGACCGAAGTCGTCGGCGAGCACGCGACGCACGCTCAGCGCGACGAGCAGCAGCGTGGCGACGGCCAGGAGCGCCTCGACGGCGCCCGAAGCACCGGCGAAATAGCGCAGGGTGGAGCTGCCGCCCAGGGCGCCGATGATCGCGCGCACGGTGTCGAGGAAGCCCGCCCGCGCAGCGATGCCCGAGCGGGGCGCGAACCAGAGCGCGAGCGCGCCGTGAGCGAGGCCGGTCGCCAGTGCGATCCACGTGGCGCGCCACTGGAAGAGCGGACGCCGGGCGGGGAGGGTGACCCACGCGACGCAGGCGAGGGCGGGCAGCAGCGCGAGCGGAGAGAAGTGCAGACCGAGCGCGAGCACCTGCGCGGCCAGGACGAGGCCCCAGGTCGCGCGCGATCGCACCGCGTACCACCAGGCGACCGGACCGAGCGCCGCGAGACCGAGCGAGAACGCCGCGGGGTAGAGGCCCGAGCGCGACCACGCGACGCTCCACGGGTGCGCGAGGAGCACGAGCGCGAAGGCGATGGCCGGGCGGCGGCGGAGCAGCGTGGCAGCGGCGGCGACCAGCGCGACGAGGACGGTGACCATCACGAGCCGCGCAGCGCCGAACGACGGACCGAAGAGCGCGAAGGCCGAGGCGGTGAAGGCGGTGACGACGGCCGATCCGAAGCCGGGCACCGATGGCGCGAGGCCGAGCGCGCGCAGCGGGAGGTCGCCCTCGTGGCCCCACGGATTGGGCACGCCGCCCAGCCACGGAAGCCGTAGCGCGAGGCCGAGCGCGAAGACCGCCGCCAGGGCAGGCGACCACGGCGGCCGGTCGGGGGCGGCCAGGAGCGTCTCCGGGCCCGAGGTCAGCCGCTTGATGAGCCTCGACAGGCCGTCTGTCCGGGGCGCGGGCGAGGACGGCTCCTGGTCTGGCTTGGTCTCCACCCTGGTGAATATCGGCCGTCCACGGAAGTGCGCGAGGGGAATCTACGCCGGGCGCGCGGACGCTCCGGAGGCATGCCGGGCGCGCGTTCGCCCTTCGCTCGGAGGCATTGAGCTCCTGGCGGCCCTGTGTCGTTGATGGGCCATGCGTCGAAGCTCGCGCAGACCTCACCCCCGCTGCCGCGCGCGAGAATTCCGTTCATCCAGCTTGTGGGGAGCGCCTCGCTCGTTCAGCATCAACTCAGGCTTCGGACTCGGGGAGGTTTCACTTGCAGAAACAGTCATGGATACCCGCGCCGACGCCATTTGATGAGCTTCAGCGGACGCGTCGGATCGCGCGGTTCGGCCTGCGCAATGGGCAGCGACACCAGCCGCTCGACGAGCTCGTCGCGATGGCCGCCGGGCTGTTTCATGCGCCCATCGCGTTGATCACGTTGATCGACGGCGAGCACCAGATCTTCCTCGCGAAGTTCGGCCTCGACGCGGACGGGACGGGCCGCGCCGAGAGCTTCTGCGGTCATGGTCTCCACTCGCCGGCGGCCCTCGTGGTCGATGACTCGACGGCAGACCCGCGCTTCGCCGACAACCCGCTGGTGGTAGGCGCCCCCTTCGTGCGCGCGTACCTCGGCGTGCCGCTGCTGGGCGGAGCCGGCGAGAGCGCCATCGGTTCGCTGTGCCTCATCGACCGGCAGGCGCGCACGTGGACGCCGGCCGAGCAGGAGCAGCTCGTGTCGCTCTCGTCGATCGTGGAGAACTACCTGGAGGGGCTCGCATCTCAGCGGGTCTGGGACGACGCGCCGCTCGCGCTCGTGATGCTCGATCGGCAGGGACGCTGCCTGCGCGTCAACCCGGCGTTCGCACTGCTGACCGGCGTGCCGTTGGCGAGCGTCGCCCAGCGGAGGCTCGCGTCGTTTGCGGTGCCCGCCGACCGCGACGCGCTCTCGGCGATGCTGGCCGGCCCGTTGCCCGGGGCCGACGCGCCGACGTACCGCGAGGTGCGCCTCGAGCGTCCGAACGGCGACGTCGTCCGCTGCGGCGCCAGCCTCTCGCCGCTCACCGGCTTCGACGAGCAGGTGATCTGCGTTCTGCGGGACCTCCGCCAGGAGGCGCGCGGGGCGTCGCCCGCGGAGGTCGTGACGGAGGTGCGCCACGAGCTCGCGGGGCCCCTGGCCGAGGCGCGGGCCCTGGCCCAGGCGCTCATCGCGGACGATCAGGCTTCCCAGGGCCGCGGCGCCGCCCTCAACGCGAGCCTCGACCGGCTGCACTCGCTGGTCGAATCGCGACTCGACGACCTCGGGGCGCGCCTGCGGGCGGAGGAAGAACTCCGCGCGCGGGAGCAGCGGGCGCGGGCCGAGCAGGAGCGCATGGGGGCGGTCATCAAGGCGTCCCTGGCCGAGAAGGAGAACCTGCTGAAGGAGATTCACCATCGGGTGAAGAACAACCTCCAGATCGTCTCGAGTCTCCTGTCACTCCAGAAGTCGCAGATGACCTCCGACGCGGCGCGCGACCTGATCGGGGAGTGCGGGTTCCGCGTGCACGCGATGGCGATGATTCACGAGCAGCTCTACGGCACGACCACGCTCGATCGAATCAACCTGGCAACCTACGCCCGGGAGCTCGTCGATTCGCTCAGCCACGCGCTCGCCCCGCAGGTCCGCCTCCACCTGGTCGCGGCGCCGGTGGAGATGACCGTCGAGAACGCGGTGCCCTTCGGCCTGATTCTCAACGAGCTGGTCACCAACTCCTTCAAGTACGGCGTGCGCGCGAACGCACCGGACGACGGGGGATACGACCTCTCCATCGAACTCTCCCAGGCGAACGGGCTGCTCAGCCTGGTGGTGCGCGACCGCGGCCGCGGGCTCCCGCCGGACTTCGATGTCGCCAAGGGACGAGGCCTCGGGTTGCAGATCGTGCGCGGCCTCGCCCGGCAGCTGAAGGGCAAGATCGTCGCCCGCACCGAGGGCGGCGCGGTCTTCGAGTTCACCTGCCGGGTCTGAACGCCCCCGCGACCATCCCCGCCGCCGCGCCCCACCGAACACCAAGGCAGCGTTCCGGGAACTCCTTCCAACGCTCGCGGGTGGGCGTCCAACGGATCATGGGCGATCTGGTCACTGGAGTGTGTCCATGCCAGCACAGCTCCGTCGGCGCTGCGCCATCGGTTCACCGGATCCCCCGACGACGAGCCGTACCGCCGCGTCGATGACCCGACGCAGCCGGTGGTGCTCGAGCACCTCCCGGAGGGTCCGCACACCCTCGGGCTGCAGCGCATCACGGTCCACCACGCCGCGCCCGCTTCGGCCGCACCCGGCGTACGCCGACATGGCGTGGGTGTGCGTGCTCCGCCCCAGCGCGGCGGCCTTCGACGCGGTGAAGCCGCTGCTCGCGGACGCCTACACGCTGGCGGTCGGTCGGTACGCGTCGCGTCCGACGGCGGGGTGATCGATCATTGCCCGCGGACGTGGTTCCGGGCCATGGTGTGGGGTATGTCCCGCGTCTGCGCGCTCAGCCCATGAAGAGCGACTGGCAACCCGCCCCGACCCCGAGCGATGAAGCGCAGCGCACGCGTCGCATCGTGCGGTTGGGGCTGCGCGGCGGTCAGCAGCACGAATCGCTCGACCAGATCACCGCCCTGGCCGCGGCGCTGTTCGATGTGCCGATGGCGCTGGTCACGCTGATCGACGGCGACCGCCAGACCTTTCTCTCGAAGTTCGGCCTCGACGCGGAGGGGACGGGGCGCGACGAGAGCTTCTGCGGCCATGGCATCCATTCGCAGACGCTCCTCGTAGTCGATGACGCGCTGGCCGACGAGCGCTTCGCGGGCAACCCGCTGGTGCTCGGCGGTCCGTTCGTGCGCTCCTACCTCGGCGCGCCGCTGATGGGCGGCCCCGCCCAGAGCGCCATCGGCTCGCTCTGTCTCATCGACCCGCAGCCGCGCGTGTGGACGCGCGCCGAGCAGGATCGCCTCGTGGCCCTCTCGACGCTGGTCGAGGGCTACCTCGAGGGGCTCGCCTACCGTCACGTCTGGGACGACTCGCCGCTCGCGCTCGTGATCCTCGACCGGGAGGGGCGCTGCCTGCGGTCCAACCAGGCCTTCGAGCGCCTGACCGGGCGACCGCAGACGATGCTCGTCGACCAGTCGATCACGGCGTTCGTGCTGCCGGTAGACCGCGGCGTGCTGTCGGCGATGCTGACGAGCACGTTCTTGCAGCGGGAGAGCCCGACGCGGCGCGAGCTGCGCTACACGCGCCTGACCGGCGAGATCGTCAGCGGCGGCACGAGCATGTCGCGGCTCTCCGCCCTCGCAGACCACGTCGTCTGCGTCATCCGTGACATCTCGCTCGAGCTCCGCACGACGGCGCGCTCGGGGGTCGTGGCGGAGGTGCGCCGCGAGCTGGGGGAGCCCCTCGGCGAGGCCCGGGAGCTGGCCCGCGCGCTGCTCGCCGGGGAGCCGACCGCGAGCGATCGGGGCCTCGAGCTCGACGCGAGCCTCGCGCGGCTGGACATGCTCATCGACGCCCGGCTCGGCGACCTCGGCGCGCGGGTGCGGGCGGAGGAAGAACTCCGCGCGAGCGAGCGGCGCCTGCGGTCCGTCGTGGAGAACGTGCTCGGTCCGCTGCTGGTGCTCGACGACCGCGGGCGCATCGTCGACGCCAACGCCGGCGCCCTCGACGAGCTGGGGTGGGAGTACGCGCAGCTGGTCGGGGCCTCGATGCGGGTGGTGAAGCCGGACTTCAGCGAGGCCGAGGGCCGGCGCTGGTTCGCGGCGTCGGCGGACTCGTCGCGCGACGGCCTCGCGCTGCCCGACGAGCTCGCGACCTTCGTGCGCCGCGACGGCACCGAGCTGGGCGTCGAGCTGCGCCGGATGCTCATGGACTGGAACGGCCCCGGGCGGCTCGTGCTGATCGCGCGCGACGTCACCGCGGCGCGCCGGCGGGAGACCGAGCTGCGCAAGGAGCGCGACGACCTCGCGGCCACCGTCGAGACCGGCACCGCGCGGCTGACCGAGCAGCAGCGCATGGAAGAGACGATCAAGCGGTCGCTGGCCGAGAAGGAGACGTTGCTCAAGGAGATTCACCACCGGGTGAAGAACAACCTGCAGATCGTCTCGAGCCTGCTGATGCTCCAGCAGGAGCAGATGGCCTCGGTGGAGGCGCGCAGCATGATCGCGGAGTGCGTGCAGCGCGTGCGCTCGATGGCGCTGGTGCATCAGCACCTCTATGGCGCGACCACGCTCGAGTGGATCAACCTCGCGGCCTACGCCCGGGAGCTCGCGGACTCACTGCGGTACACGCTCGCCCCGCACGCCCGGGTCCGCGTCGTCGCGACCCCGGTGGAGATGACCGTCGAGAACGCGGTGCCCTTCGGCTTGATTCTCAACGAGCTGATCACCAACGCGTTCAAGTACGGCGTGCCCGCGGGCGCGCGCGCCGAAGGGGCGGAGTACGACCTCCAGGTCGAGATCACCGAGGCGAACCGGCAGCTCACCCTGGTGGTGCGCGACCGCGGCCCCGGGCTCCCGCCGGGCTTCAATTTCGCGAAGGGCCAGAGCCTCGGGTTGCAGCTCGTGCGCAGCCTCGCGCGGCAGCTCAAGGCGAGGGTCAGCAGCCGCACCGACGGCGGCGCGGTCTTCGAATTGACGTTCCGGGTCTGAAGCTCTGTTGATCCAATGGGGGCGTCGCCGAGATATCCGATCACCACTCCGCGTTTACCCACCGTGGTAACGATGCGCGTCGCGAATCCCCACATCCGTGAGTCCCAACGCCTCCAGAGCGTGATCGTCTGCGAGGTTCCCGAGGACGCGCTTCCCGCGGATCACCCGGCTCGGGTCTTGTAGACGGCTCTCGGTGGCGCCTCCGGCGCGGCGCGGCGTACCGGTGGATCGTGCAGGCCGCGAAAGGGCGCGGTGAAGTCCGCGGCGCCGCCTCCCGCCGCACGATCCGTTGCAGCGGCGTCAGTCGATCGGGAGGCCTCACCGCACCAGCCCGTGGGCGGTGAGCGTCAGTTCAGGAACTCGAACGCGATGGAGAAGCCGCTGACCTCGGGGTGCGCGGCGACGAGGGCGTCGCAGCACTGGCGCGCGAGGGCGAGCACCTCAGGCGCGGGGTCGTCGGGGTCGGCGTCCGGGCGCACGGCGAAGACCAGCACCAGGGTGTCGTCGTCCCCGGCGTAGGACTCCTGGAAGTCGAGGATGAAGTCATCGAGCTCCCCGGTGGGCGAGAAGCCGTGGAACTTCTCCAGGTGGTCGTCGAGGAAGGTGGCGGAGACGTCAACGGCTTGGGCGAGGTCCACGACGGGGAGGGATACGCCCGGCGCCGTGGGCGTCAAGCCTTCAGACCATCACCAGGTCGTCGGCGCTCTCGGCGGCCTGCGCGGTCACCTGGATGAGCTCCTCCTCGCGGGACACCGCCAGCTCGTAGAGCGACGCGAGCAGCGTCGGGTGCTGCCGCACGATGCCCATGAAGTTCTCCGGCGCGAGCACCAGGGCCACCGTCGGCTCGGCCGCGATCACCGTCGCGAGGGTGGGCCGTCGGAGCACCAGCGAGATCTCCCCCACGCAGCCGCCCGGCTCGATGCCGCCCACGGCCAGCTCGCCGCCGTCGTCCTGCCGGCGCCTCACTTCCACCCGCCCGGAGGCGATCAGGAACAGCCCCGGCGACTCGCTCCCCTGCGCGAAGAGCACCTCCCCCTCGGCGAAGGCCCGCGTCTCGAAGGCGTCCGCCAGCGCCGCCCGGTCGCCCGGCGGGATCTCCCGCAGCAGCGGCGCCGTGCGCAGGAGGTTCTGCACCAGCCGCTGGCGGCTGAAGGCCTTGAGCTCGTCGCCGAGCGCGGGCACCTCCTGCACCGCGAGCGCCAGCGCCGCCGGCGGCGCCTCCAGCACGATGGACGCCCGCGTGGTGTGCACGCTCGCCGCGCGCGGCGCCTCGGTGAGCAGGGCCATCTCGCCGAACACCGCCTCGGCGCCCAGCACCGCGAGCTCCTCGAGCTCGTCGGGCAGCTCGGCGGGCATCGACTCCCGCGGCGTCGGCTCGTCGATCTCCTCGTCGATGACCGGCGGCGTCGCCAGCCGGCGCGCGATGCGCACCTCGCCGCGCGCCACGACGAAGACGCTGCCGCCGCGCTCGCCCTCCAGGATGGCCGCGTGCGCCGGGCCGAACACCCGCACCTCCATCGCCTGCGCGAAGCGCTCGAAGGCCCCGTGCGGGAGCGAGCCCCAGAGCGGCAGCCGGGCGCGCGCCGGGAGCTTCGCGGGCAGCGCGTCGCGGAGGGCCTCGATCTTCTTCTGCGCGAGGGCGACGAGCTCCGCGCGGGGCACCCCGTCGAGCTCGGCGACGCGCTCGCTCACGAGCGGCGGCGGCAGCACCGAGGGGTTGCGCGCGCGCGACGCGTCGGCGCCGAAGACCCCGGCGAGCTCGGTGAGCAGGTCGCTCTTCGACGTGAGGCGCTGCACCGCGATGGCCGCCGCGACGGCGTGCGCCGCGAGCCCCTGGAGGGCCAGCGCGCGGGCGGCCGTCTCGAAGGCCAGGCGCGCGAGGCCCATGGCCCCGATGGACACCGCCGCGCGGCCGATGACGTCGATGGCGGGCGCCCCGGCGCCGACGTCGTCGAGCACCGGGATGGCGATGCGGAGGCACTGGTCGGGGTCGTTGCGGGCGAGCGCGGAGAGGCTGTGGTCGAGGGCCGTGGTGGGCGCGCGGGGGCGCGAGCGCTTGCGGGGCGTGGCATCGGTCATGGCGCCGCGAACGCTATCAGAGCTGCGTCGGGGAGCGGGAGAAGTGGCACGCCGGGGGCGAAGCCGCTTAGGGTGCCTCCCTTGTGATGCGACGACCCGTGCGGCGGTGGGTGATCGGTCTGCTGGCCCTCGGGGCGCTCGGGTGCAGGCAGCGGCCGTCGCCGCCGCCCGCGACCGCGCCCATCGCCGACGTGGGGAGCGACGCGGTCCCCGCGCCCAGGGATGTCCCGGTGAGCGCTGCGGACGCCGCGCGCGCGACGATCTCCGCGGAGGAGTCGCGGCTGGTGGGCCTCGCGGGCGACACGGCCGCGGCGATGGCGGACATCCGGGGGCTGCCCCTGCTGCGTGAGGTGCGCCGCGGGGTGATGGACCGCGACGCCATCGTGGCGCGGCTGCGGCAGAAGACCGCGCGGGAGTATCCGCCCGGGGAGATCGTGCTGGAGGGCGAGCTCTACAAGCGCCTGGGGCTGCTGCCCGAGGCGATGGACTACGAGCGCACGATGTTCGACCTGCTGGAGGAGCAGGTGGCGGGCTTCTACGACCCCGACGAGCAGACGCTCTACATCGCCGGGTGGCTGCCGGCCGCGGCGCAGCCCGGCACCATGGCCCACGAGCTCACGCACGCCCTCCAGGACCAGCACTTCCACATCGGCCGCTACACGCACCACGTGCGGGGCAACGGCGACGCGCAGACCGCGGCGATGGCGGTCATCGAGGGCGACGCCACGGCGGCGATGATGGACTTCTCGCTCCGCCCGCTGGGCCGCCGGGTGCAAGACCTCCCGGACGTGACCGCGATGGTGGCCGCGCAGATCGCGTCGTCGGACCAGGTGCGGATGCGCGCGGCGCCGCGGGCGCTGCGGGAGACGCTGTTGTTCCCGTACCTGGCGGGGCTGGCGATGTGCTCGCGGGCGCTGCGCGAGGGCGAAGGGTACCGCCAGGTCGACGCGCTGCTGGCGCGCCCGCCGGCGTCGACGGAGCAGGTGCTGCACGCCGACAAGCTGGGCGCGCGCGAGGTGCCGGTTGCTGTGCCGGTGAGGGTCCCGCCGGCGCTCGCGGGGGGCTTCGAGGTGGCCTACCACGACGTGCTGGGCGAGCTCGGGGCGCGGCTGTTCTTCTACGGCTCGATGCCCGACGAGCGGGCGCACGCGGCGGCGCAGGGCTGGGGCGGCGACCACGCGGTGCTTCTGGTGCCGCGGGGGGCGATGACGCCGGCGGGCGACGCGGGGGTGACCCTCTCCGCCGAGGCCTTACCGGGGGACGTATTGTTGTGGACCGTGGCGCTCGACCCGGTGGCGGGCGCGCGGGGTGCGGCGGCCGACGCGGAGGCGGTGGACTTCGCCGAGGGCGCGGCGGCGGTGCTGGCGCGGCGCCACGGGGCGCGGCCGGCGGTGGCGATCGCGGGCGCCGCGGCGGCGCGCGACGTAGGCGGGGGGAGGGTCTCGTTGGTCGCGCGATCGGGCCGGCGGGTGCTGGTGGCCGACCGGGTGCCGCGGGCGGCGGCGGCGGCGGTGGTGCGCTCGGCGCTGGCGGAGTGACGCGTCGGGGGGCGGGCGCCCGCCCATGCCTGCGGGCGACGGCCTCGCCCTCCGAGGGGAGCATCCACCCACTTCACCAGCCGTCGGCCTCGCCGATCGAGGGGTGCACCCGCCCACGCCAACGAACCCTGGCCTCGCCGATCGAGGGGAGCACCCGCCCACCTCACCAGCCGTCGGCCTCCCAGCGTGCCCTACCCGGGCGATAGCCCCGGGGACTAAGGGCGCGGGCGGGTGCTCCCTTCGATCGGCGAGCCCAGGGTTCGTTGGCCTGGGTGGATGCTCCCCTCGGAGGGCGAGGCTTGGGGTCTGTCAGCCTGGGTGGATGCTCCCCTCGGAGGGCGAGGCTTGGGGTCTGTCAGCCTGGGTGGGTGCACCCCCTCGGAGGGCGAGGCTTGGGGTCTGTCAGCGTTGGTGGGTGCTCCCCTCGGAGGGCGAGGCAGGGGCACTGGTGGGCCGGGCCGACGCCCGCAGGGGCGGGCGCCCCGCTACCGGGCCGCGATGAGCACGATCTCCACGGCCGCGAGCAGCGCCACCGAGCGGTCGTCGTCGCGCAGCCGCGGGGCCAGCGGGTCGCAGTCGCCGCTCGCCCCGGTGGCGTCGCTCCAGGCCAGCACCGCGAGCCGGCGCACCGTCGCGTCGGGCGAGTCGAGCGCCTCGCGGATCGGGTCGGCCGCCGTCGCGTCGCCGTGCTGCGCCAGCACCGCCAGCGCCCGGATGGCCACGAAGCCGTCGGGCAGCCGCGCCATCGGCCGCAGCGCCGCGAGGGCCTCCTGCCGCGTCGCCTCGTGCCGCGCGAGCGCCGAGGCCACCCGCAGCGCCACCTCGTGGTCGTCGTCGCGCATGAGCCGCTGGAGCGCCTCGGCCTGCCGCGTCGCCATCCCGATGGCCCCCACCGCGGCCTGCGCCCGCAGCTCGCGCCGCGTGCCGGTGGCCATCACCCGCAGCAGGTAGGCGTCGCCGCGCTCGTCGCCGCGCGCCACCAGCACCCGCGCGGCCTCCACCGACAGGGGCGTCGGGGGGTCGACGAGCAGCGCCCCGAGGGCCGCCCGCCCGCGCCCCGGCGCCGCTGCCATCAGCGCCGACGGCACCGCCATCCGCACGATCGCGTCGCGGTCTTCGAGCGCCGCGAGCAGGGACTCCACCACGTCCTCGCCGCGGCCGCCGAGGGCCATCACCGCGGCCGCGCGCACCATGGGCTCGGCGTCGTCCCGCAGCGCCGTCACCAGCGCCTCGGTGACCGCCGCGTCGTCGCGCCACCGCGCCAGCGCCCGCGCCGCCGAGGCCCGCAGCGGCCCGTTGCCCCGCCGCAGCCAGCGCATCAGCCGCCGCGCCCCGACCGCCCCCCGCAGGGTCACCATCCCCGCGGCGCGCCGCTCTCGGTCGCGGCTGCGCAGCGCCGCCGTGAGCCGCGCGGGGGCCGCGCCCGAGCCCCCGTTGAGCTCGTAGAGGGCGGCGGCCGCCCGGTCGCCCACCACGCCCGGTCGCTCGGCGAGGGACTCCAGCAGGTCGCGGCCGCGCACGCCGAGCCCCGCGATGGCCGAGAAGCCCGCCGCGCGCGTGGGCCCGTCGGCGCTGCCCGCGGCGTCGCGGAGCACCTGCGCTGCCACCTCCGCGAGCAGGTCGGCGTCGCCGAGCCCGCGGGTCTGCGTGTACTCCTGGTAGAGCCGCAGCGCGGAGGCCACGTCGCCCTGGCCCGCCGCCGCCCGGATGGGGCCGGTCGCGCCCACGCACCCGAACGCCGCGTACGCCAGCAACGCAAGGGGCATCAACGACCGCGCGGCACGCACCCGGTGACCTATAGCGCGGCTCCGCGCTCGGACGCGACGAAGTGACGAGCGCCGCTCCCCCCTGCACCCCGCGTCACGGGCTCCTTCGCGCGCGACCCGATGTCGGGCTACTCCTGTCGCTCCCATGCGACGTCGACCCGTGCTGCTCGCCCTCGTGCTCCTGGCCCCGATGCTCCACGCGCAGGATCGCCGCGCCACCCCCCCCCCGCCCGACCGGGTGCGCGTCGCGGCGGGGCCCTTCGTCATGGGCGAAGACGCCCGGGGCGAAGCCGACGAGCGCCCGCGGCACACCCGCACCCTCCCGGCCTTCGACATCGACCGCACGGAGGTCACCCGCGAGAGCTACGAGCGCTGCGAGCGCGCGGGGCGGTGCACCCCGCCGCGGCCCCTCGACGGGCGCTTCCGCGACCCGCGGCAGCCGGTGGTGGGGGTGAGCTGGTTCCAGGCGACGGCGTACTGCGCGTGGGCGGGGGCGCGGCTGCCCACCGAGGCCGAGTGGGAGAAGGCCGCGCGCGGCAGCGACGGGCGAACCTACCCGTGGGGCGAGACGTACCCCACGCTGCGCATGGCCACCTTCGGCCACGAAGAGCACACCGGCCACCCCGACCCGGTGGGCTCGCACCCGCGCTTCCCATCCCCCTCCGGCGCCCTCGACCTCGCGGGCAACGTCTGGGAGTGGGTCGCCGACCCGTACGACCCCTACGCCTACCGCGAGCCCACCGTGGAGCCCACCTGCGCGCGAGCGCTCGCCTCGCTGGCCGACCTCCGCGCCCGCCGGGTGCGCGGCTTCACCGGCAGCAACCCGCTGCCCACCACCTGCGAGCGCGTCCTGCGCGGCGGCGGCTGGAACTACGGCGGCGCCGGCCTCCGCAGCTCCAACCGCGTGCACCACGCGCCCAGCTATCGCCTGGTGATGTCCGGCTTCCGCTGCGCCGCCTCGGTCACCGCCGCAGCGCCGGGCTCGTGACCCACGCGTAGACCGCCGCGAGCGTCACCGCCCCCGCGACCGCGGCCGTGCGCGCCGGCGACGCCTGCCAGGTGCACAGCGCCGCCTCCGCGGGCATCCCGATCGCGACGCCCCACGCCACCGCGAGCCGCCCCCCGATGGCCGTGCGCCGTGCCACCCGCACCGTGCGCAGCGCCGCGAACACGGCCGCCGCGCCGCACACGAGGATCGCCTCGGCGCGCGCGAAGGCCAACACCACCACCAGCATCGCGTCGACCAGCAGCGTGGACGCGAGCGGCGGCGGCACCGAGCTCAGTCCTTGTCGTCGTCGTCGTCGTCGTCGGGCTCTGGGGCGGCGGCGCCCGGCGTGGGGGCGCGCTTCACGAGGTTGGGGCGCGGGGCGATGAGCATGGTCATGGCCTTGCCCTCCAGGGCGGGGTTGCTCTCGATGATGATCATGCCCTCGAGGGCCTTGATCACGTCGTCGAGCACCTCGCGGCCCTTCTCGGGGTGCGTGATCTCGCGGCCGCGGAAGCGCACCGTGATCTTGGCCTTGTTGCCCTCCTCGAGGAAGCGGCGGATGTGGCGCACCTTGGTGTCGAGGTCGTGGTCGTCGGTCTTCGGGCGGACCTTGACCTCCTTGATCTCGACCACGGTCTGCTTCTTCCGGGCCTCGTTGGCGCGCTTCTTCTCCTCGTATTTGTACTTCCCGAAGTCCATGACCTTGCACACGGGCGGGTCGGCCTTCGGGTTGACTTCAACGAGGTCGAGGGCCTCCGACTGCGCAAGGCGAAGCGCCTCCTGGCTGGTCATGATGCCGAGCTGTGTGCCGTCGGAGCCGATCACCCGAACCTCGGGTACGCGGATACGATGGTTCACCCGCACCTGCGGTTGACGCTGCTGGTTTCGGTCGATGGGTCCCTTGAGCGCTATCGGAATGCTCCTGTGGTCAGGGGGATCAGTCAGATCCCCACAATGGGTGATGGTGTCCGCCGCGGCCGCGGATGGTGGTGGCGAAGGGAGGGGAGCGTCAACCCGGAGGCCGCCCGAAGAGCACTCGACCCCGCAGTCACGATGAGTGACAGGCGCGCGGTGAGGTCATGGGGCGAGGCAACATCCCGGATTGGCAACCAGTGCTGGTTAGGAGGGGGATCGAGAGGAAATCAGTAGGCGCGACTGGGCTTGAACCAGCGACCCTCACCGTGTCAAGGTGATGCTCTACCACTGAGCTACGCGCCTGAGTGAGCCGCGGTAACTACCCCCAAGGCCCGGGCGGTGTCAACAACCCTGCTCAACGAACCTGCACCACTCCGGTCATTCCCCCGGCCGCGTGGGCTTCGCAGATGTAGGGGAAGGTTCCGGCGGTGGGGAAGGTGACCGTGAGGTCGCGGGTGTTGCCATCGGTGGTGCGGGGGATGGGGTTGTTGGCGGAGCCGGCGCGCGGGCTGTCGAGCACGCCGGGCGAGAGCGGGTGCAGGCCGAAGCTGCTGCTGGCGCCGCCGGTGAAGGTGACGGTCTGGCCCGCGGCGATGGTGATGCACCGGGGCGAGTAGTCGAAGAGGGTGCTGCCGGCGGCGCCGCCGTAGCCGATGGTGCGCGAGGCGCCCGCGGCCGTGCGGTCGACGAACTGCGCTGTGGCGCAGGCGTTGAACGACCCGGGCTCGGTGTCATCCCCGCAGCTTGACGTCGCGGCTGCGAGCACCACCACGGTGGCCAGTGTCGAACGGATGTCCATGAACCGAACGCGCATGACGAGTCTCCCACGGGGAGGTTGCTCCCCCTCTCCCGGTTGGGGCATCCTCGCCGCGCCCGGCCCATGGGGGCAATGGGTTTGTTCTAACGCTTGGAGGATTCACGCATGTCTGATGAACACGTCTCTCGCCGCAGGGCCCTGACCGGAGGCGCCGCGGCCATCGCCGGCGTCACCGCGGCGCTCGCGGTCTCGTCCGTCGCCCGCCCGGCGCTGGCCGACAACGCGTCCGATGCCGTCGCGCTCAACGCGGTGCTCACCAAGGCGTACGAGATCGTCGCCGTCTACGACGGGGCCATCGGCTTCCTCACCGACGCGATGGCGAACCCCTCGGGGGCCGTCCCCGGCGCGCTGCTCACCCACTTCCGCCAGCAGCACCGCGACGAGGCCGCCCGGCTCGCCACCCAGATCATGGCCCTCGGCGGCACGCCCGTGACCTCCGGGTCGGTCAACCCTCCCGCCAACCCGGCGGGCTTCATGCGCACGAACGACAACTACCTGAAGTACGCCGCCAACCTCGAGCGCGCGGCCGCCGTCGCTCACGTCGCGCGGCTCAACGCGATCGGCAGCAAGGACGCCGCCGAGCTCGTGGCCGCCATCGTCGGCACGCTCACCCAGCACTGGACCGTGCTTTACCTCCTCGCTCGCGGCATCGCCGGCCCCGGCGCCATGGCCGCCGGGATGATCAACGAGATCGTCCCGCGCGCCTTCGTGTCCATCGAGGCCGCCCCCGCGGTGAGCCTCACCTCCGTGCCCGACCTTACCTTCACCGCCTGATTCGAGGACGACGACCATGACCACCCACAATTCCCTCTCCCGGCGCGCGCTGCTCGGCGGCGCCGCGGTCACCGGTTCGGCCCTCGCCCTCGAGGCCTGCGGCGAAGACGCCCCCGCGGTGACGCCCAACCCCGACATCGGGCCGCTCAACAACCTCCTCGCGGCCGAGTACGGCGCCATCGTGGCCTACAACGCCGGCATCCCCATCCTCGAGATGCCCCCCGTCGGCGACCCCCTCGCCGCCAACGGCCCGGCGCTCAGCGTCATCGCCACCGCCTGGCGCGCGCAGCACCGCGAGCACGCGGCGCAGCTCGTCACGGCCATCACCGCCATCGGCGGCACGCCGGTGGTCGAGAGCACGATCACCTTCACCGCGCCGACGGGCTTCACCGCCAACGTTCGCAACGTGATGGTGCTCGCCTGCAACGCCGAGAAGGCCGCGGCCATCGCCTACAACCAGTCGGTGAAGACCATGACCTCGGAGAGCTCGCGCTACATCGCCGGCAACATCGAGGGCGCCGAGACGCAGCACTTCGTGATCCTCTACACCCTGCTCAAGCAGGTGGTCGCGCCCAACCCGACCATGCTCATCACGATGATCAACGAGATCGCCCCGAAGTCCTTCGTCGCCAGCGTCGGCGGCATGACCAACGGGCTCTCGTCCATCGCTGACTTCACCTACGCCTGATCGCCGTTGGGCGACGGCGCCCGCGGCTCCCCTCGCCCTCTAAACCCCTTCGATCGCCAGATCGTCACGCGCTGCCCCTGCCTGCTCCGGCGGGGCGACGCGCTGGCCGCGCCGGGCTTCGCCGACGGCGACGTGATCCTCCGGGTGAACGGCGTCGAGATCGCGTCGCCCGACCGCTGCCCCGAGGCCTACGCCCGCCTGCGGCGCGCCGACCGGGTCACGGTGACCTTCGAGCGCCGGGGGCGCCGCCGCTCGCACGTCTACGCCCTCGTCGAGGGCGCGTAGCGGTCCTACCGCTCCTCGTCGCGGGCGCCGGTGAAGAGCCCGATGACCCAGGAGAGCACGCTCACGACGATGGCGCCGAGCATCGCGGCGCCGAGGCCCGCGACGGTGAAGCCGGGGACGAGCCACGCCGCGAGGCCGAAGGAGAGCCCGTTCACGACCAGGTAGAAGAGCCCGAGGGTGAGCAGGGTGATCGGCAGCGTGAGGACCACGAGCAGCGGCCGGATGCAGGCGTTGATGAGCCCGAGCACCATCGCGGCGATGGCGAGGACCACGAAGGAGCGCACGCGGATGCCGGGGACGACCTCGGTGGCGACCCAGAGGCTCGCGGCGACGGTGGCCCAGTGGATGAGGAAGCGGGGCATGGCAGTGACCTCCAGCGAGCGGTGCACGCGCGGCGAGGCGCCGCGGGCGAAGCATGGCGCGAAACGCGGGGGACGGACAGCAGGGGAAATGAGGGCGGCGGAGAGGGCGCTACGGCGCGTCGGTGTCGCCGACGTCGAAGGCGGCCTCGCAGAAGCCGAGGCCCTCGTCGCCGCTGCGAAACTGCGAGTCGCCCTCGTGGTGCCAGTACCATCGTCCGCGCTGCGGCGACGCCGTGAACGAGCACATGTCGCTCAGGTTGGCGAAGGTCGCGACGGTGGTGGTGACCCCGTCGGGCACCCGCGTGCGGACGATGGTGCGCGCGTCGCGGACGTAGGTGAGGTGGAGCGATCCGCCGAAGAACTCCGCGACGCCCCAGTACGCCCAGCTCTCGCAGGCCTGCGTGCGAAGCGGCAGCGCGACGGCGCCGAGGTCGGTGACCAGCCCCGAGGCGAGCTCGACGTCGTACGCGCGCTGGCCGTCGTGGAGGGCGACGCGGCCGAGGCCGGCGAAGATGCCGACGTTGGTCGTGAGGCGGACGGGCCGCGAGAGCGCGATCGAGCGCCCGCTGGGGTCGCCGGTGGTGCCGTCGAGGAGCGCGAGCTCGGTCACCGTCTCGCCCTCGCCGGTCATGTTCACCGGACGACCCGAGGCGCGCAGGGAGTAGACCTGCCCCGTGGCGAGGTCGGACACGAGGCCGTCGTCGACGCGCCCGAGGCGCTCGCCGTTGAGCGAGTCGAGGTCGAAGCGCCCGGTGGCCGTGTCGCCCGTGTAGAAGACCCGCGTCAAGGACACCGCGATGCCTCCGCGGTCGTCGCCCGTCACGCGGTTGTGCTCCACCGCGCGGCAGGTGCCGCCCAGCGACCGGATGCGAAAGGTCCGCCCCGTCCGCGGCCGCGGGGGCGCGCACCGGGCGTCGGTGCACGTGAGGCCCGGCGGGCAGGCCCGGCCGCAGGCGCCGCAGTGGAGGTCGTCGCTCCGGGTGTCGGTGCAGCGCGCGCCGCAGAGGGTCTGGAAGTCGGCGCAGGACGGCGGGACGTCCGGGGTGACCGGGACGTCCGGGGTGACCGGGACGTCCGGGGTGACCGGGACGTCCGGGGTGACCGGGACGTCAAGCGCGGGGCGGTCGAGCGCGGCGGGCGCGTCGGCGGCGGGCTCGCCGCCATCCGCGGGCTCGTACAGCACGGTGCGCGCGCCGCACCCGGAGAAGAGAACTGCGGCGACCATCGATCGAAGCAGTCGGGGGGAGGGCGTCACGACGGCCGCAGTCGTATCACGCCCTCTCGCCCGGGGTTCACGCCGCGCTCAGCCCCCCATCCACACGCTCGCGGTGCCCAGCCACGCGCCGCCGTCGGCCACCACGGTCTCGCCGCTGATGTAGCTCGCGCCCTCGCTCACCAGGAAGACCGCCAGCGTCCCCATCTCGTCGATGCGCCCGAAGCGCCGCAGCGGGATCGCCCCGAGCACCCGCTCCTTCGCGTCGCCCGGCGCGAGCCGGCTCATCCCCTCGGTGCCGTCGATGGGACCCGGCGCGATGCCCACCACCCGCACCCCGAGCGGCCCCCACTCCACCGCGAGCGTGCGGGTGATGGCGTCGACCGCCGCCTTGGCCGCCGACGCGTGCACCTGCAGCGGCGTCGCGGCGTAGTGCAGCGTCGCCGACACGTTGAGCACCACGCCCCCGCGGTCGCGCAGCGAGCGGTCGAAGGCCGCGCGGCACACGTTGAAGGTGCCGTTGGCGTCGATGTCCATCACGGTGCGGAAGCCGTTGGGCGAGAGCGCCGCGGCCGGCGCCAGGAAGTTGCCCGCCGCGCTGTTGACCACGATGTCGATCGGCCCGAGTCGCGCCGTCACCGCGTCGAGGGCGGCCTCCACGGCCTTCGGGTCGCGCACGTCCGCCGGGGCCGCCACGCAGCGCTCGCCCATCTCTGCCGCCGCGGTGTTCAGCCGCTCGACGTTGCGTCCCACGATGCCGACGCTCGCCCCGTGCGCGAGGAAGGCCTCCACGATGCCGCGCCCGATGCCCGATCCGCCGCCGGTGACCAGCGCCACGCGCCCGGCCAGCAGGTCGCTCCGAAAGATGCTCTTCATGGGTGTTTGTCTCCTCGCTCGTCGTCTCTACGCGTCGTCGAAGGTCGCCGTGCGCTTCTGCATCACGGCCATCACGGCCTCCATCTGCTCGGGGGTCGCCAGCAGCGCGGTCTGCAGGTCGGACTCGAGCCGCAGCGCCGCCGCCGTGTCGAGCCCGCGCGCCCCGTCGAGCAGCCGCTTGGCCGCCCGGATCGCCTTCGGGGACTGCGCCGCGATGGTGCGCGCGGTCTCCAGCGCGGCGTCGAGGGGCTCGTCGCAGGCGCGCGTCACCAGGCCCAGCCCGACGGCCTCGGCGCCGGACACCCTGCGGCCGGTGAAGACCAGCTCGCGCGCGACGTCGTTGCGCACCAGGCCCGGCAGCAGGGTGCTCAGGCCCATGTCGGGGATGAGCCCGTAGCGGATCTCCATCACCGAGAGCTGCGTGGCGGGGTGGGCGTAGCGGAGGTCGGCGCCGAGGGCGATCTGGAGCCCGCCGCCGAAGGCCACGCCGTGGAGGGCGGCGATGACGGGCACGGGCAGGTCGGCCCAGGTGCGCGACACCCGCTGGGCGAGGTTGTCAGGGCGCCCGTCGGAGCGGTCGAGGAGCTTCCCCGAGCCATCGGCGCCGAGCTCCAGGAAGGCCGCCCAGTCGAGGCCCGCGCAGAACACGGCGCCGTTGCCCGAGAGCACCACGGCGCGCACGCCGGGCTCGCGGGCGAGGCGGTCGCCCGCGGCGGCGAGGGCCTCGAACATCGCGAGGTCGATGCCGTTGCGCTTCTCCGGGCGGTTGAGGCGCACGTGGGCGACGTGGTGGTCGACGGACACCTGGACGCGGTCGCTGCTCATCGCCCGCGAGGGTACCCGCCCGGGCTGCTCAGGGGTCAACGGACATTTCGGACATGCACGCGGGAAAAGACGACCTACAGTCGGGCCTCGCGGGCACCAGACCATCGCTGGAGACGATCGTCTCCGGTGGTGTCCGCAGGAGGCAATGGCGTCGATGCAGACCGATCCCAACGACCACGTCGCGACCCTGAAGCACACCTTCCAGCGCTTCTCCCAGACCGAGAACCTGCTGCCCCTGCTGGTCGACGCGCTCATCGTGACCACCCTCGGGGCGTGCACCCTCGGGGTGATGCTGCCGCCGTTGATGCTCGGGTACACCGCCATGTGCCTGCGCATCATGCGGGGCGAGCGGGTGAGCATCGGGGAGTCGTTCCAGGGCATGGAGCGCTTCGGGGCGTCGCTGATGCTGGGCCTGCTGCTGCTGGCCGCCGCGCTGGTGGGCTCGCTCGCCCTCGGCGTGGGCGCCCTCGTGGCGGGCTTCTTCCTCTCCTACGTGTTCTGCGTGCAGAGCGACCGGCCCGACCTCGGCCCCGTCGACATCGCCAGGGCGAGCTTCACCCTCGTGCGCGACCACCTCCTGGAGACCGCCGTGCTCTGGGCCATCGGCCTGGGCCTCGGCTCGCTGCTCGCCGCCACCCTCGTCGGCAGCGTCGCGGTCTTCGCCTTCTCCTCCCTGCTCACCGCCGTGCTCTACACCCGCTTCGTCGGGCGCTGACCCTCGGACCACCCGCACTCCCCCCGCGGACGTCATCGGCCATCGCATCGGGACCATTCGCTGTCGACTTGACAGTGATGGTGTCTGGATGTAGTGTGGGCTCGCGATGGACGAACGGCGGCCCCAGCGGTTGAAGATCGACGAGCTTGCGGAGCGGGCGGGGGTCTCTCCCCGCACGGTGCGCTACTACGTGCAGCGGGGCCTGCTCCCGGCGCCGGAGTTTCGCGGTCCCGACACGGCGTACGGCGAGGAGCACCTGCACCGGCTGAAGGCGATCAGGGTGTTGCAGGAGCGGCACCTGCCGCTCGACGCCATCGAGGCGACGCTGGCGTCGCGGTCGCCCGAGGAGATCGCGCGCATCGCGAAGGGCAAGGTGCCCGACGCGGTGGAGTTGCCACCGGTGGTGTCACGTTCGCCCGCGCTCCCGGCCGGGCCTTCGTCCGAGCGGGTCACCCGCCACACGCTCGCGCCGGGGCTCGAGCTGCACCTCTCCGATCAGGCGTCGCCCGAGGTGCGGGCGCTCGCCGAAGCACTCCTGCGCGAAGCCGCGCGCCCGAAGGGAACACGATGAAGCAAACAGGTCTGTATTCGAAGAACGGCGTCGCCATTCCCTTGAAGGGCGTCGAGGTCGAGGGCGAGGTGCTCGGGGCGCACGCGCGCGTTCGGGTGCGCCAGCGCTACTGCAACGAGTCCCGCGCGGCGGTGGAGGCGGTGTACACCTTCCCCCTGCCGGCCGACGCGACGCTCACGGCCTTCGCGATGACCTGCGCGGGCCGTCGCATGGAGGGCGCGGTGAAGGAGCGCGAGGCGGCGTTCCGGCAGTACGACGACGCGGTGGTCGCGGGCCACGGCGCGGCGCTGCTGGAGCAGGAGCGACCCGACGTGTTCACGGCCACGGTGGGCAACCTGCTGCCGGGCGAGGAGACCCTCGTCGAGGTCGAGTACGTGCAGCGGGTGTCGGCCGACGAGGGATCGCTCCGGTGGATGATCCCCACGCTGGTGGCCCCGCGGTACATCCCGGGCTCGCCCGGGGGCGACCGCACGGCGCACGGCGAGAGCGCGCCCACCGACCGGGTGCCCGACGCCGACCGCGTCACGCCGCCCCGCGCGGCCGACGTCCCGTACGGGCTGCGGCTCGACCTGGTGTTCGACCTCGGGCGCGCGGTGACGGTGGCCTCGCCCTCGCACGCGATCACCACGGTGGCCGAGGGCTCGCGGGTGCGGGTGCGCTTCGCGCAAGCCGAGGTGGCGCTCGACCGCGACGTGGTGCTCACGGCGCACGGCGCGGGCGCGGCGGCGACGCAGGCGGCGGGCGTCGTCGCGCACCGGGTCACTGGCAGCGACGGGTACCTCGCGCTCTCGGTGGTGCCCGACCTCGCGGGCTACGGGGGCGCGGGCGTGCAGGGGGTGACGGTGGTGTTCCTGGTGGACGTCTCGGGCTCCATGGCGGGCGCGTCCATCGTCCAGGCGAGGGCGGCGCTGCGGCTGTGCCTGCGGCACCTGCGGGCGGGCGACCGCTTCAACGTGATCGCGTTCTCGCACCAGCACGCGAGCTTCGAGCGCGAGGCGGTGCCCTTCACGCAGGCCTCGATGGCGAGCGCCGACCGGTGGATCGACGCGCTGGAGGCCGACGGCGGCACGGAGATGCTCGAGCCCCTGGTGCTGGCCACGGCGATGGCGGGTGAGGGCGGCGTGGTGATGATGCTGACCGACGGGGAGGTGGGCAACGGCGACGAGATCGTGCAGGCGGTGCTGCGGCGACGCGGGGAGTCGAAGGCGCGGGTGTACTCCTTCGGCATCGGCACCAACGTGAGCGATGCGCTGCTGCGCGACCTCGCGCGGGAGACCGGGGCGGCGGTGGAGTTCATCCACCCCGGAGAGCGCATCGACGAGAAGGTGGTGGCGCAGTTCTCGCGGGCGGTGGCGCCGCGGGTGACCGACGTGGCGGTGCGCTTCGTGGGCGTGGACGTGGGCGAGGTGGCGCCGGGGCGCGCGCCCGACCTGGTGGACGGCGAGCCCTGGTCGCTGCTGGCGCGGTACACCCGCGGCGGCGGCGGGACGGCGGAGATCACCGGGCGGTGGCGGGGGTCGGACTTCGCGCTGAGGGTTCCGGTCGACCTGCCCGAGGAGGTGTCGCGGCCGGTGGTGGCGAAGCTCTGGGCGGCGGAGCGCATCCGCGACCTGGAAGACGCGCGGGTGGAGGGCCGGCGCGCGGAGTCGATGAAGGCGCGCATCACGGCGCTGGCGGTCGAGCACCAGATCGCGTCGCGGTACACGTCCTTCGTGGTGGTGGAGCAGCGCACGGGCGACCGCCGGGTGAGCGGGATGCCCGACACCGTGGTGGTCCCGGTGGGGCTGCCGGCGGGGTGGGCGATGTTCGAGCGCGCGCGCGGCGAGGGCTCCGGCGGCATGAACGTCAACAAGATGGCCGTGCGCCGCGCGCTGACGCCCGTCGTGATGGCCGACACGATGGCGCAGCGGAAGTGGTCTGCGCCGCCGGTGATGGGCGCCCTGGTGGGCCGTGCGCCGCCGAGCGCGGCGCTGCCGCCGGCGATGCCGTCGATGCCGAGCCCCGCGGCGATGGGGCCGCCGCCGTCGCCGAAGGCTGCCGCGCCGCAGGGCGAGGCGATGAAGAAGCGGAAGAGGGCGGCGCGCGACGAGGCCCCCGGCGACGAGCTGGGCGCGGTGTTCGGTCGGCAGCTGGCGTCGGGCCTCTGGGACGACGCGGCGCTGGGCGCGGACGACGACCTGCGGCGGCTGCGGGCGACCGCGCGGGTGCTGCGGACGCTGGTCGAGCGCGGGGTCGACACGATGCACGCGCTGTACGGTGTGCCGCTGCGCAAGGCGCTGGAGGCCGTGGTCGCGGCGGTGGCGGCGCTCGCGGCGCAGGACGCGGCGACGTGCGAGCGGGCGCTGGGCGCGGCGTGGCTGCTGGCGATGGGTCCGCGCACGAGGGCGGCCGTGGAGGCTGCCGTCAGGCATGGCGGATACGCGACGCTGGGCTCGATGGCAGGCGACGCGGCGCGGGTGCGCGCGTGGGTGCTCGGGCCCGCGTAGTACCTTCCACCAAGGGACTTTGAAGGCTTGAGGGGAGCGCCCGCCCAGGCTGTCGGTCACCCGCCTCGCCCTCCGAGGGGAGCGCCCGCCCAGGCTGTCGGTCACCCGCCTCGCCCTCCGAGGGGAGCGCCCGCCCAGGCCCTCCCCTCGGAGGGCGAGGCGGGTGAGCGCAGGCGTGGGCGGGTACTCCCCTCGGAGGGCGAGGCGGGTGAGCGCAGGCGTGGGCGCGGCGCTACGCCGCCCGCTGCCACATGGCGCGGAGCGCGTCGGGCAGCGAGTGCAGGTCGGGCGCGGTGGCCATCGCGCCGGCCGCGGTGAGCACCTCGCCGGGCTCGCCGGTGGTGACGCCGCAGGCGATCATGCCCGCGGCGACGGCGGCCGTGACGCCGAGGTGGGCGTCTTCGAAGACGAGCACCGCGCGGGGGTCGACGCCGAGTCGTGAGGCGCCCAGGAGGAAGAGGTCGGGGGCGGGCTTGCCGCGGGACACCTCCTCGGCGCCGACGATGACCCGGAAGCGATCGCGCAGGCCGAGGCGGTCGAGCACGAAGTCGCGGTTGGGCTTGGGCGCGGCGCTCGCGATGCCGCAGAGCACCCCGTGCGCGGCGAGCTCGTCGAGGAGGGCGACGGCCCCGCGGATGGGCGCGACGTGCGGGGCGAAGAGCTCGCGGTAGCGGGCCTCCTTGGCGTCGGCGAGGGCGGCGAGCTCGGCCGGGTCGAGCGGGCGGCCGAGGAGCGCGGGGAGGATCTCCTCGTTGCGGCGGCCGGCGAAGTCGCGCATCACGGTGGCGGCGGTGATCTCGCGGCCGAGGGAGCGGGCGGTCTCGATCCACGCGTCGATGTGGAAGGGCATGTTGTCGACGAGGGTGCCGTCGAGGTCGAAGAGCACGGCGCGGATGGTGGTGGGTGGAGTCACGGGGCGGACTATACGACCCCGCCCTCCCACGGCGCCCCCTCGGCGGTGAGCAGCGCCAGCGGGTACACCGCCCCGCCCGCGAGCACGTACCGGAACACCGCCGCCACCTCGTCGCCCCGCTCGACGCGCCCCGCGGGCAGGTACCAGAGCTGCCCGTGCTTGCGCTCGCGCACCACCATCGCGAAGCTCCACGTGGCGATCGCCTCCCTGCTCATCGTGTGCGGCTCTCCTCGGGGGCCAATGGTTCCACAACCATTTCTCGCGGTGGCGGCGGGCTCCGCGCCGCGGTAGGAGACTCCCTACGCCCGCGCCGCGCGGCGCTGGAAGCACCGAAGACCCGACGTGAGCGACGGCCGAGGGAGATGGTTCGCGTTCGAACGTAATACCGTCGTGCGCGCGGGCGCGGGCACCGGCAAGACCGAGGCGCTCGCCACCGTGTACCTGCACCTCGTCGGCGGCCTGGCCTCGGCCGACGTCTGGGGCAAGGCCGGCGTCTCCCCCGAGCGCATCGTCGCCCTCACCTTCACCGAGAAGGCCGCGCGCGAGATGCGCGAGCGCATCACCGAGGCCGTCACCCTGCTCGCCACCGAGCGCCTCCCCGGGGCGCTGGAGTCCCTCGACGCGGCCGAGCGGCGCGCCGCCGCCGAGCGCTGGGGGCGCCTGCGCGGGGCCTCCTCCGCGGTGGTCGCGCGGGTGCTCGCGCTGGCCGACGGCGCCGCCCGCAACGGCCGCCCGCTGCCCCCACCGGAGACCTGGCAGCGCATCGCCTGGAGCCTCGGCGGCGCCCACATCGGGACCTTCCACGGCTTCGCGGCGGGCGTGCTGCTGCGGGCGGCGGCCGACCTCGGGCTCGACCCGGCCTTCGCCGTGCTGGAGCAGGAGGAGTCCGACCAGCTGCTGCGCTCGTCGGCGCTCCAGGCGCTGTCGACCTTCGCGCAGCGCGACGTGACGGCGGTGGTCGAGCTCATGGCCACCGCCGGGGGCCTCGGCGAGACCGCCGAGCGGGGCCTCGTGACCCTCATCGCGAGCCTCGCGCGGCGCTTCGACGAGGACGGCGTGTCGCCCGCGCTGTCGGGCGTCACGAGCGCGTCGGAGCCCACCGAGGCGCGGCCCGCCATCGTGAGCGACGCCCTGCGGGACTTCGCCGAGGCCTGCGCGACGGTGCCCGCGCTGCACGAAGACGGCAGCGACCAGCGGGTGTTCGCGCTGGCCGAGGCGGTGGCGGCCCTCGGCCCGATGAGCACCCCGAAGGCCGCGCTGGAGCGCATGCGGATGCTCCGGGGCCTCGGCGCGCTGCCGTCGCGGGCGCGCACCCGGCGCATCGAGGCTGCGGCCGAGCGGGGGCGCTCGCAGTGGGCGGCGCTGGCCCAGGACGCGACGGCGATGGTGTCGCTGCACCTCGGCGAGGTGATGCGCGCGGTGGTGACGGCGGCGCACGCGGGCTACACGCGGGCCAAGGCGAAGCGCGCGGCGCTCGACTACGGCGACCTGATGCGGCGGCTGAGGGACGCCCTGCGCGAACAGACCTCGTTCCGGCGGGAGTGGAAGCAGCGCTACGACGCGGTGCTGGTGGACGAGTTCCAGGACACCAACCGGGTGCAGCGCGACCTGCTGTATCTCCTGAGGGAGCGGCGGGACGTCGAGCACCCGCTCGCCCCCGGTCAGTCGCTCACGGCCACGGAGCTGGAGCCCACCGGGCTGCTGGTGGTGGGCGACGCCAAGCAGTCCATCTACGCCTTCCGCGGGGCGGACGTGGCGGTGTTCCTGGAGACCGAGCGCGAGGTGCTGGCGGCGGGTGGCGAGCGCCTTGACCTCACCGAGAGCCACCGGGCGCTGGGCTCCATGCTCGACGCGATCAACCCGGTGACCGCCGCGCTCCTGGGCGGTTCGGGCGGTCGCCTGGAGGGGCTCTACGACCCGGCCCGCGACGCGCTGCGGGCGCGACCCGAGCACGGCGTGAGCGAGGGAGAGAGCGGGCCGCGGGTCGAGCTCCTCCTCGTCGCCGACGGGCGCGCGGAGGACCAGCGCCGCGCCGAGGCCGAGGCCATCGCCCGTCGCATCGCGGCGCTCTCTCGCACCGCCGACCACCCGCCCGGCTGGCGGGCGCCGCGCATGGACGACGTGGCGATCTTGGTGCCGACCTGGTCGCACCTCGAGCCCATCAAGCGGGCCCTCCAGGCGCGGGGCATCCCCTACGCGCTGCGCGGCGGACCGGGCTTCTGGGATCGCCGCGAGGTCGACGACCTGCTCACCCTGCTGCGCTTCGTGGCCGACCCGAGCGACCGCCTCGCGCTGGCCTCGCTGCTGCGCGGCCCGCTGGTGGGGCTCTCCGACGCGGGCCTGGCCAACCTGTTTTCGAGGGCCTCCGGGCTGGAGGAGATCCTCGACCCGTCGCCCTCGCTGCGCGCGGCGCTGGCGCCCGAGGACCTCACCCGGCTCGATGAAGCCCGCACCTCGCTGCGGCGGATGGTGCGCTTCGGTCCGACGCTCGGTCCTGCGGGGCTGCTGCGGCAGGCGCTCGCCGAGCGGCACTTCGCGGCGGTGATGGCGCAGATGTCCTTCGGGGCGCAGCGGGTGGCCAACGTCGACAAGCTCCTCGGGCTGGCGGCGTCGGCGGAGCAGCGCGGGGGCGAGGGGTCCGACCTGCCGGGCTTCGTGCGCTGGGTCGACCGGATGCGCGCGGCGTCGCAGCGCGAGAGCGAGGCCGACGTCGAGGAGGTGTCCGGGTCGGTGCAGGTGCTGTCCATCCACGCCGCGAAGGGCCTGGAGTGGCCGGTGGTCTTCGTGGCGCAGACGGCGCGCCGACCGCCCGCGCGCACCGAGCGGGTGCTGCTCGACGCCGAGCGGCGCTTCGTGGTGATGCCCGGCGGCGAGGAGTCGTCGGAGCGCTTCAAGGCGCTGCGAAAAGAGGCCCACGCGACCGAGGAGGACGACGCCCGGCGCATGCTCTACGTGGCGCTGACGAGGGCGCGCGACCTGCTGGTGGTGAGCGGCCCGCTGGAGGGCGGAGAGGGCGACTGGGGTCGGCTGCGCGAGGCGCTGAAGGGTGAGGCGCCCTTCCGGGTGAGGGTGTGGGGCCCCGGGGAGGACGGCGACGCGGTGGCGGTGCGCGCGCGCAAGGAGCCCGAGGACGACGACGCGCGAGGCGGCGCGGTGGAGCCGACGGCCCCGAGGAGCGAGCGCCGTCGGCTGGCCCTGGTGGGCGGCGCGATGCAGGACCTCGCGTGGTGCGCGCGGCGCTTTCACGCGCGGCACGAGCTGGGGCTGCGCGAGCACGGCGCGGCGCACGGGCTGTCCGAGGAGGCGGGCGCGCTGGCCAAGCGGGTGCTGCTGACGCTGCCGTGGGCGCGGGTGCTGCGCGACCCGGAGGCGGCGCTGCGGCGGGTGTGCGCGGCGGCGGGGCTGCACGCGTCGGGCGTCGGGGCCGCCGGGGCGCTGACGATGCTCAAGAGGTTTGCGAAGACCGGGCTGGCGCGCGCCGTGGCGGCGGACGAGACCCTGGTGGTGGGCAAGATGGTCCCGTGGGGCTTACGGGTGATGGACGGGGAGACGGCGCTCAGCGTGACGGGCGAGCTCGACCTGGTGCTGCGCGGCGAGGCCATGGGGCGCCCGGAGGTGCTGGTGGCGCGCGTCGCGACGGGGATGGACCTGGACGAGGGCGACCTGCCGGGGGGCGTGGGCCCGCTCGACGCGGCGCTGGAGCTGGCGCTGGGGGGGAGGGCGCTGGGGCAGCGGATGCGCGAGGGCGCCGGGGCGGGCGCTGAGACGGAGACGGGCGCGGTGCGGGGCGCGGTGGTGGTGCTGAGCGAGGAGGGCGACGGGGGCGCCGTGCTGCTGCCGCGATGGGACGACGCGGTGATCGAGGCGCGCGCGTTGGAGCTGGCGCGGGGGCTGGTGGTGTCGCGCGCGAGCGGGCGCTGGGAGGGCAGACCGCGGCATGTGTGCGAGGGGCTGCGCTGCGGGTTCATCGGGCGCTGCCACGGGTGAGGGGGCCGACCGATCGCCGCTTGGAGCGGTTCTCCAACGCGTCTGGTACGCGTTCAGCGACCTCACCCCCCAGCCCCCTCTCCATGAATGGAGAGGGGGCCGGAGTGGGACGAGATCGCTTGAATTCTCGCTCATTGCTCCCCCTCTCCATTCATGGTTCACGTCGGGACACATCTCACGAAATGACTTGGATTCAGGCCGATGCGTGCGATGGATGGGCGCGCGCCCGCGGTGCCCGCGGGTTGGAAGCCCGTTCGCTTCTACACATCGTCGGTGCTCTCAGGCCTGGGGTACGGCGTGCGGCCTCTGCATCGGCGTGCAGCGCCTGACCCCAGGCAACATCAGGTGGTCACCTTCGCGCGACGCGAAGGTTGCACGGGGAGGTGCGGAGC